>ERZ1034878.693-NODE-693-length-14442-cov-15.110030_pt1 | contig 14442 bp, 19 predicted proteins | sample MGYA00520593_ERZ1034878 | MGnify/ENA primary metagenome ERZ1034878 (study PRJEB33766, sample SAMN09781724) | gut metagenome | biome: gut microbiome | host: Homo sapiens | place: Madagascar | study: EMG produced TPA metagenomics assembly of the PRJNA485056 data...
ATTGTAAGGAACAGTTGAGGATAAAACAGAATGTGGACAAGCCCCTCCCACCTCACGAGGCTCAAGAGGAAAGCGCACTGAGAAATGCAACCTCAACAATCGTTTAAGGAGGAACACAAGATGACTGATATGAACAAGATGATGGAGAAAGTCCAGAAGTTACTGGCCCTGGCAGGCAATAACCCCTCTGAGCAGGAAGCAAAGGCCGCTGCTATGAAGGCACAGAAGCTGATTGCCCAGTACAACCTTGATCTGTCTGCCCTCTCTTCTGAGGAAGTCATTCAGTACAAGCTCCTCAAGGCTGAACATCCCAATAACAACGGGTACAGAGGTCAGCTGGCTGCTATCCTGGCTCCCAATTTCCGCTGCAAGGCCATCTATCTGGGCACTGATGTTCACTTCTTTGGCCGTGAGGGTGATGTAGATACCTGTGTTGGTGTTTTCAACTACCTCTACAAGACTATGCGCACCAATGGTTGCCGTCAGGAGCGTATTGCCCGGAAAGAGGGCTGCAATGCTCACGGCGTGGCCAACTGCTATTGGGCAGGGTTCATGAGAGGTCTGAAGGATGAGCTGGGTGCACAGAGCAAGGCCCTGGCCATTATCGTGCCTGAGGATGTCAAGGACAAGTTCACTGAGAAGTTCCCCCACACTGGTGTGAACAGCCGTATGGGTGTCAAGCACACTGGCTATGATAAGGGTGCTTTTGATACCGGATACACTGATGGACGCAATTCCATGAAGAAGGGTGCGCTGGAGGCTTGAAGCCTATGGCAATCCCTTGGAGATTCCAACACTTGAGAGGTTTCTTAAAATTTTTCAAAAAATTTGAAAATAGTGCTTGACTTTTCCTTGAGACAAGCGTATAATCATGATTGTAAAGAGGAAAACCCCTACAGACCGGAACACCCGGACATTTGAAAAGGAGATTAAATACAATGAAAAAGACCATTATCACCTATACCAGCCGCAAGAACGCTTCCAAGGTTTACACCCTGGTTTCCTCCGATGAGACCAATAACACCGCTGTCCTGACCGATTCCAATGGCGTTGAGCATACCATGAAGCTGACCACTCTCCGCAAGACCTTCAAGAAGTCCGTTGAGGAAGTTGAGGTTGAGGAGCCCAAGACTGAAACCAAGACCATGACCAAGCATCAGAAGAGTGCCTTGAGCAATGTTGAAGGTGCTTACACCTATGTTCTGGGTGGTTATGAAAACTCCGTTCAGGATGGTCACATCGATGAGATGCCCTCTGTTGAGGATATGTTTGAGGAAGTGTATGATGAGGCGATGAACAGTGGCCATGAGATGCTGGGTGGTATCCGTATGGATGGTGGCCCCGCTCCCATCTGCGTGAAGTTCGCTGGTAAGAAGTTCATCCGTGAGCAGATTGCCAAGCTGTTCCGGGCTGATGGCTATGAGGTGTCTGAGGAACTGGTTGCTGTTCCTGAGCGCAAGCCCGGTCACAGTAATTTTGTTGACGGTGAGCGCATCAATCTCCGCAAGGATGAGGGTGAGAAGGTGGTCAATGTCAGAGCCTTCACTGGTATGCTGATTGGTACCTTCAAGGTGGAGAAGGAAACCAAGACCACCATTACCGTCAAGACCGCCAAGGGCAAGCTGAAGTTCGACAAGGAAACCGGCATCCAGATTGACTCTAACAATAAGAAGTTCGCCAACCGCATCGAGGTCTGATGCGGCAGCGGATTTCACGAAAAGGGAAGCAGGGGTGAGATAGGGGAAGGAAAAGCCTGTGAGTGCACGAGGAAATGATGTGGTTTCCGGGCTTTTCTCCCCGTTTCCCGGCCTTTACTTTTCCGGGGGTGATACCTTATAATATATGCGTGAGGCCGAATGGCCAGAAAAGGAGGTATCACCAGTGAAACAGCATTTGTTATCTGAGGAGGAACGCAAGAAGGACTTGCTGGAGCTGCTTGAAAAGAACAATGTTCCGCTTGAGCTGTTCCCGTATAAGTGGTTGTGTACCACAGATTTCTTCAGGGCACCTGCCTCAAAAGGTCATCATGCAGCATATCCGGGAGGACTGTATGACCACTGTGTCAATGTCACTTCCCAGCTCTTGGATATGAGAAACAAGGGAGTGACGCAGCCTTGGAGCCGGGTGGAAAGTCCGATTATTGTGGGTATTCTCCACGATGTGACCAAAATCGGTATGTACACTCTGAGCCAGGACATGAACCCGCTCAAGCACGAGATTGAGACATTCTACATCAAAAACCCTCAGTACAGTGGTTTTGGTGGACATGGGTATGACTCAGTTTGTAAGATTGAGCAACATATGGGGCTGACAGAAGAGGAACGGCTGTGTATCAGGTATCATATGGGTGCCTATGAAACAGACGATTGGGATGGTTATGACGCTGCCATCAGGAAGTTCCCCAATGTGCTTTGGACGCACACCGCTGATATGTTGGCCTCCAAATTGATGGAGGATTGAAACAATGACTACATATTCTGGAAATAAAGGAAAACGAATCAAGAAAAGACACACCAACCCATACTGCACTTTCTTCTTCATCTGCTGTGTGCTTCTGTTGGCCTCAGTGCTGTTGAACATCAAAGCTGTTAAACTGCTCAAGACTTCCATGAACCAAACCAGACAGGCCATCTCTGTGGCAGAGGACGCACAGGAGATTGCAAATCAGGCTGTGTACAGTCTAAAAACCCAAGAGTGGGTTGAGGTTGAGCCTGAGCTGTGTTATGGAAAATTGACATATGATGACAAGGAAGCCTATGTGGACTATGTTGCCGCAGAGTATCTGGCCAATGTAACCTGGGGAGAAGCCCGTGGGTGCTCTGTAACAGAACAGGCTGCGGTTATGTGGTGTGTACTCAACCGGGTGGACAGCCCTTTGTATCCAGATTCTGTAGGGGAGGTTGTCACACAGAGGGCTCAATTCAATGGGTATTCTGAAAACAATCCTATCACTCAAGATATGCTTCAGCTGGCCAACAGTGTTCTCACCTATTGGTCTGAGGGGGATGATTCTGGCCGGGTATTACCCAAAGAATACCTGTATTTCACCGGGGATGGTAAACACAACTATTTCTATACAACCTGGGCAAGCAATGCGGTTGCTTGGGATTGGAGCTTGCCCAGCCCTTATAAGGAGGCTACAACAAAGTGAAAAACAAACCTGCTGATACACTCTATTGTGGTGTAAGCAAGACCCGTATCAAGAAAGCCCAGCCTGTGCTGAATGAGCGCAATCTGTTGTATCTGTACAATTTTATCAAGCGCAGATATGTAATCCATCTGAGGAAAGATGTGCTGAAGAAAGACCCGCCCTGGACCACAGATGAGGTGCTCAAGAATTTCCGCTTCACCAACATTCGCCGGGAACATGACAAAGAGAGCAAATGGGTGATTGAGCACATCGCAAACAACCCTGAGCTGTCCTATGAGGACAAGTTGCTCAATGTGATTCTGTTCCGTTTATACAACAAGCATGAAACGGCTGAGTTGATTTCTATGCCCTTCAAGTTCAGTCAAACCCCTGACTGGAATCCTGAGTGGTACAGAAGCCTGTTTGAAGCAGCTCTGGTTGAAGACCCCAAGCGGGTGTTCTTCACTGCAGCATTTCATACTGTGGGTATGAAAAACACATTGAAGAGGGTGACTGGGGAGGACTATGCCCCCATGAGAATCCTCAAGTTCATCAAAATCCTCATCAATGAGGGATTGGTGGATGACATCAAGGCTTGTGTCAATCAGCAGGAAGTCTATCAGACCCTGACGGACTACAATGGCATTGGCCGTTTCTTGGCATACCAGTTCTATGTGGACATGACTTACATTGCTGAGTTTCCATTTTCTGAGAATGAATTCACGGTTGCTGGCCCCGGCTGTGTCATGGGGCTCAACTATCTGTTTGAAAACCGGGATGGGATGACCTATGAGGAGTGCCTGTTTTGGCTGAGGGATAACCTGGACAGACTGTTTGTTGAGGAGCTGGGAAAAGACTGGGATGCCAAACGGGTATTTTGGGATTTGCCTGAAGAGGACAGATGCTTCAATGTAATGTCCCTGGAAAACTGCTTCTGTGAGTTGTCCAAGTATATACGGGCCAAAGATGGTACGGGCAGACCCAGAAAGAGGTACAAAGCATGAGTAATTTGCTATGTGACTACATAATAGGGGGCTTGGTATCCACAATCATAGTTTTGTTGTGTGCCATTATTACCTCTGCAGACTATGAGGAGGCTATCAAAACCGCTCTGATTGTAGGTCTGATTTGGCCTATTGCTTGGCCCCTCTGCATCTATATAATTATCAAAGAAAGGAATAAGAAACAATGAACAAAATGGGAATCCTGGACTGGAAAGATTGCCTGGACATGGCTCAGGTTTATGCGAACAAGCTCAGCGGCTGTCGGAAGGTTGCTGTTGGGTCTGCTATCGTGAATCAGGAACGGGTGATTGCCCTGGGTGCCAATCGTGCTGTGCCTGACTTGTGTAATACACCCCGTGGTTGCCTCCGTGTGGAAAAGTATGGGGAGGATAGCAAGAACCATAGAAACCCTGAAGACTGCCGTGCAATCCACAGCGAGATTGACGCCATCTGTAGTGCAGCTGCGGCAGGTCACTCTGTTGCGGGCAGCTCTATTTTTGTTACCAGATACCCCTGCGAAGGTTGTGCCAAAGCTATCATTGCTGCGGGTATCAAGCATGTGTACTATGGAGGCACAGCCCGTATCAGCTCTCAGACCTCTGCTATGTTCGAGAGCTTTGGTGTGGATTGCACCTATATCCCGGACTGGAAAGAGGATACAAGCGATAGGTGACCATTTTCGGCTGAGTAGAATGGCCGAGGTACCATTTTACGTGTCCGGGGGTATAAGCTACCCATCTATAATAAGGAAGGAGGAGAGAGGTGTGGAGAACGCTGCGCAATTGGCATTACCCACCCCGGCTGTAACGCCTTTGTTGACTGAGGAAACCTACACCAAACTGATAGAGGCTTTTCAGGCCATTGGAGAGGCTATTGTAAAAGTGGTTGAGACTGTAGCAAAAGCTATATCTGAGCTTGTAGAACGCTCAGTTATGCCTATGATTCACCAGCTTATGAAACGCTTATACAAGATTGTAGCCCCTCCCAAGTTGTATCATTTAGCGTACCATTCCAAGAAGGGCCGAACAAGAAAGAAAAATCTGAAACGCATCAAGTGTTACTGGGAGGAATTCATCAATGGATGTGACAAGATTCATTAACAAAAAGCAGCGGGAAGTCCTGGCAAAAGCCAGGGAAACCTATGGAGACACGGCTCAGATTCTGGTATCCACTGAGGAGCTGTGTGAGCTGGCTGCAGTCTGTTCCAAATATCCCCGGTATAAGACCAAAGAAAAGGCTCAAGATGAGCTTCACGACAAGGCTGTAGATGAGGTGGCTGATGTCCTCATCGTTCTGGACCATGTCATCAACATTTTTGGTCTGACCCCAGTGGACATTGGGGATAGAGTTGCTGGGAAGATTGCCCGATTGGAGAGATGGCTGAATACATCGAACAGTATGGAGCAGACAACTGTGGACAGGGAAGTCCCCGGCCAGCTCCGTATCAAGGAGATGTGCCAGGGGTGTGCTTATGTGACCAACCCCAGAACGATTGGGCCCTGCCATAGTTGCGGGCCTGAACACAGTAACTACAAGAAAGCGTTGCCCTGCGGCAGCTGTACCCATAGGGGTGACTTCAAAAATCTCAAGCCTGGAGAGCGTTGCGGAAAGTGCGTTGAGACAGATGGGAGTTTGTTTGAGCCTATTGAGGAGGAATGACGCATGAAGCTGAGTGAGTTTGACTCTCTCATCGGTCAAGACAGCTATGTGCGTTGTATGGGAAAGAAACGGTTGGACAACTCCATCGTGAACGAAAAGGCCGCAGATGCTCACCTGTTTTCTGGAGGACAGATTGGCTGGTGGGTTCGGTCTGGCTACATAGTTGTAGACATAGATGAAGGAAAAGAAGAAGCCATGAAAGTGGTGAAGAGGTTGGGCCTCAAAACCCTTATGGCTCAGACCCCAAAAGGGCTTCATCTGTATTTCAAATGTGACAAGGAGTACCCTCAGCGGGTTGGCATGGTTCTCCCTTGTGGGTTGAAGTGTGATTTCCGTTGTGCCAATAAAGGCTATGTCATACTGCCATTTGGCTCTGATGGCAGACGATTCAATAAGTGTCGTAAAATTGCAGAGCTGCCCCAAGAGTTCACCCCTATGGTAAACCGCAAGGAAAGTCTGTTGGGGTTGAAAGACGGGGATGGAAGAAATGCAACCTTGTTTGCTCACCTTATGGCTTACAAGAACAGAGGGGCCTCAGATGAGCAGATTGAGGAAATGGCGGATGTAATCAATAGCATTATATTCTCTGACCCTATGGATGAGAAAGAGCTGGAGAAGATTGTTGAGAACACCCGCAAGTATGAGGCATCACAACAGTTTGATAACCCCTATTTGATTTACAGCGCAAAAGGAGTTCCCACCAATATCAACCATAGAGCCATTTGTGATTATTTTGTGAACAAAGGGGACATCTTTGTACTGGGTGGGGAGTGCTACCAGTACCGGGATGGTGTATATGTAGAAGCAAGCAGTCATGTCCGAAACACAATCAAGGATATGATTGTTGTAGATACACTCATCACCCAAAATCGCATAATGGAGTGCTTCAGACTGATTTGTGATGATGTCCGGCTTCAGCGGACTACGGCTGAGCTGAACCATGACAAAAACCTCATCAATTTTCAGAACGGTGTATGGGACATAGAGCGGGGAGAGCTTTTGCCCCATGACAGCAAGTATCTCCAGACACTTCAAATCCCGCACCCGGTTGGAGAGTATAAGCCATTCCAGGAAACCCGGCTGTATGATTTCTTCAAGAAAACCAATTTGCCCAAAGAGGACATCAAGATGCTACTCAAATACATGGCCTATTGTCTCACTTTGGACTATGGTTTGAAGACATTCATGATTCTCTGTGGTCAGTCCAACACTGGTAAATCCGTGTTGATTCGGTTTTTTGAAAACCTGGTTGGGAAGCAAAATGTATCCTCCCTGAGTATGCATGAGCTGAATATGCGGTTTTATCCGTCTCAGCTGTACAATCGGCTGCTGAACTCTTGCGCAGATAACTCATCTTTGCCGTTGTCTTCTATTGAAAACCTGAAGAAGATTACAGGCGGTGACCAAATTATGCATGAGAAGAAGGGAAAAGAGCCGTTTTTCTTTGTGCCATTCTGTAAGTTGATTTTCAGCTTCAACCAGTTACCGCTTCAGTTGGAAGAGAAGTCCAATGCTTTCTACAAGCGTATGAGAATTTTGTTCATGAACAATGAGTTGTTTTTGAACAATGATTATGTCAATGATTTGTGCAGCGAGGAGGGCGTGTCTGAAATCATTCCATACCTTCTTCACCTTCTGCCTGCGAAAGACATCCCCCGTACATCTACCAGTGACAAGTATGTGGAAGCACTGCGACAGGATTCCGATAGCATCCACGCTTTCATTGCTAAACAGTGTGAGCTGGGCTCCGGGATGTCCGTGGAAAAGAACGCACTGTATGAGGCATACTGCCGTTTCTGTGTGGATACGGGCCGGGAAAATAGCAAGAAGCACTCATTCATGAGAAACATACGCTCTCAGGGGTTCAAGGAAGCACGAGATGGCAAGTCACGAGAGTATCTGTGGCTGGGAATTGGGCTGAAGAAGGGGTGATTGACTTGACTGTAAATCTGTCTGATGGGAGCTGGACACCCATTCCGGGTTATGATGGGGTGTACTTCATCAACCAGAAGGGGTTGGTGTGTAACCTTGATGGACATATTATCAAGCCAGCCCCATCCAAAGCTGGCCTCAGAGTGGAGCTGAGGAGGAATGGTCAGCGTGAGAAAATTTTAGTGCTTGACTTATTGGCTGATGTCGGTTATAATACCTGTGGAGGTGATACCAATGAAGCAGGTTGATGTCTACAGATTGGCTGTTAAGCTACTGAAGAAGATGGCCAAAGAAAACCCCGGCAAGAGTTTTACCAACTCAGCCGGGGAAAAGGCCACTATTGAAGAAGTTGCTGATGCTCTGGACAAAGTATCCAAATGGTTGTATAAGGATTTCCATACTGAGGATATAGACAAAGTTGTCCGTTGCAAAAAATGCAAATTCTACAAGAAATACAAAAAGAAGGGCGCATTCAAAGCTCAGGTATTTCAAGCCTGTAGCAAGGATATGAAGAAGCGTGACCCGATGTTTTTCTGTAAGGATGGTGAAGAAAGACTTGAAGCAAAAAATTGGGACACTGAAGCCGATTGATGAGCCAGTAACAGACCTGGATGTGGTTTTTGTTGCAATTTACAATATACTGTATGAAAAGATTGAGCAAGAGCCCAACAAGGGTATTGTTGTATCCAAAGGAAACCCCAATCAACGAAAAGCAACCTGGAAAGAGGTTATGTCCATAGCACACATGCTGGAGGATTTCTTCACCATGCGGGAGCAGCGCACTGGGTGTAAAACCTGTGAAGAATGTGCCTATTGGAAGTCAATTTCTGTAGCCTCCCCACATATTGGAGAATGCACCAAGTATGGGAAGAAGTATTTGCACAAGTTCAATAGCTGTAAGAAGGGATTCAAGCCCAAGGAGGGAAAGAAGTGAACCGCAGAGAGCGCAGAAGATTGGAGCGTCAGGGAAAACTTACCAAGGCTGAACCCGTCTATTTGATGAAACCCTCAGACATTAAGGATGCGGCCCTGAAGGGGGCTGGGGAACAAGCTATGATGCATGAGATTCATCAGCAGTGCTTGGCTGCAGACAAGGCATTCACCCTTGATATGGACACCATATACCTCTGGACACTCCATAACAAATACGGTTGGGGTCTGAAACGCCTGAAGCAATTCTACAAAGATGTGTTCACTGAGCACCTCCGTATGCGGGAGTTTTATGAGATGGATGACCCATATCCTGAGCGTTATAAGCTGAAGAGGAAGGGCATAGACATTGAAGCCTGGTACAATGAGTTGTTTGATGAAGAAGGGAACTTCAAGAAGCCTGAGGAGGTCAACATATGAGTTATGGTTTTGCCACAATTGATATTGAGACCACAGGCCTGAATCGGTACAAGGATAAAATCACCTGGATTGGTGTTGGATTGGCAAAAGACATTGACAGCCCCATCTCCAAGCTGTTAATATATGATGGGTCCAACGAGGATGACCTGAGAAAATTCAGAAATGTGGTCAAACATATCAGGAAGGAGAAAGCCCGGACGGTGTTCCAAAACGGCAAGTTTGATACCCTGTTCATGGAGCACCATCTGGGGCTGAGAATCCCTATTGATGAGGATGTTATGCTGATGGGCACCGCTTATGATTTGGTAGCAGAGCATGGTCTGAAAAAGATGGCTCAAGCCTATTTGGGGGTGCCTGACTGGGACATCAAGAAGAAGGACAAGCTGGGTGGAGAGCGGGCAACCATTATTCCGTATTTGAGTTGTGATGTTCGGTACACTTGGGAGTTGTATCAGTATTTCTACCAGAATATGAGTGAGCGGTCTATGAAGATATACAGGGAGCTTTTGAGACCTGCTTACAGAGCATACCGGGACATTGAACGGAATGGGCTGTACCTTGACCTGGATTCACTGGATGCGGTCAGGAAAAAGTACAACAAGGAAGAAAAAAGGCTGCTCAAAGAGCTGAAATCACACTATGATATCAACTGGAATAGCTCTGCACAAGTGGCCCATGCTTTCTTTGATTTGGAGGGTATGCCGGTTATTTACAAGACCAAAAAGGGTGCCCCATCCACCGCAGCGGATGTACTGAAGGAGCTTGCTATGAAGGGGTATGAGCTTCCAGACCTTCTGATGAAGTACAAGGATGCGGCCACTCGCAATAAGATGTTCTTGAATCGGTGGAAGGATGACTGTTATGAAAGCAGAATACACCCCAATTTCAACCTTACAAATGTGGTATCAGGCCGCACCTCTTGTAATAGCCCAAATCTGCAGCAAGTACCCAGAACAAAGGACATTAGAGGCTTGTTCAGCGGTGCTCCTGGTATGATTCTGTTTGAAGCGGACTACTCTCAGCTGGAGTTGCGTATTGCAGCACACTATGCGAGGGACAAAACCATGTTGAACATCTATCTACATGACGGTGATATTCACACAGAGACCGCAAAACTGTTCACAAACGGGAGAGAGCCCACCAAGGAAGAAAGAGGCAAGGCAAAAGCAGTCAACTTTGGATTTTTGTACGGTATGCAAGCCAAAAAATTCGTCAAGTATGCCTTGGACAGTTATGGACAGGTGTTTACCCTGGCTGAAGCAAAGCACATACGTGACCTGTATTTTGCAAAGTATGCAAGACTTCTTCCCTGGCACAAGGAGCAGGAGGACTTGTGTGAGATGCAGGGTGGTGTATCTAATATGTTTGGACGGTTTCGCCGCCTCCCCCTCATATATTCTCCCAACAAATGGGAGAGAGCCAGCGCAGCACGCAGAGCTATCAACACCCCGGTTCAGGGTTCTGGTTCTGACCTTTTGATTTCTGCAGTAACTCAAATCAATAAGGAGCTCAAAGGCATCGCTTGGATTGGAGCAACTGTTCATGACTCTATCATTGGTGAGTGCAGGGTGGAAGACAAGGACTATGTTGACGAAACCATCAGACGGATTATGAAGCATCCGAAAGTGTTGGATGATTTTGGGGTTGAGCTCCGTGTCCCTCTGGATGTCGATATAGGATGGGGGCCGTGGGGCACACACTAAAATTTGTGAAAATTTACGATATAGTGAGCAATCGAGAGGAAAAGTGAGCTACTGAGCCATAACTGAGCAAAACCTTGTGAAAATGGCTCAAAATTCCCTCTTTACTTTTGATTGAGAATAGGGTATGATACCAATGTAAGCAGGAGGGAACACCAGAAACCCCTCCCACAATAAAAATTTTAAGGAGTGTATTACAATGCTGGAAATGAACAAGGGCGACAAGGTAATTCTGAAGGGTTTCACGGGTATCAAGCTGGGTGTTTTCCCCGTGGCCAGTACCACCAAGAAAACCATCACTGTGCTGAAGAAGAACGGTGATGAGATGGTGTTTGACCGCAAGACTGGTAAGCAGGTCAATGTGGAGGAAGGCAAGGAGAAGTACGCCAACAGCATCATCCCTGATGATGGCAGTTTCGTGGCCCCCTCCACTGCCGGCGCCAAGCGCAAGTCCGCCAAGAAGGCAACCAAAGCCAAGACCAAGGTTGAGAATGAGGCTGACGAGGACGATGAGGAGGACGATGAGGACGAGGCCCCCAAGAAGTCCAAGAAGGCAGCCAAGAAGCCCGCAAAGAAGTCTGCCCCCGTTGAGGATGACGAGGATGAGGATGAAGATGATGAGGACGATGACGAGGATGAGGACGATGAGCCTGCCCCTGTCAAGAAGCCCGCAAAGAAGTCCAAGAAATCTGCCAAGAAGAGCAAGAAGGCAGCTGCGGATGACGATGATGACGATGAGTTTGAGGAAGTCGATGACTGATTGTCATACCCGCTGAACTGAATACGGGTGGGGCAATAGCCCCTCCCTTAATGCGGCTGATTGTGGTTCCCGGCCAAAATCAACGGTGACAAGCCCGTATAAACGCAGAGTCAAGGGGGATGTTTTGTGATGGAAAATCCAATCAGCCCTCCTGGAAAGGTGGTGACCCTATAATTGTTCGAAATACTACTGCTGTCTTGGGTCACTATGCCTTGGCTGTATGTCTCTGTATGGCCCGCAGAGAATAGGCTGAATATGCTGGAGGCGATAGCAGTTGAAAAGCCTCAATATGGATCCTATGGATATACATCTGGATTTGTGTGAGTAGTTTATTTGGGCCAGTTAAATGAATTGAGGTGATTGAAATACACATTAGCTACTCCAGGGAAAGCTCCTATTTGCATTGCCCGTATCAGCATTGGCTGAGGTATGTACGAAGATTGGAGAAGAAGAAGCCTGAACGCCCATTATATTTTGGAACAGACTTCCATAAGCTCCTTGAGCTCCGTAATGACCCTGAAGCCCTGAGAGATGCAAAGGAAACCATCAGGGATACCTACTATGAAATGCCAGCATCTTGGCAGGGAGAGTTGGGTGAGAACTACCTTGATGACCTGTTTAACATTTTCAAGGACTACAGACGGGTGTACAAAGGAGTGAGGCAACCCCAAGTAACAGAACATGAGTTTGAGCTTGATGTTGGTGACTGTAAGGGTGAGCCCATAGTCTTTGTAGGAAAGATTGATGAGCTGTATTTGCTGAAGCACAGCGGTGTAAAGTCCATAACTGTTGGTGAACACAAGACTTTCTCCAATAAGCCCAATATGGACATTTTGGTTATGAACACGCAAAAGTGCTTGTATGCGAAAGCAGTCCAATTTTTAAGGGGTATTTTACCCGACAAGGTAAAATGGGATTACATACGTTCAACACCTGCGGCTGAACCGATTTGGCTTGAGAAGTCGAAAAGGTTCAGTGAGGCTGCATCAACCAAGATTACACCCATGAGCTGGAAAAGGGCCTGCAAAGCGCACGGGATTCTTGACCCAGAGATTGTCCAGAAGGGACAAAAATACAAGTCCAATATCCCTGAGTTTTTCTTCCAAGTTGAGTTGGATATTGACCCAGCTATGGTAGATGTGATTTGGGATGGGTACTTGTACACAGCAAAGCAGATTATCAGGTTTGGAGAAAAGAACAAAACCCGGAATGTAACACGGGACTGTTCCTGGTGTCCATACCACGATATTTGCTATACAGAAATGACTGGAGGAGATGTACAATATGTCATCGGTAGAGACTTCAAAGAAAGAGAACACTGAGGAGAAAACCCCTATGCCCCTCAAGGTCACTATTGAAGACCCCAACACTGGGGATACAATGGTAATTCAACCCCGCTTTTTTGTTGGGTTCTATACCCGCAAAGACGACACCACCCCTGAAGGAGCAATTGGCGTTGGTCAAATCCTGAAGGGGGCTGCAAATACCCTGGAACAGATTACCATAGTCAAGGCTATGCAGGAAAAAGCTATCCCCATGATTTTGGACAATATTGAGTCCCATATGGAGAAGGAAGAAAAGGAGAAAGCTGACGAATATGCCAAGCATTTGGGTGTCCTTCTCAGCACTCTTTTGTTGGGTTCTCTGTTTTCAGACGATTAAACAAGGAGGATTCCAATGGCCCTGTTAGATTCAGCGGTTGACATCCAAGAATTAGGTCAACGCAACCTTTGGGTGCTGTACGGAAAGTCAAACAGTGGAAAAACTCATGTTGCTTCCACTTTTCCCAAGCCCCTGCTGTACCTTCAGATTGGTGATGATGGTTCTAATACCATTGCTCATGTAGAGGGTATCAGTGCAATATCCATCTCCAGTGTCAAAGAGCTCAAAGACATCGCAAAGGAGCTTCTCAAAGACAAGAAGTATGTGACTGTTGTGGTGGACACATTCTCTCTTATGGTCAATGAGTGGACAGACCAGAATGTCATCAGCAAGAATAAAAAGATGACACAACAGCTTTGGGGTGAGCTCAAGACCGAAACAGAAGAGGTCATCAAGGCTATGCACAAAGTTGCGAAGCGACACATTGTTGTCCTGACCTGTCATGAGAGTACAGACGCAATCGAAGGCATGGAAGATGAGATTGCCCCGGACATCCGCCCCTCTGTGTCGAAGGGTGCCCGCACCTATTTGGAGGGTATGGCCAACTATGGTATTCATACCACCAAAATCACAAAAGAGATTACAAAGGGGAACAGTACCAAAGAAGTGGTCAAGTATGCGGCTGACATCGGCCCCAACCCCTATTACTGGACCAAGCTCCAGATTGACCCCTCAATCAAAGTCCCCAAACGCATCATCAATCCCACCTATGACAAGTTCATGGAGATTATTGGTGCGGTGGAATAATTTAACAATTACAGGAGGAACCAAGCAATGAGCAGAAAAGTCAAAGTCAACATGGAAGGTGTTGAGAGTTTCACCCGGTGCCCTGAAGGAGAGTGGCTGGCTCAGCTGAAAAAGGCTGAGATGGGTGAGGTGCAGGGCAGCGGCGATGACTGCATCAAGGCCCAGTTTGAGGTCATCAAGGGCAGTGCCAAGGGCAACACCGTCTTTGAGACTTTCTCCCTGACCGAAAAGGCCCTGTGGAAGCTGAAAAGTTTCCTGGATGCGGTTGGCATGAAGTCCAATGGCAAGCTGACCCTGGACTTGGACAAGATGGAGGGCAAGGTGTGTATCATTGATGTCATCCATGATGAGTACAATGGCCAGAAGCGGGCCAAGATTTCTTCCTACATCAAGCCCGGTGAGGACGAAGATGATGAGGATGAAGACATCGATGACGAAGATGAAGACATCGATGAGGATGAAGACGAGGAAAGCGCCTGCCCTGACGACTTGGCCCGG
>ERZ1034878.697-NODE-697-length-14387-cov-99.546469_pt1 | contig 14387 bp, 20 predicted proteins | sample MGYA00520593_ERZ1034878 | MGnify/ENA primary metagenome ERZ1034878 (study PRJEB33766, sample SAMN09781724) | gut metagenome | biome: gut microbiome | host: Homo sapiens | place: Madagascar | study: EMG produced TPA metagenomics assembly of the PRJNA485056 data...
AACAGATGGTGCAGGTAACCAAGATCATCGGCAAGTTTGTGGCGATGCATGCCGAGGAAGATGATCTCCTGAAACTGTATAAGGAGATTTATGGGGTTGTGGGTAACGGCCACTTCAACGACTTCTTTGCTGAGGCTCAGATCAAGAAGATGGTGTTTGAGGATAACAAGGAGGTAGAGCATCGTGCTCCTTACTATACCGCAGCTAAGACTCAGGAGATCTATGAGACGGTGAAGGACGAGATCAGACCTTACAACCAATGGGATTTTGCCGTGGTGCTGAACATGATCTACTCTGACAACTATAATCTGATGAAGAAATGGTTCCCGGAGGACAGCGAAGAGCAGTTGATGGATAAAATGGTGGATCTTGCCGTAAATTGGCTGAGGGATGATGATAACCCTTATGGCCATTGTAAGGCATGGGGGTACTTCAATTACTAAATTAGTTGAGTGAAGAATTCAATTGCTTTTCAGACGAGTGTTTAATTTCCATAATGACCTAAGATATATAAAAGAAAACTATCAGAAGAAGAGAATGCAGGCGGAAAATGGGCTTGTGTTCTCTTTTTTCGTATGAAGTTGCGCAACTTATCACAGAAAACTGGGAATGATGGCTTATATTTGCATCGTTTCCATAACGGAGTGGGGACAGATAAATGAAAAAGAAAATGAATGATATTCGAGGTTACTTAATTGGGACGATATGGACTTTTCTGAGTCTGATGGTTCCCATCAGGGATTTTATGATTGCCATGATGGTATTATTTGGGCTGAACCTTGTGTTTGGCATCGTTGCTGCAGTTTTTAATGGCGAAGAATGGAGCTGGAAGAAATTCGGTATGTTCTTCGTATGCTGTGCAGTGTTCTTTGTGACGGTGGCTGCATTGTTTATTATCGGTCATTTCTTGCATTCTGATACAGAGGCTCTGTTTTGCGTGAAGTGGGTGTGTATAGCTGCAACCTATCTGTTCACGACCAACATATTGAAGAACCTGAGACGGATGTTAGTGTCAGATACGCCCTTTTATAAACTTGTGGACTATGCTTATTATGCGCTGACACTTGGATTCGTAGAGAAATTCCCGATGTTTAAGAGATACCAAGAACATAAAAACAATAAAGAAAAAGGAAATGAAGGAAATAATATCTCATAGCTTATGAAATCGAAACATTTAATTATCTATCTGTTCGTTTGGATAGCGTATTTCTCAATGTTGTTTCTGACGAGTTGTAAGACGAAGACTGTGACGCAGGAACATTTTATTACGGACCAAACAAAGAACAAAAGTTTGGATGCCTCCTGGCAGGAGCGATTTATCTCTGCTTTTGAGCAGATGGCAAATAGCAGGATCCAGGAGCACGAAACATCTGTAAAGGAAAGTACACATACAAAGGATAGTACTTCAACCACTGTAGATCAGAATGGAAAGCCTATCAAGACAGAGTCATGGCACTCTGTTGTGACCAACAGGAACACAAAAGAGGTGCTGAGGCTAAAGGATTCCATTAACATCATATCTAAGAAGGTAGATAAATATCAACTTCTTATGGTTCAAAAAGATTCGCTGATTCGGTTAAAGCAAGACTCTATTAACATTATGAGGCGAGAACTAACCAAGAATGAGCAGCGACTTGTGACTATAGGGAAGGTAAGTCTTGGTGCGTTAGTAGGTATCATCGTAGCTATCACAACTGGTATTCTTGTTTGGTTATGGCATCGTAGAAAATGATTAAGTATGAAGACAATAACAATTAAAATCATCAAGAAAAGCGTGATGGGAGTGGTAGAAGGACTATCTGCCACCATTGCGCAGCATAACCCGGAAGTGGACTTCCAAAGCGTATGGGCCAGTGACGCAGAAGAGGCTAAACTGGATATATACTATAGGGAGGCGATAACCGACCTAGAGAATTTTCTTGCGAGGTTTTCTTCTTCGACCACACAGAAGTTTGATTTGCAGGCTCTGGCTGATGATTTCTCTATCAATATAGTGACACTTGCTTCTTGGCCGCCAAGGTTAAGTGGTGTGCTGAGCAATCAGATTCAGAACTATCTTGTGCATGCAATCATTGCCGGGTGGTTGAGTGATTTTCCGGATATGGCTCATACGGACTATGCCAGTATGGGAGCGAGTGACCTTGATGCCATTAAGGAGATTTTGTTAAAGAAAGACTTTAGCTTTGCTGAGGCTGAAAGAAAAGCCGATGATACAACGAAAGAAGGCTCTTCTCCTATGGCTTCGGCAAGAAGTGGGGATGAAATAGGTAAGCAGAAGAATGCGCAGGCAACTGCCGGGCGGTCTGTAGATGCTGAGGCTAAAAGTCAGAATGAACTGGATGCTGAGGCTCGAAATGTGGACGAAGTAGATAAGGATGGCCAGAGTGGGCCGAAAGGATCTGAGCGTAATCAGGACTTCGTTTCGCAGCATTTTCATCATGATCGTGTAGACTGGAGCGGAGGCAGGCCACCTTATGAACTGAGGTAGATTTATTAATCATCTAAATATTTCGAAATATGGATAGTAAACTAATTACTTTGAACTTTAGCATGGAGCAGGTATGTAATGACATATTGGCTCGATGCTATGTGTTGAGCCAGGGACTGGTGGATGATGCCCAGAAGGACATCAGAGCCACTATCGAAAGCCCTGACAGTAAAGAGACTCGCAGTATTATTAATCGTGCAGTAACGGAAGCTATCGGTAATATCAAGGTTGCAGCTCAGCGTTATCTGACCTCAGGTAGAGTGGAGGATAACAATAATCTGGAGCGACTTGTGAAAGGTACGAAGAAGTATGTGTACACCGATAACAACAACGGCACATGGACTGAGGTTGTGACCACAAGCATCATCGGCCAGGAAGATGAGGAAGTGACTTCTACCGTAACCAAGGCTGGTAATGATCGGGAGGAAAGTATCTATGAGACTGTTACCCTGAAACTGGAGATCCCGAACTGGAACGTGGCTGTGACGGATGCGCTTAAGAGCAATATGCACCGGTATATGGTTGACTATACGATGAGTCAATTTTTGCAGGATCAGTATGCAGACAAGGCTGGACAGTATGGGGAGAGTGCTACAGCAGACTTCAATAATATGAAGAGCAATCTGTTAAGCCGGGATAACTATACTTTGAGACGGCCGAGCTTTACCTAATGAAACTTTTTTTCTTCTTTCGTTTTAGGTGTGTTTATGGAAAGAGCCTTCGCTTCGGGATAACTCCTGATTTGCGAAGGCTCTTGTTTTTTGACATGGCTATAAAGCCATGGAACGGTGGTTTTTCTGCTAGAACTTGCTGAAACGCCTGATGATTTCGAGGCGCGTATCAAAGTATTGATTCATGGATTTCATCTTCAGGTATAGGGCGATGCGGAAGAAACGATAGCTGTGAGTAGCCATGTAGCTGGACTTCATGCCGCCCAAGCGACCGATGTAATGCCAATTCTGATTATCATTGCTGCCGTATAACCACATGATTGGTATGCTGCCAGACGTGAGGGAATGGATATATCCTGTAATGGAATCAGGTACGTTATCTTCATCGAACTTAAGTGTACGAGTAACTATGATACCATGATACTCTGTTGGATCTTCGTAATCGTAACCCTTATCAAGCACCATCACGCTGCCATCCCTATATTGTATGTATGGGTGTGGGTAGGAATTGATTGCCGTGAGCACGTTCTGTATAAGGAAAGTGCTCCAGGCATTATCTTTGATAGAATAGCAGAGTGCCACCGTATCAGCCGTAGAGGCCTTACTCAACTGTGTAACATCCAGGCATAAGATGCGAGAGTTCTTATAGTCATAGATGACCTGACAATGCTGGAAAAAGTCTATTGGCGATGAAGTAAAATCTATGAGTTGACGCATCTGAGCCTTGATTGTCTTGACGGATTCGCTATCCCCTTCTGCATCAACGAAGAAGTTGAGGAACTTACCTAAGCTACCGGAAATGTTGAATCCGGGACCATCTAAGACATCGGACATGGAAACCACCTGTGACTCTGCTATGCGACTGATTGAGCGGTTTGTGGCGAAAAGCACGGACTGATCTAACTGTGTGATAGACTTCGGATTGCTACAAACCTCACGACTAATTGGGTGAATGCTGCTATAAGTGCCTTTGGAAGAGACTTCCATCGCCCAGATACCATCGGTAGAGAATGCCATTAATGGGTACTGACCAAACTGACCTTGGGAGAGTGCACGCGTGGTGGAGGCTATACCCTGTATAGTTCCGATACCTACGGTATTGATGCCATTCAGAGGGAAATAGAAGGCATTATCGGACTCAGATGTGTAGATCTTATTGGATAGTTCCACTATATCATCAACCACATAATCAAATGAATCGACCTTATATTGTGCATAATTATCAGTGAAATCTCCCATGTGCATGGCTCCATTCAGTTCTGCGCATTGTTCCAGAGGGAAGACAAAGATAACATCTTTATCAGAATAATCCTTGCAGAAGATAGCCATTTTATCAGCTCTGGAATCCGGGTAGAACTTGACAAGGTTACTGATCATGAAGACATCAATACCTTTATGAGATAAGTACTTGTTACTACTTTCAACATATTTCGTTCCTGATGTAGTATTGAGGCTAACTACAATTTTCTGGATTCGATATCTATATATATCACCTGCGCTATAATCGTATTTAAGAATGTATTGCCCTGGAAGCATAACACTACCATTGAATCCTTGAAACAGTTTCTCTTTCATGCCGTACAGGTTTAGTCGATGATTGTATACATAACTACCTTTTGCGAAGAGCGAGTTATGGGTTTTATAATCATCCTTCATCTGCTCCTGCAATGATACCTGATAGACTGCATTCTTGTCTACAGGTAATTTTTGCATTATATAATTTTTTAAATCAGAAATTTTCAGAGAGCAGACCTTGTAGAAGGCTGAAGTATTCTTTAATTTGTTGCGGTAGGCATCTACGCTCAATGATGGGAAATACACAGAAGTACCTCCTATTAAGATCTTATCTGTTTCATACGTTTCATAAACTTGACCATGACCAAGTTTATAATTCTTTCGTGTAGCACCTAGACTTGTAATCTTCTCAGATGTATTAACATTTATGATAGGAGGCGTAATGAACACATCTACCGATTTGATGACATCTTTCCATTCTTCAAGTTCATCACGTTTATCGTCGAGTATAGTATAGTTAAGATCTACATTTCGTGGATAATAGATAAATGCAGCCTTCCTGATTTGTACAACTGATTTATTGTTCTCTACATCTACATGTTGGAAGTTAAGAGCATCAGTGGTAACGATATAGCCATCAGGATTTAAAGCATTAGCATTAGCCGACATCACTATGAAGTTATCTGGAACCTGTACTGGTATGAATACTGGTGAAGAGTGCATAATCATGGAGCCATCAAACATTCTATAGCAATATCTTACAAAGAAATTGGCATAGAAACGTCCTTTACTGGCAATGAGGTTATTTGTCCTATTAACAAGTGCATAGATACTCTGTGTGACTTCCGATTGCTTATCTTCTTTTATTGAAAGATATTCACAATTTTCTGTTGTAAAATCTCCATATGATATTTTAATCTTATTAAAGATTTCATCACAAGAGTATGTGGTTTGTTGGAAGACATCCCGAAAACCGTTTGCGCTTCCTTCTGCATCAACTCCACCATTACTGTAGTTCTCTGGGTAATCATCAGAAATAGAAAAGGCGATTTCTACGAATGGAGGCTTTTGTGGCAGATATTTATAGCCACCATCCACCCATAAAGCATAGTGAATCCCATCTGTAGCTACAATGATAAGCGTATTGCCGATGGAATTGACGGAAAGAACCGATGCTTCGTAGTTGAAGGACTTGATAGGGGTGGTTGAGCCAAGAGATCCATCCTGAAGAAACCAGTAGATAGCCGATGAGGCTATGGCTATGAGATGGCGGTAATTGTCAGTTTCGTGTACATAAAGAATCTTAGCCACTACATCATTAATGGTGAGTGGCTGAGAGAGGGGTGTTCCTGTGACAATAGAAGGGCGCAATGCGCCATCATGCAGCTCTATATTGCCGCAGAGGGATAGCGCACCGTTTTCTACTGCCATTTCATCAGGAGTGAGGCTGAGGCCTTTGTATCTAATTGATTGTTGCATATTTCTTAATGTTTAATATTATCGACAATGCTCGCTGTCTGCCCTATTGACGATTGCTAAGGCTGGACAACTGACGGAATTTACATTGAGATTGATGGTTTCATTAGCCGTAACCAGTTCTATCTGCTTAGTACCAGTCGGGATATTCGGTATATAGCTGAGCAAGAAACTGACGGTAGAAACATTACTGGCATGGAGCTGCCCCTTACGGCCAGACAGTTTGATGCATGCTACTTCTTTAGCTTCTATATCCGGTGTAGTCTTAATGACATACATCTGCTTACTTGGCGTATAGAAACAGAAACAAATCTTATCACCCGGATGTAGATCCAGCAGTTTGCAAGGACTAGACCTTAGAGTGATACGCCCATTCAGATTAAGGGCAAGTCCTCGCTTCTGAACGCGAGGACGATTGAGAATAATGACATCATTTGTTTGCTTCATGATCTGTAGGTTTGTGGAGCCAGAAACGGAAATAATCGTTTTCGGCATCCTGGTTTCGTACTTTTACATATTCTCTGGTAACATAGAAATGCTTCTTGCTAAGAGTAGGGTTGAGGTTGTAATCATTCAACATCATGGCTGGCTCTACTCTGCCATCGAAGGAAATCTCATACCAGTAGCGATGGAGAAAGAACCATGGACGAAGACGGACCTCCTGAATGGTGGTGTAATTACTCTTGTCTGCCCGGCACGGTACGATGCTCCAGCTACCATCCTGCCAATGCTCTGTGGTCACTTCTCCACCTGGTGCCATTTCTTGTTTCTTGATGATGGACTTTTGTATTTTGACAAGAAGGCAAACATCAGCCGTGAAAACTTTAGCCATCTTGCCATGGCAGAGCATGACGAAGCGGCCTTTCTTATCAGGAAGTAGGCTACGCTGTTTGCCCGGCTTATTGATGACACAGACGGTTGAGAGGAACTTATGTCGATCCATGGAGAGAAAATCGGGCAGTTTCGCCTTGGCGTGCATGCGGTCGATGACCTTCTGAACCTTTTTGAAGTTTTTCTCTGCCTGAGTCTCATGAATAGTGACCGGAGATTGAGGTAACTGATCTTTTCCCTTTTGCTCACGAATCTTCTTAACGTTTTCACGAACCTGCTTCTTAGAAGGTATTTCCAGAAGATGCCCCGTTTTCTTATCAAGTCTGTATCTTGTTTTTTGCTTTTCCATAATGAGTAGTCTTTAAATGTTGCCAGAGTTGAGGCAGATGATTTCGAAATGATGATTCTCGCAGATGTCGTTGCCGTTGGCCATACGATGATTGAAGGAGCAAGGGATATGCTTGTTGTACAGATCACACTGGAAGCAATGTTCAGGCACTTCTTCCTGTTCTTTGCTGTCTCCATTATCAGTTGCAGGCATCTTACTTGGTACTGCCCTTACGACACGACCGAAATGGTCATAGAGTTGACCGGGAACGATACAGGTTGCCTCACGGAGGGATGGGAGATTGTAACCCATCTTACGGATAAACCAGAGGCGTAGGTAAATGATTAAACGTTTCAACTTTTTCATATATGATTGATGTTATATATTAATAATGTGGGTAAAGATACGAGAAAAATGAGGATAAAAAGTGATAACTTGCGCAACTTAGCTTGTTGAGAACCAAATTGCGCAAGAATTGTCAGTGATCACTCGGTTTTACCGTCCTTCTCTTTCTGCTTGTTATCAGTGGAAGGCTCATGCTCGAAGACATCAAAAATCTTGGTCTCGCTGAGGCTCTTCAACTCATAGTCTATCATGGTCTTGCCCATGACTTCATCAACATAGCGCTTGGCACGTTCGATGCTCTTGGCTTGGATGAGGTAGTTGACATAGGTACGCTTCTCCTTATCCTTCTTATCATCAATGGTGATGAAAGCCAAACGAGCCTTGAACCAAAGATCATCGTCATCAATATCAGAGAATAAAATCTCGTTGTAATTTGCAGGGTTGATGTTGGCAATCTTAAGTTCACCAGATACATAGACTGCCATGTTATCGATGATGCTAGCTTCTGCCTCGGTGAAGGAGAGGGCATCAACAACATACAGCTCGTTTACCATTTTCTCGCTACCATCCTCCTGAGTCTTCTCATAGCGCACCTTACACTCGAACCAGGTGCTTGTGCGAGAACGGAGGGAAAAACCATTACCTCTGCTAATGAAGGACTCCGTTGGCTGTTTCTGAGACTTGTCTTGTGTCTTAGCCTCCTCCTGAGGCTTTTTTCCTGTCTTGTTCATAATCTTAAGAATTTAAATTGTTATTAATAATTTTGTCTAACTCTTCCTGAGGTAGCTCTTTTCCGTCTTTGCCAAGATATTCCTTGCAGATGAAATACATGGTGCCAGGAGGGTAGGGATGGCGGTAGTGGACATTCAACTCTATATTGGCAAGCTGCTCATCCGAGGAATTAAAGATAGAACGAGCCTGATGTGCTCTTGGCATACGTTCCATGACGTGGTACTGGATGATGTAGCCATCTTTCTTTATCTGCTCGTCTTTGAGAAGAATGAGCATCTTATCTATCTTGGCTTCTTTCTCCTTGATGGTCTTGAAGAGGGAGTTGACCAGCTCCTTGTCGGGCTGTGGCTTCTTCTTCTCTTGGAAATATTGGATGGTTGAGGCTCTAAGTTCTGCCACCAGAAGGAAAAATCTTCCGTTGTCGTTCTGAGGGACATCATTTCCGTCTGCCTTCATGATGATGCCATCAACACGCTTTTCAAGTTCGATGGACTGGCGCAGTATCTTCTTATCGCGGTGTGCCCAATATTCCTTTTCCGTGGTTCGCATAGCTGAAACCAGCTTGCGAAAGGATAATACTGATTCTTCACTCATATCTTATTTGATACCTAAAGTTTGTTTGACTTTTCTGATGCGTTTCTGCTCCTTGGGGAGGAGGTTACCTTTTTCGTCTATTCGGCAGAGGAGTCTGAGATTTGGCTTAATGGTTATCCACTTATGAAGACCATCATGCTCACGCTTTATCTGTCGAAGTTGGGCTTCTTGCAGTCTTTCGTGCAAATGCTGCTCATGGCGAAGTTTACTGATTTCATTTTGTATTCTGTCCATTGTTAAATTCTTCTGAAGTGGTTGTATCTAATATTGAATCCCATTGATCATAACCGACAATATCTAATGCTCTTATAACATCACACACTTTTACAAAGGTATAATCATTCTTATATTTCATATTGTTAATATTGTGAAAATTAAAAGCACAAGCTTGTAGATATTCTTTGAAACGCTTCTTTTCTTCCACAGAGAGGTATGATGTACGAGAGAGAATTTTATTTTCTAATCCCTTTAATGCTACCTCATTTTGCATTCTATATTTATCTACGCTTGTAGAGAATGAAACAGAAGTTTCATCAAAACGCTTAGAAGTCTTATCTATCATCTTTAAAAACTTGTCTTGGCTCAAATTGAGGTCTCCAACTTCAGCCTTTAACATGGATAGAGCTTCTTCCGTATCTTTCAAACGAGATATTTTTTTGTTGACAGTATCGGAAGCAGAAGCTAATACCTTTAGAGATTTCTCTAGGTTATCATCATTTTTCTTGATAGCTTCTCTGTATGAGATAAGTTCATCACGCTGATCTGCGATAATTCGCATCATACGCTTGTTTCTGTCATCGAAGCGAACCTTGAAGTTCTTGTCTCTTAGCGTGCAAGAGACGATGCCAAGCGTGATAACAAAGACCACGCTGAGGCAAATAATTAATGTTATTGTTACATACATAATTGTATTTTTTTATTGTTCACACTTTTGAATTATCTGTGCTAGAATGCTTTCAACACCTTTTGGCTTGAAGAAGCGATTGGCATTGAGGAGAGACAGGGCTTCTTTTGCATTATCGTAGATGGATGACAAGTAGCCAGCTCTATTTTTGTAACTTTTATAATCCGCTTCTAATTGTCGCTTATACGCCTTGCCTTTGTCTAGATAGGCTGCTTCAAGTGCTTCTTCCTTCTCCTTATATTCAGAAATGAGAGCTGCTTCTTTTTTGGCATACTCATCATTGAGAGACTTTTCCTTGTCATCCAACTTTTTCTCTTTTTCTTTATATTTCTGAACAGAGGATTCGTAACTTTCACGTGAAGCGTCTCGCTGCTTGATGCTACGGTTTATCTCGTCCTTCATTCGATCTTCAACCTTCAAGCGCACATCTTCAAAGCCAAGGTAAGACTCAGAGGTCTCAACTGTTCTTCTTGGATTATCGTCTCGTGAATAAAGATGATCTGTTTGACTACCATCAATTCTGTCAAACACGGATCTCTCATACTCTACTTGCACTTCCTTGCGGATGATGACTCTATAACCGTCTTTGAGGGACGCAATGGTCTTATCCTTCTCTTTGACTGTCTCTTCTAATTCCTTTACTCGATTCTTCAAGGTTTCGAACTCTGAATAATCTACATTTACTATTGCCATAATTTATAATGTTTAAAGTTCTATTACTTCTGCTTTGTCGGCAGGGATGTCGTAGTATGGGATGGAATATCCTTTGTCCTTCATTTCGTCTGGGAGATAGCAGCGGTAGTATTTTCCGTAGAAGTTTTGCCATTTCTCCTTGACAGTGAGTATTGTTCCAGCCGGAAGCTCAGGCTTCGGCTTGAATGAAGAACGAGGATAACATCCTGTCTCATGCTCATCTGCTGCGCAACAACATGAGGAATAACATAAATGAATCTTCATACGCTACACCTCCATTTCTGAGTTTAGACCAAGGAATAAGAGGATATGTTGTAACTCATGCAAATATTTGAAACTGCATAGGTTTACACCTCTCCAATACATAGTCCAATTCTTCACATTTTTCCAGATTTCATAACAATCATTTTCTATATGTTTGTAAATATGACTATGATTGACTACTTGCCTATAGCCGTTCTTCTCTAGTATGGAAGGAGTAAGAGGGATAGGAACAATATCCTTCACCCATGCACCACTATCACAAAATAGAAATCCATCATCTTCAATGTTTTTTCCTTTTGGGTTGGAAAGAGTGACAGAACCTTTCAGTTCAGTGAATGCATTTCCATCTTCCAACGCTCTATATTTATCAGGATTACTTTCTGTGACTTGGTAAACGATGCCCTTTTTGGTTCCGACAGGAATGCCGTTGGTCATCACAAAATCACCTGGTATATAAATTGTCTTTTCCATATTCTTGCTTTGATATTTTACTTTTTTTATGGGACCAGCGATAGAATCGCTGGGAACGGTGGCTTTTACTTAAACCATACTTTACTTATTCTTTTTGACTAATTTTTTGAGATTGTTGAAAGCCTCATAGTCTTCCTTTCTGATTTCTATGCAGTTGTCGAACTGGATAGTTGCGGGATCAGCTATCTCTGAATATCCTTCAGAGATCACCTTAATAGCCTCCATAAGAGGGAACAATGCTGAACCTTCATCCTTCATGAAGGTAAAGTCAATCTTTCGCCATGAGTTGGCTATGTCTTTGCGCATGAATGATGCGACTACGTAAAAATATCTTTTCTTCATATTGCTTCTTGTTTTAATTGTTTGTCTATTGCTCCCTGAGCAAGGATTTGCTGCCAGTTGGCTTCATGATAATTTCTTGCCTCTTGCTTCTCTGTTAGTTGTGGGTCGTAGCCACCGAAGCATAAGGCGTCAAATTTCTCATACTCCTTCATCGTATGTGGAGGCTTGGAGCCAGGAGTGGCTGGAATGTAATCCTTGGCAAACTCCTTAGGTAGAAGGTTTATTATAGTTGAGGCTACTGGGTCGATGACTTCGTATTTGAAAATACGGCTCTTTCCTTTTGTAGAAGTGTTATATACTGGTTGTGCCCAACAGATGTTACCCCTGTAGTGTGATATGAGACCAGAGAAATAATAGGGCTTCCATATCCTCTTATCCTTGTATGCACAGCAGATACCTGTAGGAGAATCTTCATTATAAGCACTATCAGACTTCCAGCAATGGTTGTAGCCGAGGTCGCTGATGTGGCTATGTACACAGAACTTGCACATCCTCATTTTCTCCTGATCAGCAACCGGTGGTGTTGGCTGCATCAGGTTTTGTTTGATGTAATTGCCCATAGATGTATATTTTAAAGTTCAACCTTAGCATCAACATATTCCTCTTCGCAATTAAAACACGGAGAGATTACGATAGTGATGTTCTCGTCAATACGGAAGTATGCATAAACCTTGCTATCTTTTTTAGCTTTAGAAAGAAGTGTAATATGATCCTTACCCAGAAGCAATAAAGCATCAATTATTGCTTTTATATGATTATTGTTAATAAAGAACCCATCAAGTTTTATGACAGCATACCATTCTGGTTCATAACACTTTCTGATATTTCGCTTGAAAAAACCAAAACCATTACAGATAGGGCAGTCAAAGTCATTACAATGGGTATGTCCTTTCTCATCTAGGTACTCCCATACTACAGAACCTGTACCATTACATTCGTCGCAATCTTCCTTATCATATTCCTCAACTCCTATTTTCGGCAGAGATTCGTATGCTTTCTGTAGGCTTAAAAGAGGAATATTCAGTTCTTGCTCTACTGGAGGAAATTCCATATTGAACAATTCTGTTCTCTCATACTTGCCTTGGCAGACTTCTGCATTGATGTAGATAGACTTGTAGCAATCTGTAGCAAAGACCTTGTTGTCTTTGAGAAGAGGCATTGCAGAGAGGCTTCCTTTGCTATAGAACAGTCCGAGCAGTTTCTGTTCGTCTACATTTTTATATCCTATCATAGTTCATCCTCCTTGGTAGTTTTACGTTTCCATTCCCCACAACATTCCCAGTGGAAGCGATGATGGCCGAAGTCGTTGCATGTTCCGCTGTACTTACTTTTTGCTGTAGGCCGGAAAAACTTGCAGCTCTTGCAAGAGCGATTGCAGTGAGTGTAAACTAGATAGATGAATGTGCTGGCCATAACAACCAGGCACAGCATGATGATGATGAATCCGATTTCCATATTACTTTTTGTTTTTAATGATTTTGTTTAATACCTGCTTGTTGTGCTCAGTATCATCATTGATGAGGTGATAAGAGCGAACTTTCTCGAAGGCGTTGACTTCGGCTGCTTGCATGTAAGCCTTGACCACTTCGATGAAATCTTCTAGGGAACGACAGAGGGCGTACTTGTAGCCAGCGCACTGCCAATAGCCCTGGAAGCGTTTCTGATTGGCAGACTGATTGTTTGTCTTACCATACTTAAGTTCGATGCCCAAGCCGAAGTAAACTTCTGGGTTCTCGTAGATGATGCCTGTCTTGCCATCCTTCATGGAAGGGAGAGCAAGGATGAGGTCGGGAACGCCTGGGACCACGCCCGATGCTGCATTGATGGCTAGCTTCTTGCCACTGGTAGCACCGTCTGCCTCGTTCTTGGGATGGAAGAGGAGTGTGGAGAAAGCTGGGTACTGTAGTCGAAACCATCGTACACAGGCTATCTGTAGCTGCCCTTCATGTTGCACCTTCTTCTGTTTGGTAGCAGATTTCTTGGTGTATTCAGGATAATTGCCGTTGAGGCGGTCGATTAATTCTTGTCTGTCCATAATCGTATGAATTAAATTGTTTGGTACTTGTATATTAGTCGCTGAGGAGAGACTGGAGATAATTCTGAGTCTGATCATCCAAGTCGGCCAGTGACTGTTCTTCTTCTGCCACCGATGGATTCCAGACGATGCCCAGTTTAGCTAGAGTACCATTCTTGTAGGCATCTATCACCATCTTTGCCATCGAGCCATTCGGGTTCTTCTTGGAGGCTTCTATCCAGCCGAGATACTTCTGCCGTAGGGCTTCGGTCTGTTCTTTCTCCTCAGCCTTTTTGCGCTCTTCTTTCATTCTGAGGCGAGCTTCTATTTCCTCGTTGGTCTCCTCGCGTTGAGGCTGTGGAGTAGAAGGTGGTGGAGAACTGGAATGCTGAGGCTTCTTCCCGGCTGAGGCTACAACTGTAGGATTGTCGAAGGTTCCTTCCATCAGAGCCTCGTAGTTCTTCGGATTGAAGAGCCAGTTGAAGGAGATATAGCATCCACCATCCTTGCGCCCTGAGAGAAGATCGGAGTTGAGAGCCTTGCGAAGCATCGGTTCTATATCCTCGAAGGAATAGTCTGAGATAAACTTTGCCACCATCTTCTTGCGATCGGGAGTCATCTTTGAGATTGGCTTGACTTGCGTGCCCAGAAAGAGGCGATTGAAGAGTCTTAGCACTTCCGAGAACTGAACTTCCGGATCCAACGACTTTTTTTCTTTT
>ERZ1034878.707-NODE-707-length-14264-cov-14.761700_pt1 | contig 14264 bp, 8 predicted proteins | sample MGYA00520593_ERZ1034878 | MGnify/ENA primary metagenome ERZ1034878 (study PRJEB33766, sample SAMN09781724) | gut metagenome | biome: gut microbiome | host: Homo sapiens | place: Madagascar | study: EMG produced TPA metagenomics assembly of the PRJNA485056 data set...
TCTTTTTCTTAGGTTCTGTAACCGTATCGGCCGCCGGCATAGTGTCTTCCGTATTTTCAATTACCGGTTCGGCCGCTTGACTATCAGTTTCCGCAATCTGTGGATCTTCTTCGTGTACAGCTAAATCAGGTTGTTCTTCCGGCACATATTCGGTGTCATAAATCGGCTCCGCAGCCGGTTCATCATTAACCGGTTCAATAACTTCCTCCGGAATGATATCTTCTATCGGTGCTGCCGTATTTGTTGCCGCCGGCGGAGCGTAGGCATTATACCGACGCGAATTATCATTTAAGGCCTGCAAAATTTGTTGCGTGGTACTGTTTTGGCTTTCTTTCAAAGCCAAAGTAATGATTGATCCCAGTTCTTTAGTTTGGGCGGCAATGGCATCCTGATAAATTTGCGATTGTGCGGAAATTATTTTTTCCATCGTCTTGTCAAAATTATTCGATGCCGAAACTTTGCCTAATCTCTCCGCAATAAGATTAAGCTGCTTGGAGTAGTCAACGTTATTGTTGTTGATTTGAATGTTGTTGGCATTGTTATTGGCGGCGGTGTTCGTCGGAGCAATATTTTGTATCACGTTATTGTTTACCAGATATTGTGCTAATTCTTTTTGCCCGTCTTGTACAGCTTTGACAATCTCCAAATTATTTTCTTTTTGTGAAGCCTGTAAAATTTCGACCAGCTGATTGAATTGTTGTTGCGATGATTCAAACAAACGCACCGTTTCTTTACTGCTGGTTTGCGCATTGGTTTCGCTCAAATACATAATTTTGGCAACTTGCTGTTGAGAGGTCGCCAGTGCTTTCATTAACATTCCGGCATCAATCGAGGTATCATAGCGCGCAGCTTCGCGTTTTTCCTGTTGGCTGATAATTTTATTGGTTTGCATTTGTGCATTGAGCAGCAGTTTCAGCAATTGATTGCTTTCTTCATTTGCGTTTGAATTTGGCGTGTTGGCGGTTTCTTTGGCTGCTGTTTCTTCTTTTCCCTTTTCCTCTTTTTGTTGCTTAACCATCGCACCCAATTGCTGTTGTGAGGCCAACAGCATTTTGGTCAGGTTTGAGGTTTCGGTTTTACGTTCCTGATTTTCGGTTTGCAGGATTTTGATTATTTCCAGCTGTGTGTTGCCCAAAGTCTGAACAATTTCTTTAACTTCATTGCGCTGTTCAAGATTACTGTCTTTCAAAGCCATAGTTAAAGCGCCGGATAGCTCTTGCGCAAAGTCTTTACCTAATTCCACTTTCGATGTGGTGTGAACGGGGGCGCTGCCGGTGGTGGCTATCGGCGGCTGTGCCATTTGCTGCATTTTGCTAGAAGCCTGAATTTGTGCCTCTGCTAATGCTGTTGCTAAAATTTTAGCTTTTGAAACTTCTTCATCCGCGGCATCGGATAAGGTTGCGGCTGTCGGAGTAGGGGTGGCTTTAGAGGTGCCGTTTTTTTCTTCCAGTTCCTCAATATAGTCTTGCAAAACAACCCCGCCGGGGATTGTCGCAAAAACGGCTTTAATCTCCGGTTTGAGTTCCAACAGCATTTGATTAAACGCTTGTTTCTTTTCGTCGGTAAAAATGTGTAACTGACGGTAAATATTTAAAAACCGTTGTGCAACGATTAACGGATCTTCCTCTCCGTCACGCTGTTTTTTAAGCTTTCGCAGCTCTGTTGCACTTAATGTTTCAACCAATTTTTATACGTCCTTTACGGTTACACTTTACCCATACTACTAAGTCTAAGACCAATGTCGTAAATTTCAGGTTAACAAAACCGCTTTGCGCATAAAAAAAGCTGCTCGATTCGAGCAGCTTTGAAGTAAAATCGGTTGTTTTTTTACAGTGTAATCATTACAACCTTATGAACATGTTGCAAATCGTTGTTGCTGAGTTCGACACGTTCATCCGGATTCCACCGAATCCCATATAGTTGACCGTTGTCATCTTCGCGGATGCTGATGACTTTGGCTTCATTTTCATTGATGTAAAATACGGCAATATCACCCACGCTGACAACTTCTTGCGGGTCGATGTATAAAATCGAACGTGTTGGCAGCAAAGAGCCTAAACGGCGGGTGCAAAGATTAATCGCATAAGCGTCTTTTTTGTTATAGAGTTGAACCGGACGTTGAACTTTTTTGATTTCCTCATCAAAGTCAATTTCAACATTACCATCTTTTCCGGCTGTTCCGAATACCGCAATTTTCATTCCGTCCGGTGAAACCGAACCAAATGAGGCAATCGCACCACGCGGATTCGACAGCAGTTTATATTTGGCATCATTACGCTGAATAATTTCTTCCAACATACCTTTTTCATCAAGGTTTTTAATATTTTCGCGCAGCTCGTCAGTGGTAATACCCAAGGCTTTGGCAATGTTTTTGAACTCTTTGTCGGAAACTTCGCGCTGTCCCATTTCGATACGATGATAAACCGACAAGGTCATATCGGCGCTTTCGGCAACCTCAATCAAGGTCAGATTCTTTTCGTTGCGGATTTGGCGCAAACCTGCACCTAAGGTTTTCAGACCGGTTTTTTCGTTGATTTTGTTGCGGCGTTCTTGCTCTCTGCGCCAAGCCTGAACGATTTCCTGCTGGGAGTTTTGTTCGTTAACAAACAATTCCTGCAGCGGGCAATCCAAAAATTCGGCAACACGGACTAATTGTTCCTGATCGACGCGGCGATAGCCTTTTTCGATTTTGGAAATGGCCGACAGACTGACGCCCAAATGGTCTGCTAATTCCTGCATAGAACGGCCGCGCAAACGGCGATACATTCTGATTTGGTTGGGGAAAATAATTTCTTCCATAGTGTATTACCTCATAAAATATAATACCAATCAACTAGTTGCATATTAATTAGCCGCCGAAAATTAATCAAGAAAATAGTACAAAAAAAGACGATTTGTGTACAAATTAGTAGTTTTGTATATCAATTTTGACAAACGGCAAAAAACGGGATGTCTGTTTTCTGCCGTTGTTGGGGAACACGTGTTAAGTTTCTATCGTTTTTTATTTATCAAATTCATACATATTGGCTTTTTGCCAAGAATGATTGCCGAACATAAAGTTCTGAGCTTCTTTTATTTCACGTTGGCTGAACATACTGTTCTGGTAATCAATCTTGTTGTTGCGATGCTGGCGACGATAACGTTCATAATATTTGGTCAGTCCGTAAGTTGTTTTAACCGACTTCGCATCCGGCTTGACGCTCGTAATATTCCCATTGGCATCGCGTTGAACTTGCGCTTTGAAAGTCTGCTTGCGGTTGATTACGCCGTCGGTAGAAAGACGAACCCCGTTGCCTTTTTTATCCAGTTCGGTAAAGTCGGTTTTTATACGGTTGCCTTTGATACTAAAGCGCATATCGCGCACCGTGCCGTTTTTCAGATATTCGCGATAACCTGTAACATTGCCGCTTCTGTCTTTCAGCAGTTCGGTTTTGATTGAGTTGCTGTTGTTGACAATATCATTTCGCCCTTGCAAACGCTGCTGCATAATTGTTTTCAACGTTGCCGCTTTGATTTGGTCGTCACTGCTGTTCATCAGGCGGGTAAATTCCGCAGTTTTAATTTCGCCTTTTTGATTAAACAGCTTCTTCGGATCACTGCTGTTATAGCGGATTTTTCCGTCTTGAACAATTTCCATCTGACCGGTTTTGCGGTTGCGAACCTTTTTAGTCGATATTGTATAGAGGTCGCCTTTTTGTTTGGTGGTTTCGGCATCTCGCAAACCTCTGATTCCTAGTTTTTTATACTTGGTGGTAACATTCAAGGTTTCATCACTGTTGCCGCCGACTGTATAACTGGTGGTGCGAGTTCCGCCTAATCCGAACCAACGTTTGGAGGTGCGGGTGTAGGTTGTTGATCCGTCGGCATTAGTTTGGGCCGTGCCATATTTCTTCGTCCGGTTTTTCTGAATACTGGTAATTCCACTTCTTACCCCGTGAACGGCGGCTTTACCGGCGTTTTTAGTCCAGCCCCAACCGACTTTGCCGGCGGCCTTGCCGATTGGCAGCGCCGTTCTTTGGAACACGCTTTTGGTTAAAGATGCGCCCATAGTGCCGATTTTGCTGCCGATATTGGGCTTACCGCCGGAGCTTGAAGTCTGCATCATACCACTGGCGAAGTTATCGGCAAAAGCCATAGCTTCGGGCAACAGCGCCCAAATCAGCAGCAAGACGAACACAATCTTCAAAAACGGCATTGTAAACCAGCCCATTTTATCCAAAAAGGCATCAAAGTCGAAGTCATTGCTCAGAACATATTGGCTGATTTCCTTACCGGCCGTATCATCCATAATCACATCAAACGCAGCCATAAGCATCAGCACCATTAAGGACATAAACAGGAAGTTAAACATCGTGCTGAGGAACGAGTTCCAAACCGGTTTGGTATACCTTCGGGTGGGCTTAAAGGCATAAAATCCGATAGCCGCCGGCAACATCATTCCGGCCACGGCGAGCTGAACCACACAGTCGAGCATCATCCACGGCACGCCGATAATTATCAGCATTGCCCCAAGCCAGAAACCAAATCCGGTTAAAAGCAAACCGAAGTGCGGTATAAAATACAAAAAATTGTAATCGTCGGACATAGATGCACACATTGTGGCGGAGCCAATTGCAGCTACTTTGGCAGCGCTGTTTTGTACCAAACGCATCACGCACAAAATACTGTTACCCATGCTATTCGGCAGAGCGCCTTCGTTAGTCAGTTGCGAATCTTTTTCACAGGTTATAGAGGTAGTTTTGTCTTGGCCGGTATCGTTCATTTTTTCCGGCGACAGTGTTTCTTCAGCGATTTTCATACCGGTGTTAAATATGGGGTCAAGCGCCAAATTCATAAAGTCGGCTGCTCCGTTTTGCAAAACAATCACCACCAGTAACACCACAAAAGCTTTGTTGATAGTCGCGGCAAAGAAATCTTTAATATCTTTGGTTTCAGGCGATGAAACCAGTTTCAACACCTCGAGCGCAATCCACAAGGCGAAGGCCAAGATCACCAGGTGATAAATCGGGGAAGATAATTTATCAATTGCCAGTTTGGTCATCTGACTGGAGGCATTAAACACCACCCTAAACAACGGACAGAACAAACATCCTTCGTAAGAGTCATAGTAATTTCTGGGCAGGCATTTTTCTTTTAATTTTTCAAGATCTGCTCGTATCTCAGGATCAGGTGTTTCTTCATTAACACAGTGTTTTGTTGCGCTGCAATACTGTCCTGCAGAACAAGTATATCCCATACAAGTGCAGCTTTCAGTGGCTGCAGTAGTACCGCCGGTCGGACAAGGAGGTATGTCAGAACAATTGAGTGGAAGGACGCAGTATTGTCCGATATTGCAGCCCATGGCATAATCAGAATTTTTAAATAATTCACATCTGCAAAATTGGGTGGCTTTTTGATCGAAGACACAACTGGGGGCAAGTTTTTGTTCTAAAATTAGAGGTTTTTGACAACGTACCGTTGCACTGATAAAACAAATGTCTCCCGGTTGACAAGTTGCTCCGTTACAATAACAACTTTCCTGAACTGAACCGTCTTCTTTTTTAGGCATATCAATATCACTACAGTTTCGTAAACTTGGTTGAGTTTGCGGGGTTTGCTGATTTTGTTGATTTTGTTGATAGTCCTTCATCCATTGCGGTTGATCTCGCTGAGAAACCCAGATTTGTGCAGAATTACCTACCATATATGCCGGCGGCGTATATTGAAAATAATTTACTGACGGTTGATAAGTTTGTGCATAAGCGGGAGTGTTGCTCCATAGCAAAAGCGCCAGAATAATCATCATTCCGGTTATGATTTTTTGCTTTATGTCCATCCGCTCAATCATCGTTCTGCCCATCCAATTTATTATTTTCTATGCGCCTTCTTCCGCGCTCTGCGTTTGTTTTTTAGCCGTATTTTACGTGCGGTGTCAGAGCCGCCGGAAGAATGTTTTTTCTTACCTTTACCTCCACCATTACTACCGGTGTTTTCCGCAATGATTGGGGCTTTCTTTTTAGGCGTAGTGCCATTGCCGTTGTTTTGAGCAATGATAGGTGTCTTTTTCGGTGTTGTTCCGCCACCACTGCCGCCGCCGGTGTTTCCGCCTGTTCCGCCGCCGACAGACTTTTTGCCTAAAATTTTCTTGGCAAACTTCACCGCTTTTGAAGGGAGCTTGACCGCGCCGACAGCCACATTGGCAATTCCGCGTGCGGTTCTTACCGGATGCCGAACAACGTGTTTAACCGCTCGTCCGGTTTGATGCAAAGCGACGTCGCGGGCAAAGGAGAATGGTTTTTTCGCAATATCAGTCGCATACTTAGTCGCCGCAGTTGACCACTGGTGCATCGGATTCTGGTTGCCAAACATATTATCGGGGAAGAATTTATTGACCAATTCACTGGCAGTGGCGCTAACCAAGCGGAAGAAGTAGATAAAGGCAAACATCAGCAGCACAAAGTTGATGCTGAACAAATCTAGCCGATTGCTTACATATTCGACATTTTCGTCACCGACTTCGCCTCCCTCGTTGAAGGCAACATCCATCGCATCAAGGAGTTTTTGCAGCCCGTTGCCGCTTTCGCCGCCATCCAACACAGTGCTGACCATCCGCATACCATATGAGCTGGTCATGGCCAAAAAGGCAAATGTCGCCGCCGCTTTGGCAATAATGCTGACACAAACGGCAAACTTATCTTTGGTGAGGTTAAACGGCCACAGTCCGACCACAATCGGCAGCGCAATCACCGCAAACGCAACTTTATAGCAGACATCAAGCAGATAATAAGCCACTGCTAATGTCAGCAGAAAACCGGCACACCAAATTAACGCCCCTTGTATCCACATAAAGATGTTTGTAATAACGAATGTTCCAGCAAATTTAATATGCCAATGCCATGCGCCGCCTTTATCAAGAGTTGAATAACAGGTAATCGCATGACCCAAAACCAAATTTTCAGCAGTAGTATTGGTGATGACGCGGGTTGCGCCCATAATACTGTTCATCACCGACTTCGACATAATGGTCGTCGGTCCGGTATATTTAATCTCCGGAATATTAAACACAAATTGCGAATAGTCGATTCCGCCGCTAGCTCCCGAACCATCAGAACCAGCAGAAGAATATATACCGCCACCGTTGTAATTTATTAATGTCATGTTACCATAACCTTGGGCAAGCGATTTCAGCTGTTGCTTATTTATCTTGTCGGCTAATTTAGGATTTTTTTGCAACTTATCACGCATCAAGCAGCTTACACATAATACTCTACCAACAGTGTTATAATAATAACTATTACACATTGAATCTCCGGCAGAAGAGGTGCTATCACCATTAAAGCTGATTATTTTCCCATTTCCAATATATGTAACGGCGTGATACCCGCTTGTCGCACCAAGAATTGTTGCTTTTTTTGCACCACGCTGTAGCGTTTTGTGATAATAAACGGTGTCTCCAACGTTTATTTTATTGACAGCAGCGGTTGCTCGTCCATTAATACAAAGTTGAATATTTCCACCTTTGGCCGAAGCAGCAGAAAACCCGTTTTTTATTTTTGTACCTAATTCTAGTCCAAGTGCGCAACCTCCACTCGCACCTTTTAAAACCGTAGTAACGTCTCCTCCGATAAGCTCGGTTAATTTGTTCATTGCCGAGGTAATTGAGGCTTGACAATAGGCTGCTACTTGTCCCTTTGTTTTTCCTTTGCCGCCATTTGCCCATGACCATATGCTTCTGACATAGCTCCGGTGACCGGTATCTGAGCAACTGGAAAACCTACATGTGCTATGATTACAAAGTGAGTTTTTCCCCGGATTACAGCTGTTCCTGATTTCTGTTAATTGTTTTTTTAAAATTTCTATAAAAGACTTTTGAATGTCTTGAACTATTTCTTCCGTTGAATTATACGCAACCTCCGTCGGTTCAACTGAAACTTCATCTTCAGGTGTATCCTCTTTTACTTCACCCTCTTTTTTGGCTTCCTCAATTATTTTTTGGTTATTTTTAGCAATTTGCTGTGTTATCTCTTTTTCTTGTTCTGCCGTAACAACTTCATCATCCCAAATAAAGTCTTCTACTTCTTGGCGGATGCTTTTCCCGCCATTGACTGAGGTATCATCCCAAAATTGTTGGGCGATTTCCGCACCCGTACCCATAATCGGGTTGACGATGTACCTTCCGACCATTTTGACCCCGGAGGTGATGAACAAATATGCCAATAGGATTTTGAAGCAAAATTTCATCAAATCATTAAGGATATTCCACGGGTCGACTTGCGCCATGGACGAGACATTGCGCAACCCCCACAGCAAAATACCAAGTACCGCGCCCAAGCCCAATAATACCAGCCCCGCGCGTTGACCCACCTCGTAGGCCGCTTCCGCCGCGGTCAAAAATGCCGTAATCAGCTTGTTAACCACCAGGCACGACCAGCATCCCGATTGATAACGCTGCCGTAAGTTGCTTACCGTCGGGCAACCGGAAAGTTCATCAGCTCTGCTAGTTGCTTCAATAGTCGCGTTGTTTATTATAGTTATCCGTTCTCGCTTGTCTTCATCAGAGTCATCGCTGTTTCTAACTATTTCACGCGCCTTTTCGGCATATTTATTTACAAGATCTTTAATTCGTTTTGTTTCAATGTCACGTTGTTTTTTAGATAGTATGCCATTTTCATACAACTCTTTAAGGCCATCGTTTAAATGATCGACACAATCTGTAACATGTGCGTCAGTACCAACTCTATAGCCTTCTCCATTATAGGAAAGAGCTGAATTAAAAGCAAATAAGCTAATAGAGTTTAAATATATATCCTCATGCAAATACTGTCTGATATACTCAACAACTTTATCATCTGCGGATGGGAATGATGCTTTGATGTCATCTTCTAAAGTTCTGTTTGATGTATTAAGAGTATAATCTCCAGAGTCTACTTTTTTAGATAACTCATTAAGGGTGTTATTAATCTTTGTTGTTATATCATCATCGGCGTAGGTTGGGGCGGGGTTAACAGCCAAAAACATCACCGCCCACAGGATTAAGGCTAATCCTGTGCGCCATGTTTTTAATATGTTTTTTGCTGTCCTCATCATCGTCCCTCTTAATCTCTTCCGGCCATATGTTTCATTTTATTACTGACGGCGCCTTTTTTAGCGGTCAGTTTCTTAATAAAGCCGACTTTGCCCAACAATGAACCAAATCCGGCGGAAACCATACTTACAATAAACTGCAAAGCAGCTTTGGCTTTCTTTTGGAAGTTGTCACTGGTGCGGCCGCCGATAATCGCACCGGTCAGTTGTTGTGATACTCCCATGCTGCTAAAGACTAAAAAGCCGATTAAGACCAGACACATCATCACGATACCGAAATCCTGTAACTGGTATGATGCTACATACGGATCATCACTCGGACTGAATATTTCCGTGTTGTCGTTAATCAAGGCCATCATTGCCATCAGGGTTGTGGCGATGATGATTGAAAACGCCATCATAAATGCCGCCGAGTTCATAATGTTTTGAAAACCTAGTTTGGTCCATCCGCGTGTCGGACCGAAAGCGTAGGACAATATCAATAGCGGCAACAACAATACCATCATGCCAAAGCGGAAGATACTGTCGACCAGATAAAACACAAAACCGAACCCGACTACCAGAAAAATCGCCCACACCAGCAATCCGACGAAAAATGCGGTAAGACCTCCGGCCGACATTGCAATCCAGGCAATTTCGCGTCCCAAAGTCAGCCGTTGCGCCGCCGCGCAAACCATACAACCCATCATCTCCTGAAACGCCGGCGGAAAACCTTCCAATGTGGCTTTGGTGTCGCCGCCCATCTTGCAGGTGAGTGAATAACTGCCGGCATCAATGGTAGTGCCTAAAATCTTAACTGAAGTCACCGTGTCGGTTGATTTGGCCAAAATAGTGCTGCCGAACTCCAAAAAAGCCTCATAAATCGGAAAGAGCAGGGTGTTCAGTGTATAGAGTAACATGGTTGAAGATGATGCCAACAATCCGCACAACAGGCAGACAAACGACTTTTTCAAAATCTCATTCCAGATTTCCGCCGGACTATCTTCAGTCACTGAACTGACAAATTTCAACAGTCGAAACGCAATCCATACCGCTAAGGCGATGCCCATCAACTCAATAGCGCCGTTTGATAGGCTGTTATACATCTTCATCACCGTGTGGCCGATAATGTCATAAATAGTGCTGAACACATCTTTTTGCCAACAAGCGGCTGCTTTGGCGGCTGTTTCGGCCGCACTGGCCTGATTGGAATCTAACGGATGTGAGGCTGACGTACACGCCGCCAACAGCAACAGCGGCAAGATTGCTAAGATTGCCGTTTTGCTTTTTGTCCATATGTCAGTCCACTTCCGCATAGTTTTATCCGTTCTTAATTACCTGCTGCTAATTTTGGCTTACGGTTGGCGTGCCGCCACCCGAACCGCCGGAGCTTCCACCTGAACCACCGCTTGATCCACCGCCGCCGGAGCTACCAGATCCACCGCTGCCGCCTTTCCCGCCGCTTATTTTGTTTTTTGCCCATCTGCCTAAGTTGCCCGGAGCATCAATCAGCCCGTTGGTGGCTTTAGTCATAGCGGTGTTGACCCGATCGCCAACTGCATTTCTGATTGGTGCGGTGACTTTTTTAGCCGTGCTGACAACCGCGCTGGCCGCCATGCCGCCGATACTTGAGCCGATACCGTTAATTGCTCCACCGGAGAATTTACCCGCCAGTGATGATGACTGGTTGGAGAGCTTAAACCCGAACAGGCAGCAAACCACCAAAATCAAAAAGCCGATAAAAGTGATATCCGTAATCTCTTTTAATTTTTCTAAATCTTGCGTGTTTATCGCGTCAAAAATCGGATATAGCCCGCCCAGTTCGTTGTCGGCAACTGTCTCTGATGAGGAAACGGTGTTTTGCAATGCTGCGTCAACCAATTTGAGGTTAACCGTTACCACCAGTCCGACAAACACAAAGACAAAGAAACTGTTTAATACAATATCGCAGCCGGTTTTGGCATATTTAGCAGTTATCTTAAACGGCCAGCTCGCAATCAAAAACGGCATCAGCGCCCCGACGATTCCCAATTGCACCACGGCATCAATCAGGTAAAAGCCAAATGCCAATGACAGCAGCAAACCGAAAACGGCCAGCAGGATACCCTGAATTATCATCTGAAAACCATCACCGATATTCTCCGCGCTAAACTCTGCACCACCAAGGCCCAGCATCAAATGTCCGCCCACACAAATCAATGAAGAGCCGATTGCCTGCATAAAAGCAATTGAAGCTTGAATATGGCTTATATATGAATGTAAGGCCGGGTATAATCCTGCCAGATAGGTCGCGTTAATGTCTTCTTCAGTTGCTTTAATTGCCTGATCCACCCCAACCAACAGTTCATTGCCGAAGTCCATGCCGGCCAATAGTATCGGCATCACCGCATAATTATAAATCTGCGCTGTGTATCGCAACAGGAAAAAGGCAATTAAAAACTTGAAACTTTGGCGCAAAATGTTGCCCAAAAATTTCGGCGCATCCTGCTTGGTCAGGGAGCTGACATGGGTCAAGGTCTGAACCGCAATCCAAATCGCCAGGCCAAGCACAATCAAGGTCTGGAAAGCACCGGCCAGTTTTTCAAAGCTGACGCGGGTCATGTCTTCCGCCGCGGTCACCAAAACCTTAAACAACGGACAGAAAAAACATTTCTTTTGGTTATAAAGTTTTACCGGTAAAACCTCACAATTTTTGAAACCATTTTCTTTACCATAATTTACCGAAACGCTATCTTCTTCGACAATAAGACAAAATTTTTCCTTAGACGAGTTTGAAAAACAATCTTTATCTTTTATATCGCTGTAAGCATGATAATTCTCATACGTTACTGACGAATTACCTGATAACTCATTTTTGGTAATTTCATGACATTTCTGATGATCTATCTTTTGATGTACTGTGTAAACTATATCATCATTATTATAATTAAGGGTGCTGATGTCTGTGTCTTTAGCTAAACATTTATATTCGGTTGATTTGGTAATAGTCTCAGACCATTGATCTGTCTGTTGATCTATCTGAGTTCTATCGCCGTGTTCTTTATTGCATACAAAGCACTTACTCGTTTTTAAATCACAACTGTTTGTACCGCATACTATGACGGTGTTTATCTTGCCGGTTTTTTTTAATTCTTCAATGGAGCGTTCATAAATCTCAACTGTTTTCGCTAAGTCATTCAGACCTTTTTTTCTAAGAAAAGTCGTGGCGCGCTGGTGATAGTCGTCTTCATCATCTGCATAGTCACTTTTTGCATCTTCCGCCCATGCGTTGTGTGGCGCGATTGCGGTTATACTCAGCGCCAAGAACAAAATTCCCCATATTTTCTTCGTCCAAGCCATCATGGTCGTCCATTCTTATCAAAAGGGTTGCCCAAAATAATCACCGCCGCCGTCAGCGCCGCTATCAGCATCACCGCTGCCGTAATGGTCGCGCTCCGACTGCCTATCCATTCAAAAATATTGAGAAAATAAGCTATTGCTAACAGCGCCAGCACTAAAAATGTAATCAGCCAACTCTTTATCATCTCAATACCTTCTCTTATCCTTTAATCTATCATATCACAAATTTTGCTCGGCAAATGTTACAGTTTTTTGATTTTTTTGTCGCTCAAAACAGGCCTGTGGTCAAAAAGTTCATTGTTGCGTCAATAACCCGTTGATCACTGATAATATTCGGGCGATGCGAATCGATTCGCACCACTTCTTTCGCGTTTGCGGTTCGTTTTTCTTCTTCCAACGTTGTTTCTTCCATTCGCGCATTGGTCAAAACCTCGCCCAGCTTCATCATCCACGATTCGCTGACAATAATTCCGCTCTCAATCTCTTTCGGCAGGGGCGGGAGTTTATTCACCTTGTGCGGGTTCATCTCGCGACCCATCGGCCCGATTACAAAATCCAGTATTTTGCTGCGGCTCATCTTTTCTAGCATAAAACTGCCGTGGTTCAGTGGCGCAATCTCAACGATTCGCCCGATTTTGAGCTTCTCCTGCCACGGGGTTTTCAGGCTGAACAACCGCCGCAGCAACAGGCTGCTCACTCCTTTGGTCACAAACGAAACCTGTGCTACGTCTTCCAGATGATTCAAAAAGAAATCCAACTGCCGCACATGCCCGTCAATGTCCTTCTGTGTGGACGGAAAATTTACCGCCGCCGCCAGATAATTTTCTTTCAATGCCGCGCGCCACAGGGGCTTGAAAATATTTTTCGAATCGCCCCACCCGTGCAGCATAATAATCATATGTCCCTTTTGTCGCGCAATCTCATAAACTTCAATATACTTCAAAAACGCCTGCCGGCATTCCTCAAAATTGCCTTCAAAGCGTCTGATATCCCAATTGTCCAACAACCGGCACTTTTTGGAAATGCAATTGCGCTGGATTCGCCATTTCTGATAAAAGAAGATGTCTTCCCAAAAATGCCCGCCGCCCAACGTATAGAAGTCATTGCTCATGTCGGATTCTCCACTTTATTATATATTATAGCTTGCCCACGCCACTGGTGTTGGGAATCGCCGTTATTGTAACCCGCGCCGTGTCGCTGTTGTCTATCTCAATCAGAATCTGCATCGCCCGATTCGCCCGCACATAAGTCATTTGGCTGATTTTGGCGCGAACCGTTGCCACTTCTACCCAATTCAGCTTGGGCATTTCCGATACATAAAAGTCAAAAACACTGCTGGCATTATAAGGAGTTGTGTACACCAGACTGCCGATCCAGTTGTCGCCGCTGCCCAAAGCCCGTGTTTCATCCAGATCAACATAAGCCTCCGACGGAAACGGCACATCCGGAAAATGTGCAAATGCCGGGGGAATTGCTGAGCCGTCGACTCCGCTCAGAGTCGGCTTTTCTGACGCACATGCTGTCAGAATAAAGACTAAAACCAATACTAATACATTGTTTTTTAACATTTTTATTACCTTGCGTGCTGTTAGATTCGTGCTATATTAAAATCATAATAGCCTACTAAGGTTAAAAAAAAGGAAACAAAAAGCCACGATTACCGACTTTTGCACAATGACAAAAAAATAGCGTTTTTCAATCATTTATAAAAAAGTCACAAAAAAATGAAAAATTTTTGCTTTTTTGTGTTGACATCTGCCGAATAACATCCTATAACCCACATCACCGACGGCAAGGACGCCAAGTTGAAAAGCGAACAAGCTGCGGTGGTTATAAGAGATAGTGAATAGAGAGAAGAGGATACGCAGGCAGTGATTATCGAA
>ERZ1034878.708-NODE-708-length-14212-cov-3.998093_pt1 | contig 14212 bp, 8 predicted proteins | sample MGYA00520593_ERZ1034878 | MGnify/ENA primary metagenome ERZ1034878 (study PRJEB33766, sample SAMN09781724) | gut metagenome | biome: gut microbiome | host: Homo sapiens | place: Madagascar | study: EMG produced TPA metagenomics assembly of the PRJNA485056 data set...
CTCAACAGAAAGAGCCTCGGGGAACAGCTCGTTTGCCTCACCCAACTGGTTACCGAGCCATGCAGCGATGGCGCCGTCGTAAGCATTGGTGGTCTGGAACACACGAAGAGCGAGCTGGGTACGCGTTGCAAGCGTGGTTGCGCCGTCGTTTGCGCGCATCTCAGCAAGAATGCTTCCGTAACTTGCAGGATCGGTAACAACGGCAACACTTGCAAAATTCTTAGCAGCAGAGCGCAGCATCGAGGGACCACCGATATCGATGTTTTCGATGCAGGTACCGAAATCGGCACCGGACTCTACCGTTTTCTCAAATGCGTAGAGGTTCACAACAACCATGTCGATCATCTCGATGCCATGCTCGGCAGCCTGAGCCATATGCTCAGGGTTGTCGCGCTTTGCAAGAAGACCACCATGGACCGCCGGATGAAGCGTCTTCACGCGACCATCCATCATTTCAGGGAACTGGGTTACCTCATCGATGGGGGTAACGGGAATACCTGCTTCTGCAATGACGCGAGCCGTGCCACCAGTAGAGATGATCTGAGCACCGAACTCTTCGGACAGAGCACGAGCGAATTCCACCACACCCGTCTTGTCCGTTACCGACATAAGAACACGCTTTACCTTAGGATCTGCCACCTGGTACCGCCTTTCCGAATTGCCTGGTTACTGATATTCGTTACGTTCAGCATAGCAGCGCCAGCCAAACGCAAACCTTCGAAAGTGAAAATGCCCGTCCAGCGGGCGGCGCAGTTAGTTAGTTTGAAATATTAACCTTGCGCGTTTCAGGGCAAACGCTTACCCGTCCTTCGGCAAGGAGCTGGATCACATGAGGGTACAGCTCATGCTCGGCCGAATGGATACGCTGCTCAAGGGCCTCGATGGGTTCACCTTCGAGAACCTCAACTGGCTGCTGAGCGATAATAGGCCCCTTATCGTAATCGGCGTTAGCGAAGTGCACGGTGACACCGGTTACCTTCACGCCGAAATTGTACGCATCCTCAATAGCATGCGCGCCTTTGAAGGAAGGAAGAAGCGCAGGGTGCAGATTCACCACCCTATCAGGAAACGCATCAAGGATTTCCGCAGTGACCATACGCATGTAGCCCGCCATAACTACGTATTCGGCACCGGCATCTTTCAATGCATCAGCGATACGCTGGTTGGCCGCCGAAGTGTCGGCATACGCCTCGCGATTCATCACCAAGACGGGAATTCCTGCCTTTTTGGCACGTTCAATGCCATAGGCATCGGGGCGCGAAGAAACAACCAAACTGATTTTCGCGCTGAGCGTACCTTCATCGATATGGTCAATAAGCGATTGGAGGTTAGAGCCGCTACCGCTGATCAAAACGCCGATGTTCAACGGTTCTTGCACTTGAGCAGTCATGCCCTTCCTTTCATTGCTAAGCAAGGCGTCGGAAAGACGCCTGCAACTGTTGCCGCTGCCAATGAGCAAGCCAATCGACACCAAAAGCCGAAGCGAAAGCCTTCGACGAGCATCGACCGGCATCAACATAAAGCGCGATTGGCCGCTTGAGCCAATCGCGCGTAATAATTAGCTACTCTTCAGCAGACGGATTGTCGGCAAAGAGTTTTTCCTGGTCAACATAGGCAACCTCACCCGAGCCAGGAACGATGCGACCAACAACGGTAGGCGTTTCACCCTCGGCTTCCAAGATGTCCATAACCTGATCAACCTTGGAAGGATCAACAACGAGAACCATACCCAGGCCCATATTGAAGGTCTTCAGGGCTTCATGCTCATCAAGATGAGCTGCGCGGCACACAAACGGAATAACCGGCGGCATGCTCCAGGTTCCCACATGGAGCTCCGCATCCATGTTCTCGGGAAGTGCACGATTCAAGTTCTCGGTAATGCCACCACCCGTAATATGAGCCAAGGAGCGAACAGCGCCAGGAAGCTGGCGCAGAACGGAGCGAACGGGCTTCACGTAGATGCGAGTCGGCTCGAGCAATGCATCGAGCACACTCTGGCCGCCCAAAGACTCCTGAGGCATACGCAGCTCGTAGAGCGTCTTGCCGTCGGTAACCACCTTGCGAACCAAGGAATAGCCGTTGGAGTGGATGCCGGAGGAAGCAAGGCCGATAAGCACGTCGCCTTCCTTGACCTTAGCGGGGTCGAGCATTTCGGGACGGTCTACCACACCCACGCAGAAACCGGAAAGGTCATACTCGTTAGGGTCCATTACACCAGGATGCTCAGCCATTTCGCCGCCGATAAGAGCAGCGCCCGACATCTGGCAGCCATCAGCAATGCCGGAAACGATTTCGGCAACGGCTTCGCTCTTGAGCTTTCCGATGGCAATGTAATCGAGGAAGAACAGGGGCTCGGCTCCTGTTGCAAGGATGTCGTTCACGCACATGGCAACCAGGTCGATGCCCACGGTGTCATGCTTGCCAGCAAGCTTTGCCAGCTGAATCTTGGTGCCAACACCGTCGGTACCGGAAACCAAAATCGGATCGGCCATGTTCTTAGCCACGTTGATGGAGAACAAGCCGCCGAAACCGCCGATATCGCCGCGAACCTCATCGCGATACGTGCGATGGACAGCATCCTTGATGGCATCTACTGCACGAGCGCCTTCTGCTGTATCCACCCCAGCTTCGGCATAGGTGGTAGAACCTTGAGCCGTCCAACTAGGCCACTTGGTTTCATCGTTATCCATCGCGTTGACCTTAATGCGATCAGTCATAGCATCTCCTGGAACTCAAATCCCCTGTTCGGGGGCTTACAAACAACGTATTGCCATAATTCGAGGCACTATGGCACGCCTTCGGGCTGGCCGCTAATCGAGCACTGCCTTCCCTTCGGGAAGGAAGCTCTTGGCCTTCATGGTATCAGGAATATCCACGGGGTATTCACCGGTAAAGCAAGCGTCGCAGAAACCGGGATGTTCGCACTGAATTGCCTCATGAAGACCCTCGACCGAGATGAACGCAAGCGAATCGCACCCGATGAAATCGCACATTTCCTGATTGGTCATGTTTGCCGCGATAAGCTGATCCTGCGTGTCGGTATCAATGCCGTAGAAGCAAGGCCAACGGGTCTCAGGCGAGACAATGCGAAGATGAACTTCCTTGGCACCTGCGCTTCGCAGCATGTCAACCAGCTTCTTGGAAGTGTTGCCGCGAACGATGGAGTCGTCGATAACCACCAAGCGCTGTCCCGAGATTACAGAAGGAAGCGGATTCAGCTTCAAACGAATGCCAAGCTGACGCATCTCGTCGGTAGGCTGAATGAAGGTACGGCCAACATAGCGGTTTTTGACAATGCCGTTGCAATAAGGGATGCCGCTCTCCAAAGCGTAGCCCATAGCGGAAGGCAAGCCGGAATCGGGAACGCCCACAACAAGGTCGGCATCGATCGGAGCCTCACGTGCAAGGATGCGGCCCATCTGACGGCGGGCAACGTATACGCTCTGACCGTCCATCACGGAGTCGGGGCGAGCGAAATACACATATTCGAAAATGCAGCTGGCACGCTTCTTGGGCTCAACGCCCATCTCGGAGATCATGCCGTCTTTACCGAAGCGGATAATCTCGCCAGGGGCAACTTCGCGCATGAGCTCCGCGCCCACGATATCGAGACCGCAAGTTTCAGAAGAAACAACCCATCCGCGATTGTTGGGCAACTTGCCTACAACCAGAGGGCGAATGCCGTTCGGATCGCGGAAAGCGTAAAGATGGTCGGGGCTTGCCAGCAACATGGCATAAGCGCCCTTGATCATCTTCATAGCCATGCGAATACCCGCACGGAGCGAATTCGTGGTCTTGGTTACCTCACCGATGATCTTCGCGGCAGCTTCCGAGTCGGTGCCTGCGCGCAGATGAACACCGTAATCGATGATTTTCGCCTTCAAATAGTTGGTGTTCACCAACGTTCCGTTATGAGCAAGTGCAATAAGCACTTCATCGATTGCCGAGATATGAGGCTGCGCCGCTTCCCACGAATCGACACCGCCGCTCGTGGAATAGCGAACATGACCAATGGCCAAATCGCCCTTCAATGCAGAAAGGTCGCCTTCGGTAAATGCTTGGGTCACCAGGCCCAAATCTTTGGAAGCCATAATGGTGGCACCGTCGCCTACGGCAATACCAGCAGATTCCTGGCCACGGTGCTGCAACGCCTGCAGACCAAAGCAGGTCATGCGCGCTACATCTTCACCAGGTGCGTAAATGCCAAAAACACCGCACTCTTCTTCCATTCTGTCGGGGCGCTCTCCGGGAAACACCGACATGCTCATCTATGCAGCCTCCTCATATTTGCGATCCATGACCGCGTCCTGACTTGACGAAAGACCGGTTGTCCCCGAGGCGCTCGAGCTCAGGTAAGGGTCGTTCGCAGCCGTGGTTTCCACCACAGCGGCAAACAGCACCGCACGGCCGTCGTTTTGCGAATATTCGCAGGTAGAAAACAGCACTGACTGCTTGATATCAGCAGCGGTCAGCGTGTCCCCTTTCTGGCTTACCACGCTACGGTTAAGCTTGTCCTGCACATATGCTTGATAACTTGCATCGTTGGCAAACGACGTCTGAACGATAGCGTCGCTGCCCGTTGTCTTTACCAAAGCAAATGTTTTAAGGCGATAATTGCCCTGTGGGGTTAGCACGTAGATATCGCGATGCGAATCGAAGGTACCCTGATCCTCGAAATCGGCCAACGAGGCGAACATCGAACCATCGTTCATGTGGTGGCCGTATAGTGCATTGTTCCGATCAGATAAATCGCTGGTATTGGAAGCATCCAGGAAAATAGTGCCCGCCGAGGCAAGCCACCCGGTAGATCCGTCAAAAGCCTTATGCAGGTACTCCTGATTATCGGACCCCTGAACCACGGGATAATTGATAGGCGTACCAGGTACGTATACCCACGCTACAATATCGGGATTGATGGCACGCAAACCGTCCCAATCAACTTTCAGGTCGGAAAGCGCAAGATTGGCGTTATTGTCCACCTCTGCATATTCTTCCAAGCCGTTGTAAGCGTTTTGCTGCGCCCAGTACTGATAGCCAATAGCACCCAAAGCCGCTAAAGCGCCCACGAACACTACGATGGAAACAATAAACACCACACGCCATATGCCACCTTTTTTGCTTTGGCTTGCGCGCGCAGCTGAACCATAGGAATCGCGGCTGTACTGGGAAATGCCCTGACTGGACTTAGCTTGCTGGGAACGATACGTAGCAGGCAGGGTGCTCTGAGAGCGTTGTGGAGCAGCATGGGACCCCTGCGATGGACCGCGTCTGTTTACGCCTTTTGGCATGAACCACCTTCACACATTTGGTTCTGAAACGAACTGCCATCGCAGCATGTAACGCAACGATGCAACTAAACCATAGTAACAAAAAGAAATCCCTCATACGAAGATTCGCAAGAGGGATTTCAAACGTTCTGCCAACAGGCGGAAAAAGCAAGTGAGCGGGTTTCGGCTCAACTAGCAGAAGCAACCCGCAACGCACCGCGCCCACCCGCTCCGTCAACTCTTCGAGCAAGGCTGGGGCGGACCATTAATGCCAAAGCGGCATCCTGACAGCAATCGCAGTTCTATACCGAGCTAGAACAGCCCCAACCGCTTTTCAATGGCCTCGTTGATAATACGCAGCGCCTTTACGCGAGCATAGTACTTATCGTCGCTTTCCAGGATTATCCAGGGCGCATTGTGAGTAGAGGTTAAGCGGAACATATCATCTACCGCCGCACGATACTGGGGATATTTGTCGCGGTTACGCCAATCCTCTGCAGTAATCTTCCAACTTTTCGCGGGGTTGTTTTCACGCGCCTCAAAACGCTGAAGCTGTGTTTCGGGAGAAATGTCTACCCAAAACTTAAGTAGAATGGCGCCCCAATCAACCATGTCGCGCTCAAACTCGTTGATTTCCTCGTATGCACGACTCCACTGGTCGGTGCTGGCAAAACCCTCCACGCGCTCAACGAGCACACGGCCGTACCAGCTGCGATCGTAAATACCTACATGTCCCGCCTTCGGCAAGCGCGTCCAATAACGCCACAGGTGAGGGTGCAGCAGTTCAGGTTTCGTAGGTGCCGGACTGGGGAAAATGGTGTAGGAACGCGCATCCAACGCCTGCGCCACACGCTTGATGCTGCCACCTTTTCCAGCTGCGTCCCAGCCTTCGTACATGATCATCATGGGTACGCGCCTAATGTACATTTCCAGTTCGATCCGACGAAGACGCTCTTGTTCGGCTTTCAGCTGGAGCTTGTATTCGTCGTGGGTAAGAGCAAGCGAATGGTCAACCTCATCTAGCGAAGGTATATGCGCGCTGGGAATAAAGCGCGTCATCGTGGGCGCATGAGCGCTCATCGCTGCAGCCTCATGCTCTGCCTGTAGGCGCAGAAGCTGGTTTTCCTCGTCGGTACGCTCGCGTTCATCCCCTGAGACAGAGCCAGCAACGGCAGCGGCGGAGTTTTCCTTCGCCTTCGCTTCTGCTTTCAGGGCAGCGCTGTTCTTTGGCCTGGAAAGTTCGCGCTCCAAAGCGGTTACCAGCGTCTGGGCAACGCTCAGGTTTACCCGACGATGGTCGGAGGCATCAAGCAAGATCCAAGGAGCCGCCTTGAAGTTGGAGCGTTTAAGCATCTCGTCATAAACGCGATAAGACTGGCTATAGTGCTCGAGCTGAAGAAGATCGCTCTGTGTTACGCGCCACTTGGTGGCAGGATCGCTATACAAACCCACCAGGCGCTCGCGCTGGGTCTGCTCGGAAATGTGCAGGAAGAACTTGATCACCAGATAGCCATCGTTGCGCAGCTGCGTTTCGAAATCCTCAATCGAAGGAAGCATGCGCGCCGTATGGGCCTCAACTGCAGCGCGTTCTTTCTTGGAAAGCTTCCCCTTCTTCGGGAGCATATTGATCACATGCTGAGCCGCCACCGAATACCAGCCGCGGTCGTAAAACGTCATGCTCCCACGCTGACCGAGCGCTTTCCAAAACTGCTGCATAACAGGGAAATAGCCAGTGGAGCCGAACTCTTCGCTCAAAACGTTTTCGGCTTCTTCGCCTTCGAAATCCTCCGTAACGTATACCGAAGTGTCGCGCGCATCCAAGTGATACAGCAAATCTGAGATTCGACTGCCCTTCCCAGCGCCCTTCCATCCCTCGAACAGCACCACCACGCCAAGCTCCTGGCGCTTCGCTTCCTGCTGAAGCACGACCAACTTATTGATCAGCTCTTTAAAGCGAACTTTATATTCTTTTTTGGATACCTTCTGAGAACCCAAACGAACGGTATCAAGCATCGCTTAACTCCCCTCTGTTCCATGCCGCGCCAGCCCCCACTGCGCCTCAATCTGTTTGCAAGATATGCAACGCGCCTGGCAAATGACAGAAATATGTTAAATAACACGTTATAGGCGATGCTACCCCACTTCCCGATGCGCGAATATAGTTAAATCAAATGATGTGTTCGAAAGCGCCAGATTTAACAACAAGGAGCTATGAAATGTCCCGCTACGGCATTATCGATTTAGGTTCAAACACCATCCGACTCTGCATCTACGAGGTGTCCTGCGCCGCGCACGAGCCCCTGCGGAAGAAAGATATCGACACCCTGCTGAACTACAAAGTGATGGCAGGCCTCGCCTCGCACGTCGAAGAGGGCGCTATGACCGAAGAAGGCGTAAAGCGCGCCATTAAAACCATCAACGCGCACCTGCGCCGCGCTTCGCACTTCAATTGCGATCGCATTGACATTTTCGCAACTGCCGTACTGCGAAACTGCTCCAATTCGCACAAGGCAACAGCCGCAATCGAAGAGGGCATCGGGCAACGCATCTGCATTCTCTCCAACGAAGAGGAGGCACATCTTGGTTATTTGGGCGCAAAACTCGACCAAGACCTTGAAGAGGGCACCATGGTCGATATCGGCGGCGGTTCCACCGAGCTCACCAGCATCAAAGGTGGCTTCGATCTTGCGAAAACCAGCATTCCGCAAGGCTCTCTTTCGTCATTCGCAAACCATGTAGCCGGGCTGATGCCCACACAGAAGGAAGTCAACGCCATAACGCAGGCTTTCCGTGAACTTGCAAAAAAGGAAGAAACCGACGTATACCACTGTACCCAGCTTTACGGCATCGGCGGCTCCATCCGATCTGCCGCAAAGCTCTATGGCGATCTGTGCAACAACGGCAACCGCTTCAATTACTTGCTGCCCGAACACATCGATGCCATCCTGAACCGCTACGCAGAAGACACCAACGCCTTTGCCCATGAGGCTTTGCGCACCCTCCCCGACCGCATCCATACGCTTATTCCCGGCTGCGTCATCATCCGCGAAGCCTTCAAGCTGTGCGATGGCGAGCGTCTAGACATCTGCAAGTACGGTGTGCGCGAGGGGTATTTGGCTGAACGCGTTCTAGTAAAACCCGTCAGTTTCGCCTAAAAGTACCATCATCACGGAGGAATGTCACAAGATATTGCGATTCGTTGCGCGATAAAAGGGCATCTTACCTGCGAAAAACCGCTATTAACGATTACAATAATTCCTAGATAATACTGGCGCATGCGCCATTAATCTGGGGAAAAGAATAGAGGGGAAATCATGGAAGCGAAACAGAATTCCAGTGTTGGTGTATCCGCCACCACGCAAACGCATCCCAAGCATAAGAACCATCACGTTCTGCCCTATATGCAAAACCGTGAGCTTTCTTGGCTCGAATTCAACAAGCGTGTACTCGATCAAGGCGAAGACCATAACGTTCCCTTGCTCGAACGCCTCACCTTCGTGTCCATCTTCTGCAGCAACTTGCAGGAGTTCTTCATGGTACGCGTTGGCAGCCTTACCGATCTTTCTTTGGTGAACAAAGACCTGCGCGACAATAAAACGCAGATGACGCCCAACGAACAGCTCCAGGCAATCTATGAGCGCTGCCATGAGCTGTACCCGGAGGAAGAACGCATCTACAACAAGATCATGGGTCAATTGGCCGAATGCGGCATCCGCCAACTTCAGCCCGAAGACCTTTCGCCCGAACAGGCGGAGTATCTTCGCAAGCACCTGAAAGAACGCGTTGTTCCATACCTTTCGCCGCAGATCATCAATTCGCGCCACCCCTTCCCTCACCTGGAAAACGGTGCACTGTACGTTCTTGCGCGTCTGGTAAGCGACGAAGAGGGTGGCACAAAATCCAAAACAACTGAGAGCAAGGGCAAAAAGAAGGGCAAGAACATTGGCGCCGACGATGCTACGTTCGGCCTTATTCCGCTGCCCCATCAGGCAAAGCGCGTAATCAAGCTGCCTGGTGAAGGTACTCAGTACATCCTTCTGGAACACGCTATCAAAACCATCGTTGATGAAGTGTTCTCTATGTACACCACCAAGCGCGCAAGCGTTATCTGCGTAACACGCAACGCCGACATCGACCCGAACGACGGCACCGAAGAAGATCTTGATTACGACTACCGCGAGCATATGAAGCGCATGCTGAAGAAGCGCGCGCGTCTGGCTCCCGTTCGCCTGGAAACCGATACGCCCCTTTCCTCCGCTACGGAAAAGTTTCTTCTGAAGCGCCTAGACCTGAAGCCTTGCCAGAGCTACGTTACCAGCGTTCCACTCGACATGGGCTACGCCTGGGGCCTTTCTGGAATGATCGATTCCGAGCTAGCGCGTGACATCACCAACGAACCGTTCACGCCGCAATGGCCGGCATGCTTTGACAAGAAGCGACCCATCATGGAACAGGTTGCCGAACGTGACGCTCTGCTTATGTATCCCTACGAAAGCATGGATCCGTTCATCAGCCTGCTCCGCGAAGCAGCAAACGATCCTTCGGTATTCTCGATCAAAATCACGCTATACCGCCTTGCCAGCCAGTCCCACCTGGCAGAAGCCTTGGTAACCGCAGCAGAAAACGGCAAGGAAGTTACTGCGCTGTTCGAGCTGCGCGCCCGCTTCGACGAGTCCAACAACATCGAGTGGTCGCAGCGCTTTGAGCAGGCTGGAGCCAACGTTATCTACGGCTTCCACGACTTCAAGGTTCACTCGAAGATCTGCACCATTGCACGCCATACCGAAAACGGCATCCAGTACATTACCCAGCTGGGCACGGGCAACTACAACGAGAAAACCTCGAGGCTCTACACCGACTTCAGCTTCATCACCACCGACGAAGGAATCGGCAAGGATGCCGCAAAGTTCTTCCGCAACATGAGCTTGGAAAACGCTTCCGATGAATACCAGAAGCTTTCGGTTGCTCCGTTGCAAATCAAGCCGATGATTCTCCATAAGATCGATGAGCAGATCGCGCTTGCTAAAAGCGGCAAGCCCAACGGCCTGTCGTTCAAGACCAATTCCATCACCGACAAGGACATCATCGACAAGATTGCCGAAGCCTCCCAGGCTGGCGTTAAAACCACGTTGTTCGTACGCGGCATTTCGTGTTTGGTTCCTGGTGTTGAGGGCTATACCGAAAACGTTGAAGTTGTTTCCATCGTTGGTCGTTTGCTGGAGCATAGCCGCATCTACGGATTCGGTCCGCGCGATAATCGCGAGCTCTACCTTTCCAGCGCCGACCTTATGACGCGCAACATGGAAAAGCGCGTAGAAATCGCTTGGCCCATCTATGACCCTGAACTGAAGGAACGCGTTAACGAGTATCTGGACATCTCGCTTTCCGACACCGCCAAACTGCGCATGCTGAAAAGCGATTTGGAGTACACCCCGCTCGAATTCTTCTGCAGCGAAAATGCCGACGGAAGCACCGAATCGTTCGATTCTCAGACTTACCTTATTCAAAAGGCACGCGATGATTATCGCCATGCCACCGAACAGCGCGAAGAAGAAGAGGCACGCCGAGCTGAGCTCGCTCGAATCGAGCGCATGAAAGCAGCCGAAGAAGAGGAGCGCAAAGCTCGCGAGGAAGCCAAAGCAAAGGAAGCTGCCGAAGAAGCATGCAGAAAAGCCGCAGCGGAAGCTGCAGAGCTGAAAGCAAAGGCTGAAGCGGAAGCAAAGGCGAAGGCTGAAGCGGAAGCTGAACTTGCTGCCCTGAAAAAGGCACAGCAAAAAGCTGAGGCTCAGCGAATGGCCGCCGAAAAGGCCGCAGAGCAAGCTGAAATCAACATTCCTCGTGGCCTCGATGAAATTGAGCCCGGAGTTGCAGGGCCTGCTACCAACACCGCCGAGGTAAATGCGCAAAAGGTCGACGCTACGCCCATCGAGCTTTCCCCTTCCTTGGAAAAGAAAGTCGAAGAAGCGGCCGACAAAGTTGCTATTCAACTGGTGCCGAAGAAGCCCAGCCTGTGGCAGCGCATCAAATTCCTGTTCACCGGCAGGCTCGACTAGCAGCAAAACCGAAAGACAGGCATAGAAAGATAAACCCCTTTCAATTTGTCCGCTAAGATGCAAAGCCCCCTGATTCGCAATGAATCAGGGGGCTTTGTTGTTGGTGCATGCTAGCTATGTTCAATAGCCTCAAGTAACTACGGCAACCTCGCGGCCACGAACGGATACGCGCTTCCAAAGGGGGCATTCGCTTCCGCCCTATAAAGGGATGGGCGATGCTATTGGCTATTGCGCCTTCCGCGATGGTTTTTCGCTCCCTGGGAGCGCTTACGTTTTCCAGGCTTAGGCGTTTGACGAACACCGGAAGAACGCACGCCAGGCCTGAATGCTGCTGGCACTTCTTCAGCGCTTCGCTCAGAATTGCGTCGCTTGCCATTGCTGCCATTAGAACGCTTTCGGTCGGAAGAGCGAACGGCATTCTTGCGTGAAGGCTTTGCTTGCTGTTTTTTGCCTTGGCTACGGCCAGCACCTTGGTTGCGCTTGCCATTGCAGCCACGGCCAGCAGAAGAAGAACGATTCGAGTGCCCCCCATTGCCCTCGGAAGCTTCCTCGGACCGATCCTGGCTTGCTTCGCTGCTTGCCTGCGTCTGCCTCGATGCCGCCTTCTTCTCACGAGCCTTGCGACGCTTCTTCTTGGCCTTTTTGCCAGGCACCTTCGAAGCGGGAACTCGATCAGGATCAATGAATACAGGGTTTTCGCCCAGTTCAAGGCCTTCAGTGTCGTAGAGATCCACCGTTTTGCCCATCAAGGCCTCAATGTCGTTGAACTCATCGAAGTCCTGCTCGGTAACGAACGTGAGCGACCAGCCAACATCGCCGCCGCGCCCCGTACGGCCAATGCGGTGGATATAGTCAACTGGATCTTCAGGTACGTCGAAGTTAACCACGTAGTTAACATCGGCGATATCGATTCCGCGAGCCAGCACATCGGTTGCAACCAGAACATCCACTTCGCCAGCGCTGAACGAACGAAGAGCGCGCTCACGTTGGTTCTGCGTGCGATCACCATGGATAACCGCGCATGTGATGTTAGCCTTCACCAAACGACGGCGGCAGGCATCGGCGCGATGTTTGGTTCGAGTGAAGACAATAACACGCTCGGAACCTGCCTTTTTCAGTACTTGAGCCAATAGCACATTCTTCGCTTCCAAGGAAACAGGAAGCGCATACTGCTCAACGGTATCTGCCGTAGAGGTTACTGGCGCAACCTCGATACGTGCAGGGGATTTCACCAAATCAGTGATGGATCCAACCTTACTCTCGTCGAGAGTTGCAGAGAACAGCAACGTTTGGCGCTGTTCGGGAGTTGCAGCCACAATGGTGCGAATGGCAGGCAAAAAGCCCATATCCAGCATGCGGTCTGCCTCATCGAGAACGAGGACCTGAACCTGATCAAGCGAGCAAGCGCCCTGCTCCATCAAATCGATCAAGCGACCAGGGGTGGCAATAAGGATATCGCAGCCTTGCTTCAGGGCATTGCGCTGAGGACCGTAGCCCAAGCCGCCCACAACCGTGACCGACGAATGACCAGTATGCTTGGCAACGGTGCGACACACCGATTCTATCTGCTGAGCAAGCTCGCGGGTGGGCGTAACCACCAGAAGGTACGGACCACACCCCAGGCTGCGACCGCGAACACGTCGCTTTTCGCCATGCGCCAGATTGTTCATGGTTGGCAAAAGGAATGCTGCTGTTTTGCCGGTACCCGTTTGTGCGGCGGCAAGCACGTCGCGGCCTTCGAGCACTTGGGGTATTGCCCCCGCTTGAACGGGAGTTGGAGCGGTGTAGCCCAATTCTTCTACCGCGCTCATAATTTCCTGGTTAAGCCCAAGGGCATCAAAGCTCGTGGAATCCGCCTCCTGAGCCATATCTTGCTTTTCCTGCGTTGCGTTTGCAGCCATAAATCACATTTCCATTCTCCAGCGCCGCATATGCAGAAAAGCATCGAGCGCCATACACAAAAAATCCCCGCCGTGGGCGAGGCTTAACGATCCTATTAAGGATACCTTACGTTGCTTGGATCCCAAGATAAGACGGGCGGGAGTTTTCATTCTCCCGCCCGTCTACACATATATGCAGATAATCAGCGTTACGGAAGCAGCAACTGAGCAATCTGGACGGCGTTAAGTGCCGCACCCTTGCGAATCTGGTCGGCAACGTTCCAGAATGCCAAACCGTTTTCAACGGAAGGATCCTTGCGCAAGCGGCCAACAAACGCACCGTTGGTGCCTGCAAGCAGGCCAGGCATGGGATACAAGCTGTTAGCAGGATCGTCCATTACGGTAATGCCCGGAGCAGCCTCGAGTGCAGCGCGAGCCTCTTCCACCGTTACCGGACCCTCGAATTCAACGTTGATGGATTCACCATGGCAACGAAGAACGGGGACACGGACACAGGTTGCAGCAACCTGAATATCGTCATCACCCATGATCTTCTTGGTTTCGACAACCATCTTCCACTCTTCCTTAGTGGAATCGTCTTCCAAGAACTTGTCGATGTGGGGAATGCAGTTGAAGGCAATCTGATGGGCGAAAGCATCAACAGTAAGCTCTTCGCCGTTCAGGAACTGCTGAGTCTGTGCGTACAGTTCCTGCATCGCCTTAGCACCTGCGCCCGATGCAGCCTGATAGGTAGAAACAACCACGCGCTTAATAGGAGAAATATCATAGAGCGGCTTCAAAGCTGCAACCATCTGGATGGTAGAACAGTTGGGGTTGGCGATAACACCGTTATGCCAAGCAACATCCTGGGGGTTAACCTCGGGAACAACCAGTGGCACATCTTCGTCCATGCGGAAAGCACTGGAATTGTCGATCATAACGGCACCGGCATCTACAACAGCTTGACGCATTTCCTTAGAAACGCCCGCACCAGCGCTGAACAGTGCAATGT
>ERZ1034878.710-NODE-710-length-14207-cov-12.104296_pt1 | contig 14207 bp, 15 predicted proteins | sample MGYA00520593_ERZ1034878 | MGnify/ENA primary metagenome ERZ1034878 (study PRJEB33766, sample SAMN09781724) | gut metagenome | biome: gut microbiome | host: Homo sapiens | place: Madagascar | study: EMG produced TPA metagenomics assembly of the PRJNA485056 data...
AAGTTCCACAAAACCAGCCACACGCTCCATTCGCTAATAACTTGTAAGCTCAACTTGAAACGAGTGAACTCGCTATACACATGCATAACAGCTTATGAAATCGTCATTACGAGCGAATCGCGAAGTAATCCAGCCTATTGAATAACTTTACCGCTCAAACAACACTCGTTTTGTTGCTTGTTTCGCTAACAAGTTATTGTTTATTCCGCTATCGTGGCGATTGACTACGTAATCTGTTACGTTTTATTTTTATTTCTAATAAATTCCGAATAACACGAATATCGTTTCAGTGGGCTATTCCGTAGTACTTGAATCTGCCAAGTAGGGCAATTTCAAACTACTCAACTGATGAATTTATTTTCTCCATTAAAAAAATAAAATATACATAAAAACAAAGGAGAAAATATGAAAAATGCTATTTTTCAAACACCGGTTTGCAGGCTTAGAAAATTTAACAATTTATTTATTGAACTTACTGCTAAAAACTGCAACCAAAGGTGCAAACACTGTTATATTAATTTCCCGTTAACTAAAAACGTAAAAGATTTTATATCAATTGATGTTATAAAAAATGCGATTGCGGATACAAAATCTCAGGATTTGGAATGTATATATCTAACAGGGGCAGAACCTATGACCCACCCTGATTTTAATCTTATTTTAAGAACTTGTCTGAAGCGGACAAATGTTTGTATTTGTACAAACGGTACTTTTATAAACGAGAAAAAAGCGCGTTTTTTAAGACGAGTTGAGGACGAAGGCTCAAATGAAATTATTTTTAAGCTTAGTATTGATCACTTTGACGAAATAAAAAATGACGATATTAGAGGTCGTGGAGCATACAGACAAACAATTTATGCATTCAAAAGCCTTGCCAAATACGGATTTAGCCCGATTTTAAGCTTTACAAACTTTTATAAAGAAGATGAAAGAGTGATAAGAAATGAATTTCAAAAAATCTTCAACAAAATCGGTTATAATGCTTTTGACACTACTCTTTTGATAAACGAATATTTTGATAAAGACAAAGCTGATGACGAGAATTTTAAAAGAACGGTATCCAGACTTGATTGTGAATATGGTAGAATTTTAACAGCCAAAGGTGTTTATACTTGCCCGTTTTTGGCAAATGATCATCGAGGTCGATGTGGTTCGAATTTTCAGGATTTTGCAAAACACAATTCTCTAGAAACAAGTTTTTGTGCAGCTTGTATGCACAACAAACAGCAGTTCTTTGGAATAAATTTTGAACTGTTTAAATAAATTTCTGTCAAACGCAAAATTGACTATTCGGCGGCTTCAGGAGAAGTTGCGCCCTCTGTTGGTTGAGGGGAAGGTGGAGTTTGTCCGTCGCCATTTGCTTGTGCATTGTCAGCTGCCGGAGCCGGAGTTTCAACAACAGATGATGGGTCTCTCTGTGCGTATAATTTTATTTGGAAACTTATCAACAAAATTCGTTTATTTTTTTGATAAGGTACGATTTCGATTTTTGAAATATCCAAAAAGTGTTCGTGCTTGTACAATTCTCTAACAAAATTTGCAAAATCAGAATAATTTGCAATCATTTCGGCAGAAACACGGCAAACGTGGTATTTGTTTGCGGCATTTTTCACAAAGTTGTCGTCTTGTGGGTCATAATCGTATTTTACAGATCGAGTTTTGACCTTGTTCTCTCTCAAAAGTTGTAAGATTTCGCCAAACTCGTCAGAAATTGCAGCTTCTGTGTCCAAACCTTCGCTAACAGGTTTGAAAAACATTTGTAATACGCTGGAATCTTGTTCATCTCTTTGTTCCGCAGCGGTTTTCAATTCAGTTAGTTTTCGTTCTGCATCAGCAAGTTCGCCTGATTTTGTTTTTGTTTCTTCTTGAATTTGTATTGTTTTTTGAATTTCAGGAACTGTTTTGGCAATCATAGCAATTGCAACAAGTAACGCCAAACCTAGAATTGTTACTGATATTTTGAATTTTTTAAGATATAAACTGTAATTATTATCCACTATATTGGTCTCCATATTTTACTATTTGCCAAAATTCAACAATGGTTTTGGTGGTGTTGCACCATTATTATTTTGTTCTTGTTGCGGATTGTTATTTGAATCCTGTTGAGGTTGTTCGCTATTCCCATTTTGGTCTTGATTTTGAGCTGGAGGATTAAGTTCTTCTGGCGACATGTTTGTAACCTCAAATTCGTAAACTGTCGGCTTATTAGGACTTGAATTAACCGCGTCATCAACAGAATTTGATTTCATTTCAAGTTTATGAAGTCTTAATTGAGTATTCAAAAGAGAATCTTTCATATTTCTGAAGAACAAATAAATATCCTCAACATTTGAAGCTTCGCCTTTGACATCAATCTGCCCTTCGCCTTGTGCTGAAAAATATGTTACCCAAAGTTTTTTTGGAACAGATTCGCCAAGAGCCGTAAACGCCATTAATTTTGATCTGTTGTTTTTCAAAACTTTTTTAATTTCTGCCGCAACGTCAAAATCATTTTCTTTATTTTGTTCTTTTTGTATTTTTTCTATTTCTGCATTAGTATTTGTCAAACGATTTGTGACGTCGTCTAATTGCGCTTGTTTGTGTTTTTCAACAGATGGTACAATAAACGCAAACAACAAAGCTGGCACCAAAATCACAATTGCAGCTAAAATCGCATAATTTCTTGCCATATTAGGCGAAATATCAAATTCTAAGGATCCCAAAACGACATGAACAGATTCGTCCGGGTTATCCCCATCTGCTCCGGCTACTCCTGACAAGAAATTGAATTTAATTGGCATAGAAACACCACTTGCGCAACCGATTGCTTCAAGTGAAATTTTATGTGCAGTTTCTCCCAAAACTTCTAAACTTACCGGTATTGGGTCATTTTTCTTAAAACAGTTGTTTTCCCAATAAAGAATTTGTCCTTCTGTTTGAATACGTCTTGATAACAATTCTGCACTTACCATATCTGTTTCTGATAGGACAAATAGAGAGTTTGCGGGGTAGCTCATTAGCGTAATTTGAGCAGATGCGCTGATAGCATTGTAGATTTCGTCGCCTTCAAATGATTTAATCGCTAGAGGTTCCTCGTAATAATCGACAATATTTTTTCCGACCATAGAACAAATTGAATAACCATTCGAAGAAATCAACATCAAATTCCAAGATGTATTGCTTTGCATTTGTTCTTGAGCTAAACCCGTGAATGCCAAAGCTTTTAATACTGATGTTAGTGAAACTTCTATTCCGGTAAGTGTTGCTCCGATTTCTGTCAAAGCATTTTTTATATCTTCTATAACATTTTTTTGGATAGCTGAATAAAAAATCTTTCTGGAATCTCCAGCTTGTGCATTTGTTGCATCGCACCAAGCAATAGACGGCTCATATCTTTTGAAAATATAAGATTGTTCAGCTTCTGCAGTCAATGCTTCTGTAATATTATCATCATTGAGTAATAACGGAAGATCTTTTTGCCCGAACAGCACCATAGGAATGTTTAAAATTATATTTGATTTTGGATTAATTCTTAATTCTGCAAACAGTTCGCTCACAGCATCTTTAAATGCTTCCATATCAGGAATTTCTCGCAAAGATTCATTATATTCTAAAGGTCTGTAAGCATAGTTTTTTACAGTTTTACTGCTTATGTCAAGTTGAATTAATTCTAAGCCGACCCCAGGCGTGATTGACAAATAAACTGACTCTTTACTTCCTAAACCTAGTTGTGAAAAAATGCTGTTTATATCCATATTCCTAATTTTCTATTTTTTTTATTTACTATCTCTCTTTTTTATTATACAATACATTTTATAAAGTTCATAAATTTAACATAAATTTACACTAAATGTAGGAGAGATTACTCGAATGAAAGAGTTAATTGAAAAAATTAATAAACTAAAAAAAGAAAAAAATGCGGTTATTTTGGCGCATTGTTATCAGAATGTCGAAATTGATGAAGTTGCGGATTATGTCGGAGATTCGCTGTATCTTAGCCAAATGGCTGCAAAGACAAATGCGGATATAATCGTTTTTGCTGGCGTATATTTTATGGCACAGACCGCAAAAATTCTTAATCCGACAAGAAAAGTTCTTTTGCCAAGGCTAGAATCAGGCTGTAGAATGGCTGACATGATTACTTTGGAGCAACTTAGAGAATTTAAAAGCAAATTTCCTAAAATGCCAACGGTTTGTTATATAAATTCAACTGCAGAGGTAAAGTCAGAATGTGATATTTGCTGTACAAGTTCAAATGCCGTAAAAATTGTTGACAGTCTTAATGCAGAAGAAATTTTGTTCTTGCCGGATACATATCTTGGCAAATGGGTTGAGGCAAAATTAGGCAATGTTAAAGTAAATACATACCCGGGATTTTGTCCTACGCACATGCAAATTCGTGATAAAGATGTTATTGCAGCTCGTGAAAAATATCCGAATGCACTTGTTCTTGCACACCCTGAATGTCATCAATCAGTGACAGCAATCGCTGATTATGTCGGCTCTACGACAGGAATTATGAAATTTGCAAAGGAAAGTGCTAACAAGCAATTTATTATTGCTACTGAAAAAGGTGTTGTAGATAGGCTAAAACGTGATTATCCGGAAAAAGAATTTATCCTGATTAAAGACTCTGTGATTTGTCCAAATATGAAATGGAATACTTTGACAGATATTTATAACGCGCTTGATAGAGAAGAACACGAAATTACTGTTGAAGAAGCAATGGCTCAAAAAGCCTTAACTTGTATCGACAGAATGCTGGAAGTTTCAGCTGTAGGAGCAAAATAGATGGAAGATAACATTGTTTTTGGAAAAAATTCCGTTATGGAAGCACTTATCGCTGGTGATAGAGAAATTAACAAAATTCTAATATCAAAAAATATTCATAGCGATAATAAAATCAACAAAATTAAAGAACTCGCACAACAAAACGGAATAGTTTACCAATTCGTTGCAAAAGAAAAATTCCTGCCTTATGCGGAATTTAATCATCAAGGAATTGTTGCTCAAATTTCTCCAATCAAATATATGGATTTAGACGAGTTTTTAGAGAAAAAACATGAGAATGGATCACTTGTAATTCTTGACGGAATAGAGGATTCTCACAATTTAGGTTCAATAATAAGAACGTGTGTCTGTGCCGGTGTTGATGGAATTATAATTCCATCAAGACGAAATGTGCAAGTTAATGCGACTGTTGATAAAACAAGTGCCGGTGCAATCAATCATATTCCGATTATCAAAGTAAACAGCCTTGTAAATGCTGTACAAAAACTAAAAAATTCAGACTGGTGGGTAGTTGCAGCAGACGCAAGCGCAAAGGATAATTATTATGATGTTAAATACGATGATATGAACTTTGCCCTCGTAATGGGTGCTGAGCATGCAGGGGTTTCAAAATCAATATTGAAGTTATCTGATTTCGTTGTCAAAATTCCTATGTATAAGAACTTTAATTCTCTTAATGTCTCAAATGCACTCAGTGCAATAATTTTTGAAACAGTTAGACAAAAATTGCAAAAAAAGTTATAATAATCGAAAAGCAAAGTTTATACTATAAAAGCTTTTAGGAGAGAGAAATGAAAAAAGAACTTGAAAAATACGGTATACTGACAGAAGAAATATCTGACGAGAACGTTAATTTTCATGAGCTTGAAAATAATGAAGAGGACGAAGATGTTCTAAAATCAGTAGAAGAGCCGAAGGTTCAAGAAAGTTTAACGTCTGTTAATTCCGACGACAGCGTTAAAATTTACTTGCAACAAATTGGTAAAATTCCACTTCTTTCTCACGAGCAAGAATATGAGCTTGCTAAAAAGATTTACGAAACACATGATGAATTTTCTAAAAACTTGCTAGTGAATGCGAATTTAAGACTCGTTGTTAGTATTGCCAAAAAATATATTGGCAGAGGACTATCATTTCTAGATCTTATTCAAGAGGGGAATATGGGCTTAATGAAAGCAGCCGGAAGGTTTGACTACACGAAGGGTTACAAGTTTTCAACCTATGCAACATGGTGGATCCAGCAATCAATTACTCGTGCAATTGCCGACAAATCAAGAATTATTAGGCTTCCAATCCACATGATTGAATCTTTGGGGAAAATAAGACGTGCAACAATAGATTTGACGACAGAACTCGGGCATGCGCCGACAAAACAAGAAATTGCGTACAGGCTTGGTGTTCCAGTCAGCAAAATTTCATCTATCATAAAATCTGCACAATCTACAATTAGTATGGAAACACCTGCGACATCGTCAGATGACGCTTCAAAGATTGCGGATTTTATTGTTGATGAGGATTCAATTGCTCCGGACAACAGAGTTTCGCAGGAAAACTTATTTGAAGATATTAGAAAAATGCTTAACCAACTTAGTCCGAAAGAACGCGATGTTTTAATTCTTCGTTACGGTTTGGATAACAGCGGAACAAAGAAAACATTAGATGAAATCGGCACACAATACGGAGTTTCAAGAGAAAGAATTCGCCAAATTGAAAACAGGGCAATTGCAAAACTTAAAAAATTCTGCAAAAACAAGCATCTTTCCGTCGGTTTGAAAAACTATTTTGGCTAAATTATGCACGAGCACTTGTTTTTAATTAATGCAAAAAAACAAATTTAAAAAGCCGTTCATTCCAAGAATTGAACGGCTTTTTTTTATAAAAATTACTTAGCAACATGGTTAATTGTTATTATCTATGATGTAAGTTTGGGGTAAATTGACAGGGCATTAACCCATAAATGCGATGTGTCTTTGGCTTCTGTTTGCTCTGTCGTAGTCAGGTGAAAATAGTATATTATAAGTCTTGCGAAGTTTTGCACCAAGTGCTTTCAACATATTTGGGTTTTGAGCCATGTCTGCTTTTTGAGTGCGATTTAAGTCGTTCTCAAAGTTAATCTTCGCATTTGGGTTTTGTAGTGATAAAATCGCTACATTCGGGGTTATATTATTAAGATTTCCTTCACCGAAAGAAATAGGTTTTATTGTATTAAATTTAACTGGATTAATTGTTATCATTTTCTTCCTCCTCTCTGAGGTTTTTGTTATTAAGTGTTCAATTAACACTTCATTTAACACTTTTACTATAAACCATACTGTTTTATTTGTCAACCCCTATGATAAAGTTTTGTTAAGCTGGTGAAAACTCTTTTATATCAATAGTTTTGCGATAAAGCGTTTAGCATACACTTATTGCTTGATGGATTGATTTTTGCATGTTCTGGAGTTTAATAGCATGCTAATTTATTGTCTTATTTTATATTATCTGAGTGGTTTTTGTATATTCACCACCTAGGCAATTGTAAAAATCACACTTATTCCGTTTAATATAATTAATCTTTTTCATACTTCCAGCTATTCTTAATTCCAACGAGCCTCCATTAAAGAGGCTCTTTTTTTACGGACGAAGTCCGCTTTCCCCCTGTGACAACATTTATCCATACTTCAGGTTTTGGTGGAAAGTTTTGCCTAGTAACATTTTCCGTCATTCTGAAAAGACTAAAAATCTAGTGTAGATTTTTTAGGGGGTTATTCTGTAAGCATTTTAACTTTGTCTGCCAAACCGTCCAAGATATTCTTTGTTGGAGCTTTGTTCAAAAGAATTTGTTGGACAGCCTCATTTAGCACAATATTAATCTCTTTTTGATTTCTTGCAGGCATGAATGTCGGCTCAATTTTGTTTAGCTGCTTGGCACTAATTACACGTGCTTTTGACATTAAATCTTTTTCATCATATTCTGTGTAAAATTCGTTTTGCAAAGTCTCTTCATTCACAGCCAAAATATTGGTCAACTTTGCCATTTCAAGCTGATTTTCATTATTCGTCAAAAACAGTGCAAATTTCAAAGCTTCACTTTTATGTTTTGCACGAGTCGGAATTACAAAATTCATCAAGGAAAAGTCGTTTTGTCCAAATTCACCAACAATTTGTGGTGCAACATCTGTGTTTGCATAAGTTGAAGGTGCATTTTCCTTAATCATGGTCAAAAAGTTCGCACCGGCTTGGAAAAACACGATTTTTTCAGCCATGTATTTTTCTAGTGCCTCTCGATGAGTCTGTGTAATTGATTCTTTTGGAATTAAATCTTTCTCGTACAAATTTTTGAAAAGTTTAAATACCTCTTGAGATTTTTGAGAATTAATATTGTTAGGTGTTACACCGTATTTGTTCAAAATCCTTGCCATAGTATCGTTTTCAGTGATATTAGGAAGTAGGACGTAGGCACCTGTTTTTTGTTTAATTTGCGGAGCAATTTGAGCCAAATCCTCGTAGGTTGCAGGCATTTTAGCACTGGATTTAGTCAATAAATCTTTATTATAAATCGTTATAGCAGATGTTGCATACCAAGGCAGTGAGTATAATTTTCCGTTAGTTTTAAGCGAATTTATGATTGACTGATTATATTGTTTTGTATACTGTTCATCAATTTGATAAAGCGCACCCCGTTGAGCCAAAAGTGCTGTGAAATCAGGATTTAGGTTAATCAAATCCGGGGGATTGTCACTTAAAACAGATGCAAGCGTCCTTTTTTCGCCTTCCGAGAATGGAACATCAATCCATTTTATCTTAACATCAGGGTTCTGTGCCTCAAATTCACTGATTACCTTGTTCATATAAGGAGCAAAATCATTCATTTGCAAAGTCCAAAATACAACCTCATTATCGGCTGATTTTTTCCCAAACGGCATTGTAAAAATCGCCAATACTAAAATTATAAAAATTAGACCAGTTTTCAAAAATAAATTTTTCATCATCTGCTACCTCGTACGATTTTGACCGTTTTTAGGTCTATCAAAATTTAGCCACCATTTAGCTTTTTGACATTTTCTTTGATAAAGTGTTTGACAGCCGGTGTAATCAGTAAATCCGGTTCGTCTGACGTGAATTCGTCCAAAATAATTATACCACGACGCAAATTTCCGTTTTCAATATACAAAAGCCCGAGCATAACTTTGTCAAGAGCATTTTGGCTTTTGCTGTATTCGGCAATTTTAGAGTTTGCAAGTCCAAGACTCTTATAGCATTTTGCAAGTTTTTGGTAATACTGAAAATTCAAACTATACTGCCGAATTGCGTCCTCATAAGGTTGTCTTGCCATATCAGCATAGCCAATTGCCATATATGCGTCCCCAATATTTTTGTAATACACGGAAGTTGCTTGCGTGTTAGGATTAAGACTTATTGCAATCTTGAATTCTTGAATTGCTGCATAATAAATCCCTTCGTCCATATAGCGAATTCCCATATTATTGTGTAAATAAGCATTTTTCGTTGCATCAATAACATGTACGTCCGGTTTTTTGTAACCAGATGTGAGGAAACTTAAAAATATTAATGATATTAGGATTGTGGATTTTGTTTTCATGGTGGTTAATGATGTTTAAAAGAAAATAAGAAAATAAGTGAATAGGTGAATAAGTGCGTTTCAGATTAAATTATTGTGGTGTTTTTATAAGTGCTTTTACTATAATTTCCGAGCAACGCGAGCTAAAAGAACTTATTCACTTATTTCCCTTTTTACAGATAATTACAGTTCTATTTCCAGCCCTTCGTATGCAAGAATTGCACTTTCTCCGAGGTCTTTGTAATGTTCTTTAATGATATTTAATTTGTTGTCATCATAGCTTGGATCGAAGTGGAAGAAAACAACTTTTTTTGCATTAGCTTGTTTTTGGGCTTCAATTGCCATATCAAAAGTAGAGTGTCCGTAACCTTGTTTTGGAACAAATGCATCAAGATAATCTTCCATTGTATATTGAGCGTCATGGATTAATAAATCGCACCCACGAGCGAAGTTTGCAAGCTTTTTGTCGCCTCCTGGATAACTTTCTTTATCTGTTGCATAAACCAAAACTTTATCTTGATATGCTATTTTATAAACCAAAACACCTTCTTGCGGGTGTGCATAAGAACGATAGCAAGTAATCATAACATCGTCACCTTCAACTTTTGCATCATTTTCATGTTCTATGCGTTTGATAATAGGTGCTTCTCCATGTCTTAGGATAATTCCTTCGGTTTCATTGATATCTTTTATGTTCAAGTTCCCCGCAATATCGCCTAAATCTAGCGGAAAAGACTTGCCAAAAAGGAGTTCGGAAAGTTCATCTGCCAAGCTTTCGTTGTAATTTACATTCCCATAAACATTGATTTGTGATGATGGAATATGAAGCGGACGGAAGAACGTAAACCCTTGCAAGTGGTCTTGGTGAATATGCGAAATTAACACAGTTGCTTGAATTGGCGTTCTGTCTGTGGTGTTTTCTCCAGAGGCAATATATTTGCCCATAAGCTCGTTTCCAACATTAATCAAGCCTGTTCCTGCATCAAGAATAATCAAATGTCCATTGACATTTACTTCAACGCAAGACGTGTTTCCGCCATATTGCAAGAAATCCCCGTTGGCAACAGGATAACTGCCTCTAACACCTCTAAATTTTATTTTAAATTCGCCCATGTTTCGTCCTTTCTGAATTTAAGTGAAAAGTGAGACGTGAATAGTGAAAAGTTCATTTCGCTCGCTTTGCTCGGTAATAAACTATGCATTAGCACTAAACTTCTTATTTTTTAATCACTATTGTTGCATTTTGATCTTTCGCTTCGCCTGTGTAAACAGTTGTTCCAAAGACCAATAGTTTTGCAAGTTTTTGTACATTTTTCAAATTAGTTTCCTTATTTTGAATATTAAATACGACCTTGTTTCTGTAATTTGTCACCGTAATCATTCTGAAAGCGTTTGGATATGACACCATAGATGGACAGCTTACATACAGAAGATTATCTCGCTGAGTAATTTTTGCACCATGGTAGTGTCCTTGAAATATCGCAATCGGTTGTTTATATTTATTAAGGATTTCTTGCATTTTGTCAGCATCTAAAAGCCTGTGATTTGGGCTGTTGTATGGCTCCAAAACAGGTACATGCATAAAGATTAAAACAGTATCTTTTTTTGAATTTGCAAGTTCGTTATCAAGCCACTTTAACTGCTCATCACCGATTTGACCGTTTGATGTTAATCTATCACGAATAATTGTGTCCAAAACTATTGCCTTGTAACCTTTTTGCGGGACAAATGAATAGTATGATTTTTCAAACTTGTAGTTGGTGTTATATTGGTTTACCAAATCCATATAAACCCTCGGAGTCAAATATCCGCCGAACATTGTATCGTGGTTTCCGAATGCAAAATACCAAGGATAATTAAGTTTTTCGGTGTGCGGAAGGAATGCACTCAACTCTTTTTCAAATGGCTTGTCAATTAAATCGCCCGTAAACATTACGAAAGAAACATTTGGAGTTTCATTAATCTGCTCAATCACATCGTCAAGAAGTTTTGGAGATTCTGCAACCATTTTGAAAGTTGTGTTATTGCTTCCGGTATAAAAATGTGTGTCACTGACTTGTGCAAACTTTAAACTTGATGTGCTGCTGTAACACTGCAAGCCTAAAAGCATTGCACCTGATAACAAAATAGAGATTGACCAGTTTTTTAATCTTGTCATTATGCTCTCCTTTTTTATAACTTTTCTTTTTCTGTATCTTCTAGTTGTCATTGCTGTTGTTTATCCAGTTCTGATTTTATTTCATTATACTTTAAATTCAAATCTTTGTCGTCATCAGAGAGTATGATTGCTTTGTCAATATTTAAAAGTGCGCTTGGCAAATCATTCTGTGCATAATCACAAAGCCCGATGTATTTGTAGACTTCTGATGTTTGAACATTACGTGAAAGCAAGTTCAATTTTTCTCTCGCATCGTCGTAATTCCCTCTATAATAAGCGATTTTGGCATCTATTAATAAATATGAAATGTTCTCTTCAATATCCAAAGCTTTTTTAATATCGTCTTGCGCCTCGACTAAGTAATTCATTTCCATATTAGCCAGAGCACGCAATGCAAGGGTAATGTCAGACTTTTGGTTGTATGAAAGATATTTATCTATATAATTTACTGCGTTTTTGAAGTCGCCCAAACCATAATAACTTTGTGCCAACCCTAAATAGCTTTGTGCAAAAGCCGGTTTTAAAGTGATAGCTTTTTGGTAATATGTGATTGCGTTTTTGAAATCAGAGTTATTTCTATAAATATTTGCAAGTGCAAACATGGACCAGTAATCGCTTGTTGCAGAAGCAAGTTGAGAAATTTGTTTAGTTTTATTCCCTTGTTTTTTATAGTTTTCGGCTTGTTGAAAGTTTTTGTCAAAAGAAGTTAAATACGATTTTGCATTTGGATTCATACCCCTAACAAGTGCGTTTTTTAATTCTTTTGCGTCAGGATTGTTCGGCTCCAATTGAAGAATTTTGTCAACATACACCGTTGCGTCTGAATATTTTCCGTAAGTTGCATATTCTGATGCGATATCAAAATAATCTTCAGTCAATTCACTTGCAAAAACTGAGATTGACGAAAATGCAAAATATATTAAACATGTCAAAATTAACTTCTTCATAACGGCATTATATCACAATTTCCTATAAATGAATGATTAGATTAAAGATAAAAATATTTTTGTTGTAATATTATATTATGGATAACAAACAAGACAATCAATCAAAGCGAAAATATTTTTTTGTGAACCCATTTGAAAAACAAAAAGAAAAAAATCCGATGAAGCCAAGCTATATTAAGCCTGATGGGACGGAAGTTATTGAGTTACAAGAAGATTTTGGGCTAAGAGTTTTGGAGAGAAATCCTGACGGGACTTTAATTATGCGCTGTTATGATAAAAAGAACAAATTGTGGCTTGATTATGCTCGTCAAGGGAACATTGAAATTGGTCATCATTATGACGAATTTGGAAATATGGACTATAAATATGATTCTGTTTATGATGAACACAATGTTCTTGCTATGAAAACAGAATACGACATGGAATACCACGATAATGGTGTATTAAAAGCGGAAATAATTACGACACTGACCGGAAACATTACTACATATTGCCAGTATGATGAAACAGGAAAACGGACTGAAAAGATCGAAGAGCGAGGTGCCGTAAAAACATATTTTGATGAAAATGATAAACCATTTAAACGTGAAATAGATAGAGGTTCCGGCGGAATTATTACAGAAGAATTGTAAATATATATAATCAAAAAAGCCCTTGCTATAAGGGCTTTTTAAATGGTCGGGATGACAAGATTTGAAATTAATAAGTGACTTTGTTATATTTTTTAGATTTTTAAAATCCTTGATATACAAAGCTTTTGCAAACTTCCCAATTTTTATATATCCTAAAAATTTTATACTTTTTAGATATAATGTGAGCAAATTGTGAGCAAATTTTAGGATTAATTCTTGAATAATAAAAAAGACTTAGGCAGATTTAAGCTTAATATCGTATTTATAACCAAGCCCATTTAGTAACTTAAATGCAGTTTCTAAGCGAGGTTGTTTATCTCCATTTACTATTTCAGACAAATTGCTACGGTCAATATTTAGTTCTCTTGCTAATCTACTGATTTCGCCTCGACCGCTAGATTTTACACGAGCTTTTACGACGTAAGTTAGACATCTGATAAAAGTTTCAATATTCCCATCTTCTAGAAACTCGCTTAATGTAAGTTCTAACCAGCCTCGTTGATATTCAGGGTCTTGAAGATGTTTAATTTGTTCTTCTTCCCAGTTTGGTGCTTTTTCAAGGTATTCAATTTGAGCTTTAGTTAAGGTCATAATTAGTCCTTTCACAATAATCTTTAAAATACTTGTTGCATTGTTTTACTACTTGTTTTTGGTCTTTCTTTTCGGAACCACCAATAAATAAAATTACAACTTCGTCTAAATCGTAGTAATAAATACGGTAGCCCTTTCCAAAGTCCATACGAATTTCTGATAATTCAGATTTTTGTAATGGTTTGTTATCGCCATATACTCCACTTTTTAACTTGTCAATTCTTTTGTCTACTCGAAGTTGTAATGATTTATCAAGTTTGTTATACCAGTCAAGATATGGACAATTGTTATTAATATCATAGTAATATCTGATTTGTTTTTCCATATTGTTTCTACTTAATATTATAGGCTAAACCTACAATATTGTCAACCTATTAGTTAAGCAAATATAAAAACTTTACAAAATAAAAATGGAAGTAGATTTCCAAAACTTGACAAAATCGCATAGTTATGGAAATGAACTTCCAAGTATTTTTGTATCAGCTGGAGAAAATAAAAATATTATTTATAAATTGAATATCCATGAGCCAGTAAAAAATAGATTAAAT
>ERZ1034878.717-NODE-717-length-14020-cov-5.110419_pt1 | contig 14020 bp, 14 predicted proteins | sample MGYA00520593_ERZ1034878 | MGnify/ENA primary metagenome ERZ1034878 (study PRJEB33766, sample SAMN09781724) | gut metagenome | biome: gut microbiome | host: Homo sapiens | place: Madagascar | study: EMG produced TPA metagenomics assembly of the PRJNA485056 data set...
TTATATATAAATTTTTGGGAATTAAGGCATACAAATTTTCAAATATTGATTCAGGACTTTATCTCATAAAAGATATTGACTTCAAGTCTGCGATTAGAAGCAATGATATTTCAGAAGGCATCTCTCAATGGTTTGACGAGTTGTACCTCGGAAAATATGATGTAATTCCGTTTTTCAAAATAAACAAAATTACAGATGAAAAATTTGAACTAAAAATCCACATCAAAAACAGAAAGACTGGAGAAACTGTATTGATGGACGATTTGTATACAAAGGATAAAGTTTTTGATATAGCGTCTTCCGATGTTTCAAAAATTGTCGAAAAGCAATTGAATTATGTCGTGAAATACATGCCAGAACTTGAAAAACTTTTCGAGGATGAGGACAAACTTTCTCTTGAGTTAAACCTTCAAGAAGTCTATCAAATAATAACAAAAACATCATATTATCTTCAAAAAGCACAAGTTGAAGTAATATTACCAGAAGAACTTACAAACATCGTTGTTCCAAGAGCATCGATAAATGCAAGAGTCAAATCAGATAGAGCTGCAGATTTAATAAATATATTCAACAATAATAAATCTGGAAAAATTACTCTAACAGAAATTTTAGACTTTAATTATGAAATAGCAATTGGAGATGAAAAAATCAGCCTTGAAGAGTTCAAAAAATTGGTTGACGAAAACAATGGCTTGATAAAATATGGCAACCACTATGTTCTTATCGATAAAGAAGAAAATAAAAAGGCTTTTGAAGAACTTTTGAATCCTAATCTGCTAAAGATGTCAAGAATGGAACTTATTCATGCATCAATGTCCGGTCAGTTGGGTGAATATGATTTTGATTACGATGAAAAATTTGCAAGCATAATCAAAGACTTTAATAAGCCAGTAGAAGTAACCCCGCCAAAAGATTTAAAGGGAACTTTGAGGGTATATCAAGAAACAGGATTAAAGTGGCTTTGGACTAACGTTTCAAAAGGCTTTGGTTGTTGTATGGCAGATGATATGGGGCTTGGAAAAACAATTCAGGTAATAAGTCTTATCTTAAAACTAAAAGAAGAAGGCAAACTTAAACACCCTGTTTTGGTTGTTTGTCCAACAACCTTGATGGGAAACTGGATGAAAGAACTTGAGATGTTTGCACCGACACTTAAAGCAGCAATATATCACGGTCTTGATAGAGAACTTGATATGAAAAATGATATAATTCTCACAACCTATGCAATTATGAGAATAGATGCTGAAAAGATGAAAAGCGAAAGTTGGTCAATGGTCATCGTAGATGAAGCACAAAATATCAAAAACCCAGATACTGCTCAAACTCTCGCTGTAAAATCAGTTAAGTCAGATATCAAAATTGCGATGACAGGTACTCCGGTAGAAAATAGATTGACTGAATTGTGGAGTATTTTTGATTTCATAAATAGAGGATATTTAGGTTCATTGAAGGAATTCCAAAAAGGATATGCAATTCCTATTGAAAAATTTAAAGAACTTTCAAGAGCATCAAAACTTCGTATGTCTGTATCTCCGTTTGTTTTAAGACGTTTAAAAACGGACAAACATGTAATATCAGACTTGCCAGAAAAGATAGTTATAAACGATTATTGTTATCTCACAAAGACACAAGCAGCTTTGTATGAAAAAACTCTTAATGAGATGATGGGCAAAATCAGCGGTGTTCAAGGAGTTTCAAGAAGAGGAAATATCTTCAAGATGATTACAATTTTAAAACAAATTTGCAATCACCCTTATCAATTCTTAAAATCTGGAGAAATGAATAAAGAATTGTCTGGAAAACTTGAAAAATGTATAGATTTGCTCTCTCAAATTCTTGAAAACGATGAAAAAACTTTAATCTTTACCCAATACAAAGAAATGGGAGATATTTTGGTTAAAGTTATTGAAGATGAACTCAATATAACACCATCCTTCTTCCACGGATCATTAACAGTTGCACAAAGAGAAAGCATGATTGAGGATTTCCAAAACAACCCAGAAAGAAAGATTATGATACTTTCGCTTAAAGCTGGTGGAACAGGGCTAAACTTAACAAAAGCAACCAACGTTATCCACTACGATTTATGGTGGAATCCTGCAGTTGAAGATCAAGCAACTGACAGAACATATCGTATTGGACAAGATAAAAATGTAATGGTTCATAGACTCGTTACATTGGGAACTTTTGAAGAAAAAATTGATGAAATGTTGAAAAGTAAAAAAGACCTTGCAAATATGGCAGTATTTGAAGGTGAAAAAATCATTACAGAACTTTCTGACGAAGAAATCTACGAAATATTTACTCTATCAAGCGGTGGTGTTGGTACAAAATTGCAATAATTAAAAATTTTATAAAATTGGGGCAATTTTTTTATAAAAAAATACTTATTAAACATGTAGCAAATAAAAAGGAGCATCATGTTTAGTCCTGAATTTATGAAATTCTTAATCGGCTACCAAAAAAGTGAACCGAAAAAAGAAAAGGAAATCCGTCTCAAAATGAAAAAGACAGTTCCTAGTGCTGTATTGGTAACTAATAAAGAAAAATAATACCCTGTTGAGTTCCATTGGAAAGTGTAGTACAATACACAAATAAGGTGGAAATATGTCAGAAAAAATCAACACGGTTTTGGCTAATTTTGATACACAGGCTCAACAACTTTTGAGCTTGTATCTTGAAGAACTCGATTTTGTAAACCTTGAAAAAAGTTTTGAGGATATAAATGAAGCGTTCGATTTTGTATTGAAGTCAAGACCAGAAATATTAGTTGTTGATATTTCACAGAAAACAGATTTTGTTTTAAATCTAATTTCTAAAATGTTGACCACACACAAAACCTGCAAGATACTTGCTGTGTCGACAGATTATTCATCAAATACTGTCATAAAGGCGATGAGAGCAGGAGTAAGAGATCTTATAAGCGCACCTGTTATAAAAGAAGATTTTAAGAGTGCAATACAAAAACTTAAAGGTGAAAGTCCTGTAAAAAAAGAGAAAAAAAGTCGTGTTATAACTGTTTTCTCAAATAAGGGTGGAATTGGGAAAACATCAATTGCTGTTAATTTAGCACTTGAACTTGCTAATATAACTAAAGAAAAAGTTGCTTTAATAGATTTGAATTTGCAAATGGGAGATATAACAACATTCCTTGATATATCACCGTCATTTGATATATCTTATCCAATAAAAAATTTAAGCAAAATGAACTCAGAATTTCTACTAAATACACTTGAAAAATATAAAGACACTAATTTGTATGTACTTGCCGACCCTCCAAGTTTAGAAAAGGCGAAAGAAATAACCTCAGAACAAATTACTGGACTTATGAGAGTGTTGAGAGAAACATTTTCTTACATAATAATAGATATAAGTCCAAATTTTGAGAAAAAAACCATAGCAACACTTGACAATTCAGATTTGATATTGCTTGTAACAATGGTAAATTTGCCAGCAATAAGAAATTGTCAGAGATGTTTAGAAATATTCCAAAAATTGGGTTACGACGAAAATAAAACACAAGTAGTTTTAAATCGATTTATGGAAAATGATGAAATCAAAGTCGATGATGTAGAAAGTGTTCTAAACAAAGAAGTTTATTGGAAAGTTCCAAACAACTATTTTGCGATAATGTCAGCAATCAACAAAGGTATTCCGGTAAGTATAATGAATCCGGATTCAAATATAACGCAAAGTTATCAAGGATTAGCTGTAAAATTGGCAGATAATGTACTAAAGCAAAACTTTGCGGTAAAAACAGATAGGACATCTGAATTTAATTTTATGAGTTTATTTGAATAAGTTTTGTTTTTTATATTTGGCCATTTGTGTCAAAATATTCTATAAACATTTTGGATAATATATTGTCTAACACTTGACATTTTGTAGGTTATACCCTACAATAAGAATAGGTATTATTTTATGTCTGAAAAAGAGCGCTTGAAACAAATTATATATTACAAAACTATTGACGGACGTTGTCCTTATGATGAGTGGTTTAATTCATTAGACAACAAAACAAAATCAATAATTGATAACCGTATAGAACGTCTAATTGGCGGTTTATATGGAGACCACAAAAAACTATCAAACAGTTTATTATCAGAATTAAGATTTTTTGTTGGTAAAGGATATAGGGTTTACTACAAGGATCTTACAAATGTTGTAATAATAATTGTTGCCGGCAGTGATAAAGGTAATCAAAAACGAGTTGTTAAACAAGCTGAAAAATATTTCAAAGACTTTATCGAAAGGAATTCAAAATGACAGATTTTGCAGAAGAATTTAATTTAGATATGGACAAAGTTATGGTTAATACTGTTAGTCATGATGATTATATGCATGAAAAATTGCAAGATAAAGATTATCAAAGAATTTATCTTGAAACTTCTTTAGAAGAATTTGCAAAAGACGGTAATATAGATGCCTTTATTCGTTCGCTTCAACATGTTATAAAAGCCCGTGGGCGTGGGGCAATTTCAGCTTTAGCAAGAGAATTAAACATGGATAGAAGTAATTTATCTGATATTCTTAATGGTAAAGTGCAGCCTAAAATCAGTACTACATTAAAATTGCTAAACGGTTTGGGATACAAGATTGAATTGAAATCTGCTTAAATATTCTTGTTATACCGAAAACCCCTCATTTACCGTTATTCGACTTTGGGTGTGTTATTGTATCAATGTAAACGAAGGCGGGGTTTTGCAGTACTTTTGTCACCAAAAGTACCTAAATATTTATAATTTCTTAACCTTCGATAAAAGGTCAAACAACCTAAACTTAATAACATATATTTAGGAAATTTGCCCTCAATGAAATTCTTAATTGTTCAAAAAGAGGTCAAAAGGGATATCTTAAGAAATATCGCATTTTATAACCTCGATGCAATTATTTCCGTAGGGTATAGAGTAAATTCTTCAAAAGCCACAAAATTTCGTATTTGGGCGACAAACACCTTAAAAGAATATATAACTAAAGGCTATGCAATTAACGAAAAAATGCTTAAGTCTAAACAAGAACAAATATTTACGAATAAATACAAAAAAGTGGGCTTATCGCCCACTTTTTAATCTTTCGTAAGAACTTCAAATCCAGTATATGGTTGCAACACCTTCGGTATTTTTATAGAACCATCCTCTTGTTGATAGTTTTCTAATATCGCCGCAAATGTTCTGCCAACCGCAAGACCTGATCCATTCAATGTATGTACAAATCTTACTTTTCCGTCCTCTTTACTTCTGTATCTTATATTAGCTCTTCTTGCTTGGAAATCACCAAAGTTTGAACAACTTGAGATTTCTTTATATCCGTTGTAAGACGGCAAGTAAACTTCCAAATCAAAACATTTGTTTGCAGAAAATCCGATGTCTGCAGTACAAAGTTCAACTCTTCTGTATGGAAGTTCCAACAATTCCAATACCCTTTCTGCATTCTTTGTCAATTTCAAATGCTCTTCATGGCTTGTTTCAGGGGTAGTTAGTTTTACAAGTTCTACCTTGTTGAATTGGTGAACTCTTATAAGACCTCTCGTATCTTTTCCAGCTGAACCAGCTTCTCTTCTGAAACATGGTGTATACGCTGTCATATATTTAGGAAGCATATCTTCCGGCAAAATTTCGTTTTGATAAATATTTGTAACTGGTACTTCTGCAGTAGGTATAAGATACAAATCTTCGTTCTCGCATTTGTACATGTCTTCCGCAAATTTTGGCAATTGACCAGTTCCTGTCATCGCTGCAGAGTTTACTAAAACTGGTGGCAAAATTTCTTCATATCCGTGTTCTTTTGTGTGAACATCAAGGAAAAAGTTTATAATTGCTCTTTCAAGCAACGAACCTTTGCCTCTATATAATATAAATCTTGATTGTGAAAGTTTTACACCTCTTTCAAAATCAACAATTCCCAAATCTTCTGCTAAATCCCAGTGTGGTTTTAATTCAAAACCAGCTTCTGTTGGCTCGCCAAATCCTGAAACAATTACATTATCATCTTCTGATTTTCCAACCGGTGTTGTTTCATCAGGCGTATTAGGGATCTTTAGCAAAGCTTGTCTTTGAGCTTCATCAAGTTCCGTTTCCTTTTCTTCAAGTGATTTAATTTCATCTCCGATTTTTCTGACATCTTCTTGAATTGCTTCTGTGTTTTCGCCTTTTTTCTTCAACTCTCCTATTTTTTGTGATTCAGTTTTTCTTTTTGCACGAAGTTCATCTGCCTCTTTTTGCACAGAACGTCTTTCTTCATCAATTCTCAAAACCTCATCAACAGAAAGCTCTGGATTTCTTCTCTTTAACAATTCGTTAATCTTTTCAGGATTTTCTCTTATCAATTTAATATCTAACATATCTTTTCCTTTCAATACGAACTTATTTTATAACAAAGATAAATCATTTCAAACCGTAATTTTTAAAAACTCCCTAACAATATACGATGCAGCAAAAATGCCAGAAACAGATGCAACAAAAGGTGTTGACGATGGAATAATTTTGTTAAACTCAACCACTTCTCCACTCTTTAATACAATTGTTTCTTTCTCTTTTATTCTCTCCCTTACCTGTGGGGTTTCCTCGCTTGTAACAACAGCTATCCCGCTTTCAATTCCTCTCTTTTTAAGCTGATATAAAACATTCGAACAAAAAACATCCTTTTTCCCATGAATATTAGAAATATCAGTAACATAAAGTTTTTCTGGATTACATCTATTCCCAGCTCCCATAGAGCTTATAACCTTTATATTATTCTTATAGCAATATTCCAAAAGGCTAATTTTTGACCTCATCGTATCTATCGCATCGGCAACAAAATCAACATCGGATAGGATATCAAACTTATCCGTAGAAAAATCCTCAACCAACGTTAGCTCAACCTCTGGGTTAATGTCTTTTATCCTCTCTTCAAAAAGCTGAACTTTGGATTTCCCAACCGTAGAATCAAGTGCAATGATTTGACGATTTATGTTTGACGTGGAAACAGTGTCAAAGTCCACCAATATCAGCTTTCCGACTCCAGTCCTTGCAAGCATCTCAACACAATAGCCTCCAACACCACCAAGTCCAAAAACTGCAACACTTTTGGAAGAGAGCACTCTCTGCCCCTCTTCTCCCCAGTAAAGTTCATTCCTTGAAAATCTATCTGACAATTCCAAAACCTAATAAAAATGTACAAATTATAAATACGATAGTTACGTACATTGTAAGTTTATTCAAACCAGCTTCAGCACTCTTTTGCGAAGAAAAAAGATGACTTGCCCCGCCAATTCCTCCAATACCATCGCCTTTTGGAGAGTGAAGAAGTACTAATAAAATCAATAATACAGCTGATATAAATTGTATTGCCCAAACGATTGTAACCATTTTTTCTCCTTAATCTTTTTTTGCCTTGCCCGAAATAAAATGGGCTCTTTTTGAGTTCAGTGAAATTTCATCAAAAGTGTATAGCTTTGCAGGACGTTTTGATTTTGCCTTAGAGTACTCGCTCAATTCCCTCAAACCTTTTGATGCAAGTGCTTTCTTCCTGAAATTGCGCTTGTCCAATGTCTTATTCATAATAAGCTCATACGCTCTTTGCATTTCAGTAAGCGTAAATTTTTCATTCAAGAGTTGGTAAGCAACAGGACACATGTCAAGACGCTCTCTTGTTCTCTTTAAAGAGTATTCAATAATCTCTTTGTGGTCAAATGCCAATGGTGGAAGATTATAAATCTCATGCCAAGTTACATCTTCGCTATCAAAAACATCAACGTCTTCTTCTCTAATAAGCGCAAAGTATGCACAAGTTATAACCCTCGCATCCGTTCTTCTCAACGGATCACCAAATGTATACAACTGTTCAAGATAAATGTTGTCAACATTAGTCTTTTCTTTCAAAACCCTTAATGCCGCTTCATCAAGATTTTCTGACAATCTGATAAATCCCCCAGGGATTGCCCAGCGACCTTTAAAAGGCTCATTATTACGCTTTACCAACAAAACTTTTAACGCATCGTCTTTTATCGTGATGATAACTACGTCAACGGTAATTTCGTGTGTTTTCGTTTCATTAAACATTCTTACCTAACTCCTACTGTGTATTAGTGTACAACAAAAACACAAGATTTGTAAAATTTAAAGAAATTGTTACGATATCATTAAATCATGTTTTGTTCATTCTTCAACTCAACAGGAGCCAAGAATGGGTCGTTAAGCACCACTGGTTTTGTCGTATCAGGCAAATTCTTTGGCAAATATGCAGGCTTTTTAAGATTTAAATCCTTAACCTTTGCAATTATCGGATCTGGATACTTCTTTTGATAATTGTATTCTGCCATAATTCTTGCTATGAATTTTTTTGTTTCTCCGTAAGGTGGAACTGCATTGTATTTTTTTACATTACCAGGACCCGCATTGTACGCTGCAAGAGCAAGTTCTGTTGAACCAAACATCTTATGCAATTTTTTGTAATACATAAGTCCGCCCTTTACGTTTTCTTCCATATAATATGGATTTACACCAAGTCTTTTAGCCGTAGACGGCATCAATTGGAAAACCCCTACCGCTCCATTTCTACTTCTTGTTTCGTGAGTAAATTTTGATTCAGATTTTGCTATACTCAATGCAAGCGCAGGATCTATGCCCATTTCCAAGGATTGTCTTACTATGGATTCCTTAACTTTGTCCGTACTTATAGTTTTTGCATTTACACAAGGGCATAGCAAAAGGGTAAGCAATAGTGTACTTAATATTGTTTTTCTTATCATAAAATATATCCTGTTTTTGTACTTTGTGCATCCAAGAAAAAATTATTGAATGATGTTTTTTATCATCCGATAAAGTAATTCACATGAGAGAGGATAACATGAAAAGTTCAAAAAGTCAAGTCCCATGAGCTTTTCCGCCCCCAAACCCTTTAATCTTAGGGGTTTTACAAGTTAGTCTAAAGAGATTTTTTGAGGCAATTTTTTAATTTCATAGAACATGCTCGCAGCAATTTTAAACCTATCTGGATAGTCACTTACAAAAAATTCTTCACTACCAGTTTTTGAGTCTGAAAGTAAGTTGTTATAGGTCAAATCGCTCTTTATATATTCCGTAAACGCATCAGACGGGTTGATAAATATTTCTGCTGGTGTAAATTTCGTCAAAACAGGCAATAGAAAAGGATAATGAGTGCATCCTAAAATTATTTTTTCTGGGGCATGCACTAAAGCCTCAAATAAATATTTTTTTATAATTTCTACGCTGTCTGGCTCAAAAACCCTCTTCTCTTCAACAATAGGAACCCACTCTGGGCATGGAATTTCAAAAACATTCGCAGTAGGCTTATATTTTTTTATGTTCTCAAGATAAGCATGCGAGTTTACAGTGGCATTTGTTGCCAGAACACAAAAGTTCCTTGCATCAAGCTTTGAAATTGATTCCGCACACGACTGTATAACTGGATAAATTTTGAACGAATAATCATCTTTCAACGGTTCGTAAGCTATTGCAGAGGTTGTATTGCAAGCCATAACAACGGCTTTTACATCCTCTTTTGCAAAGAAGTCAAAAACTTTTCTCGAAATACTTATCAGCTCATCTCTTTTTTTTGCACCATATGGAAGATTTTTCAAGTCACCGAAATAAATGTAATCTTCATTGGGAAGCAAGGCTTTCATTTTTTTAAAAACAGTCAGCCCCCCAACCCCAGAATCGAAAAATGCAATTTTTTTATTTCTAACTTCCAAAATTTTTCCTTTTACTCAATTCTACCAGAAAAATTTATTTTAAATTCAAATATTTAATAATTCCTTCAGAAATTGCCTTTGCCGTAGCTTGTTTTCTATCTTTTGCGGCAAGCTCATTTCTTTCAGTTTCATTTGAGATAAAACCAACCTCAACAAGAATTGCAGGAACTTCCGTGTGATTTATAACATAGAATTTTGATTTGAAAACACCCCTGTCTTTTTTTGCAACACGGTTTATGATACACTCGTGAACAGTATTTGCAAAACTCAAACTGTTTTGATTGTAATAGTGTGTTTCAATTCCGTTTATTTCAGGCTTAACACTTGCATTAACGTGAACGCTCACAAACAAATCTGCATTGTTGTTAGAACAAATAGAAACCCTATCTGGCAAAGAAATAAATTCATCACTATCCCTTGTCATAACAACATTTACACCACTTTTTGTTAAATTTTGAGCAACCATATTAGCAATGTCAAGGTTAATGTCTTTTTCATTTACTCCCTCTCTCATAGCTCCATAATCATGACCGCCATGACCAGCATCAACAATAACAATAGCCTTGCCTTTGAATTTTAAAGGTTTTTCTGGAATATTGGGTTTTGGTTTTTCAATTTTTGTTTGGACATTTTTCAAAGAAAGCTTTATCGCCTTACCATCAGCCCCCAAATATCCATTAAACACAGCGTTTTTTTCAAGTGGTAACGACAATGACAATCCCACCTTCGGTAACAACGAAATCTTCATTTGCTTAAACGGAGATTGAGCAATCGCCTCGTTAAAATCCTTTTCGTTAAAACTGTATGTGTTGTATAAGTTTATAACAACACCCTCTGATGTTCTTTTAATTCCGTGCACCACAGGAGCATCAAAAGATATAATAAAGTTGCTTTTATCCTTGTAATACTTTACCGCATTGTTTCTTTTTTGAGTAGGCATAGATGAATTATTTATAAATAAAACCGATTGTCCGTCAGGAGAATACACGGGAGAATAATCCACATTCTCTGACGTAATTACAAGCCTTGACTTTGAGGTTGAAAATTGCCCTACCCTAAATGACACACCACCAAAAGTTTTTGTCTTGTTTAAAATATTATAAGCAGTTATTGAATTTGGAATATCAAATACTATACGCTTTGGATTTGACAAAATCATAGGCTTTTCGAGCGTAACTTCTCCAACCCCGCTCAATAAAATTCCATTATTATTCATTGTCAAAGACGTAATATAATAACCAGTTTTAAGTTTCAAATCCTTAATAATCGGCTTCTTTTGAACAACAGTTTGCCCAGAAAAAGCATTTTGTACCTGTTTCATAATATCCTGCGACTCAATCGCACTCTCTGCCGACTTTATCGCATTTATATCAGTATCTGAAATCGACAAATTTTCATAATACTTTCCACTCGAAGTTTTTTCATCAGTATAAACTTGTTGAAAATAATCTGTCTCACATACAACATCTTTAAGTTGAATAATCAATGTCTTGTCAGATTTTATAAGCGATATTTTAGATTTGTCAAAATTATCACTCGTGTAAAGAACAACCCTAACCGTTTCCGGATTAAATTGGCTTATTTTAACCTGTTTAATATCTTTACTGTTAAAATACCAATTTTGAGGACCAATGTTCAGCGTCGCTCCCTTGAGATCAAAATATAATCTTTTTGGATTTGACAAAACCCCAATTTTTACATTATTCATTTCACTTTGAACCTGTGACATCGAAGATGATAAAAGAATTAAAGAATTTGATGTATCAAGGTTTATTGAAGTTATTTTGAAAACTTCAGATGAAAATGCCATTTGCATCCCTAAAAATATGAAAATAAATACTGTAAAAAGTCTTCTAAACATACCTCTAATTATACAATCCTTTTTTTTTCAAACAAAAATGTAAATTTTTTAAACATAATTAAAATTTCAAAACATATTTCTAAACCAAGGAAATGATTTTAGTAAAGCTCTTCAAAATAAGGTCGATAATGTTGTTGACAGTAAAAAGAAAGGGGAGAAAATGGCAAAGATATTGGAAAATGACTACGGTCGAAGAACAATAAGAATGTCAACAGAAGATGTTGTAAATATTGTAAGAGAATATCAAAGACTCGTGAAACGGGAAACAAATATCGAAAATGTCAGAAAAATTCTCTCAAAAAGTTCGATATATATTCCAGAAGATGTTTAAAGAAAAGAAAGGGCAAAGGAGAGAATATCTCTCCTTTGCCCTTAAGTTAATATGAAAACTTGATTAGTAAATAATCAAAATTTCGTCGTTAGGATTCAATGAAGAATCAGCTGATTTTGAAGGCAAAATCAAGTAAACAACTTCATCACCTAATTCATAAAGAACGCCAGCAGTACCACTTACAGCGAGTTTAGTGATATCAAATACGCCAAGACCAACAGTCATGAATGATCTACCAACGTTTTTAGCAGCTGGTTTACCTTTCAAAGAAAGACCATCAGCAAAAGCGTTAGACCAGTTGTCGCCATATCTTTCTGTTCCGTTAGCAGCAACATTAAGAGCAGCAGCACCAGTTCTACCAGCAACACCTAAAACTCTACCAGAAGCAGAGAATGGAGCAGCAAATATTCTTGCTACAGGATTAACTCTCTTGCAAGTTTTAGCTTGAACTTCTGAAACGTTTTTAGGCAATTCAGCACAGCATTTTCCGTTTTGAATTTTTGTGAATTTAACTTTAACATAACCTGGGTTTTTGTATCCTGGTCTGCTAATACCAACAACTTCGCCAACAACAGTTGATCCAGCTGCAAATTCTGTTCCGTTAATAGTAACAGCTTTTGTAGTTGTAGCTGTGAATAATTCACCGATGTTAGCATGTCTTGCATCAACTCTTTCGTTGATAGTTGCAGTTACATAAGAAGGTGCATACTTTTTGTAAAGTGAAGAACCTTCATTGCAAAGGTAGTTTTGTCTTAAAACACCTACCAAGTAAGCAACTTGTGTTTTTGATAAATATTTGCATTTAGCAACTTTTTCTGGATCAGGAATTTCATCTAACAAAGTAGATGCCATAACTTCTTTTGTAGGAGCAATAGCCCAATTAGGGATTTGTTCCATAGTGTAGCCTTGGAATTTAGGCAATGTTGAAGTTCCATCAGTTGGAACGTTAATCAATTGAGCTAAAGTAGCGAAAACTTCAGCTTTTGTAATTGGTTGGTCTGGTCTGAATTTTTTGTCAGGATAACCAATCATAATACCTTCAGACAAAGCTTTGTCAATCCAAGATTTTGCCCAGTAATTAGATGAAATATCAGTGTATTGATATTTTGGAGTAACTTCCTTGATAGAAAGTCCTTCAGATAAAACAACAGCCAATTCAGAACGAAGAATAGGCATTTTAGGATTGAAAACTTTTTCAGTTGAATTATTTTCAAGAATTTTCATAACGTCTTTAACAAAAGAGTTAACAAGAACGTTGCTTTTACCCTTCATAGCTGTTTGCGTATCTGGGGTAAGTTTTTTTTCTCCAACAACATAAGCTGAATTGTCATTTAATCCTGCACCAACAGTTGTTTGAGATTGAGTTCCGAACATAGTCGGATGAGCATAATACTCAAAGTTGCTTTCAGCAGCCATTACAGCAGAAGATGCCATAACGATTACAGAAGCCACGAATAATCCTTTAAGATTTTTCATACTTTTCTCCTTTTTTGATACATCGATAGTCATACTACCACATGGGCTATGTTATCAAAAATTATTTTTGTATGCAACAAAAAACACTGCTAAAAATTTAACTTTCTTAACAGTGTTTTATAAACAAATTCTACTTAAATATATCAATACAAACTATCAATTTGAGTCTTCAAATCATTGATTTCTTTTTGAAGTTTATCTGGATTATTGAAAAGAAGAGAAACTTTTATATCTTTAGCTTTAACTTCTTCTTCAAACTCTCCACGTTTTGCGTTCAAAATAGCAGCTTCTTTTTCTTGTTTAGCCTTGATTTTTGCATTAACTTTTTCAAGCTTAGCTTCTTTTTTTGCAAGTTCAGCTTTCAATTCTTTTTCTTCAGTACCGTCGAGAACTCTGTTTATTTGAGCTTCAAGCATTTTCTTTCTACCGTTGTAAACTCCGTGAGGATCTCCACCTTTTGTTTTTTCATTTACATCTTTACATGCTTTTTCATATTGTTCCTTCAATATTCCAAGTTTCGAACCTGCGGTTGCATTTTTGTATAATTCTTTTTTTGCATCTTTAATCGCTTGCTTATCTTGTTCAAACTTTGTTCTTTCTTCTTCTGTTAATGGCTTTTTAATAATATATTCAGGCATTTTGTATCCCGCAACAT
>ERZ1034878.723-NODE-723-length-13951-cov-5.425734_pt1 | contig 13951 bp, 10 predicted proteins | sample MGYA00520593_ERZ1034878 | MGnify/ENA primary metagenome ERZ1034878 (study PRJEB33766, sample SAMN09781724) | gut metagenome | biome: gut microbiome | host: Homo sapiens | place: Madagascar | study: EMG produced TPA metagenomics assembly of the PRJNA485056 data set...
TGAAAAATCTTGGTAAAAAAGATAAGCCTCTGATTTTAAAATCAAATATAATCAAAAAGAACAAAAAAAATCACCCTGAAATTTTAATCGAAGAATATAATGACATATTGTCTAAAGGTTTACAAAGTACCGATTTGGTATTCAAAACAGATAATAAAAATGAATACTATAATTTCATTCACTTTGATAATGCTACTAATGAGCAAATTTTAATTGAATTATCTGAAAATAAAGATAATTACGAAATTGTAAATTTCTATAAATTTAGTGACAAAAGCCTTGAGAGAAAAATAAAAAAGGCTAACAACGAGGGCGGACAATTCCTCATAACCGATAGCAATGCTAAAGGGGCAGCCGTCCTTTCTGCTCTTGAAGTTAGCCCTAATAACATTATAACAATAAATTCGACTAATAACAAGCCCAAAAGAACAGGTTATGTTTTTCAAGAGCCTGCTCAACCGAATTTGTTTGTTGAAAATGCTTCTCAAAATCACGACAAAGGCTTTGTCGGAATTGACCTCAAAGGCAATCGCGGTTTGACCGACATAAACAGAAACTTAATCCTTATCGGAACAACGGGCGATGTCACGACGGTTCTCCACGAGTCAGCACACTACTTTTTGAATATGCTTGAAGAACTCGAAAGAGTTCCCGACCATTCTCCCAAAGTTGATGATGTGCTTTTTGCTATCAGAAAAACTCTCAAAAATGACGGAACTCCGTTCACTCGCTCTCAACACGAAAAATTCGCTAAAGGTTTTGAACACTACATCTATACGGGTAATGCAAGAAGCAACATTTTTAAAGAAATCTACGAAGATATTAAAAATCTTCTCAAAAACATTTATGAATTTGTACAAAAAGGTCAATACTTCACGACAGGTGAGGGTGCGTTGACGGAAGAAGAAATGAAAAACTTCAACAATGTTTTTGATGAAATCTTTAAACTCGAAAACAAAACCGTAAAAGAGCGCGTATTTGCAAAAGTGCTTGCGCTTGACGAGAAAGAAGAGGAAATCAGAAACAAGCAAGAACAAGAACTCGCGGAAATTTGGGCAATTCACAATCAGAAGAAAGAAAAACTCAGACAGGAAAAAGCAGCGAGCGAGGACGAAAAATCCATTCAAGATATTCGTCAAGATGCAATCAAATACGCTGACAAAAAAGAAAATGCAAAATGGAAAGAATATAACGAAGACAGGAAAAACGTTGCTTATTCAATCCTCTCCGCCGCAACCGATATGTCTGTAACTGAAATTAAACGCAAATTGCATTCACGCTACAAAAAAACTCGTGAAGATATTGAATTAAAACTCCGCGAAGTCGGCGACAAACTCGCTGCATCGGGGTTGTTTGAAGATGCAAAAGTAAAAGAATACTTCGGCTCGATTGATTTTAGCGAAGTTGGTGCAAGTCAGCAACTCGTAAATATGGCTCGTGATGCAATTGAAAATGATGTCAATCTTGACAGTCCTTTAAATCAAGACATCAATCGTGTTCTTAACCAGTTTGAATATCTGAAAAAGAAAGCGGAAAAAACAAAAGGACATCAAAACGCGCTCATATTAGAAGCGATGTTCGATATGCTCTCTGATGTGACGAATATGTCCTCTATGCCGTCAATGTTCGTCGAAGATTTGGGCAAAACAGTTATGAGTTTTGCGGAAAAAAATGAAGAAACTCTCGACCGCCGAACAAAAAGAGCAGGAAACAAGGATGTATTCAGAAGATACATTCTGAAAAAACTCAAAGATGTTAAATTGTATAGCAAAGAAGACAAACGTGCCGTAAGACTGTCAACCGCTCACGCATTGTATGCGCAGGTCGCGACTGCGACAAACGCAAGCACGACGGAAAGACTTCTGCGAAAAATAAATAATGCAATGATTGAAGATATCGAAATGCGCAAAAAATCAATCATCGCAAAAGAAATCGCTCGTCAGTTGCGCGTAAATTCCAAAATCGTTACGACTAAAACACGAGTTCAAAGAGGGCTTTACGATTGGAAAACAAATTCGGTATGGCAAGCCCTTGCCGAAATAAACAAAATGAACAGGTCTGAACTTGAAGCAAACCTCGATAAACTTTTGACACCCGCTGCAAGGGCATTGGTTAATGTCGAAGACGGAATGCACGAACAAAATGTTTCGGACAAAGATAATAAAGCGGTGGATTTCAGTTTTGAAAACAAACTCAAAAAGAAATTTATCACCTATAAATTAAGTAAAAATTTGTCCGATGTTGACTCCGCGCTTATGCTCGATTTGTTGTCAGATATTATCGAGTTCAAAAATGTTGCAAGAACTGCTAAGTCCGAAAAAGAACAAACAGAACGTCTGCAAAAATATGAGTTGAAAAATGACTTAGCCGAAAGAATTTTAAACGCGCCAAAAGCGGTGAAATTTCTCATAAAACATTGGTTCGGAAGAAGCAGAAGTTTGCAAAACTGGGACACTTTTTTACGGGTATGCTTCGGTGAAGATGCCGTTGAAAAATATTCAATACTCGATGAAGAAACCGAAAAAGTCCGCTATGAACATAGAATACTGGCGGAATTTTGGTCAAAGACTGCCGCGATTTACGGCAAAAAGAGAACTTGGGCATTAAAAAGGTGGCTATTTGACCCGAACGGTTTCGCTGACCTTCAAAAACTTTTCCGCGAATATGAGTCAGCGGATAACACGTGGTATGTCACGGAAACTCTCTATAATCGTTTGACTAAAGAAGCAGAAAGTATGGAAATTGCGCTCAACAAGGCTCAAATAATTACAATGTATGCGTGGAGCCAAAACGGACTTCTTCACAAAAGACTGATTAACCAGTTCGGCGAGGGTACGCTCAATATGTTATTCGGCAAACTCAGCGAAGAAGATAAAAAGTTTGCTTGGCTTCTGATAGATACTTGCAGCAGTCTTAGGGGTGATATTAACGAAGTAATGACGCGCTCTCAAGGTCTTGCAATGGTTCCCGAAGAAAATTATTTCCCGTCAATCGTAAAAAGACAAGGAGATGCAATTCAGACGGCAGGAATTATCAACTCGCGTGTCGGCAATCCGTCCGCTACTCACTTGCGTTCTCGCTCGGAATACATTGCGATGAGACCGATTAGCCCGATTGCTATCGTTTCAAGTCACGTTGATAAAATGTCCGCTTATGTTTGTGTTTCCGAAAAAGCAGCGTTTGTGTCTGAAATATTCGGCGCGCCGCGTTTGGCAACTGCGTTTGAAAACGCTTTTGACGAACAAATGAAAGATTTTGAAGGAAAAGCAAAGCCGACAAAAGAAAAAACGACAGACGGTAAAAAACTGTATGAAATGCTTGCTGCGCAGCTTGCGGCTTCAACATATTTTAAATATACACAAGCCGTCAAGACAATGGATGACGGAGCGAGAAAACTTGTTAACAACTTTTTGACTCAGGCGATAGCACTCAAACCCAAAATCGCTCTCAGTCAGGTTCTATCGGTTATTAACTACGCTGACGGTAACGATATTACAATTATGGCTTGGGCTAAAAATTTCTTGTATTGTATGAGTCATCCTTTAGAAACAATTAAGTTTATGAAGCGTGATGAGTTCTTGCAAGAAAGATTTAAGGGCAGTTTACAAAATGAGACGATGCAATCTATATTGACGGAGTTTGATAAATGGAATAATATAAAAACATTTTTTATGTCAAACACCAGATTTGGCGATATGTTTGCCATTATGTTCGGCGGAAAAGCCTATATCGACCACCTGATTAAAAACGGTGTCTCGGAAGAAGAAGCGTTTAGACGTTTCAGAAGAAAGACAAACGAGTCGCAGCAATCATCGCTGCCGTCAACGCTTTCTAATTTTCAAAGAACGAGAAACGCGAACGCTGCATCAGCGCTTATGCTTGCTTTTACAAATACTCCGACTCAATACGAAAGAAAATTTATTGAGGGTGTTGCAGAACTTTGCAGAGACGGTGGAAACAAGAAGAAAGCAATTAAAAATATAGTTCTGTATCGAATTGTTTCTCCGCTGTTGTTTGATTTTGCTTTACAGGGCTTGGGATTATGGCTGATTGTCGGTTGGCTGGGCGGAGACGACGACAAGGGTAAAATTGCGGGAATGTCGGCTTTAAATGCCCTAATGTGCGGCAACTGCGGGGCTTATGGCTATTTGGGGATATTTTGGCGATTGATGTGGATGGCGATTTCAAGCGGGGTGCTGGGTAAGTATCAGTCATCTCGCGCAGCGAATTACTCTATTATCGGCGATGCGGTAAATGAAATCGGAAAACTCGTCAAGGATGTCATCGACGGAGAAATAAAAACGGAACATCTTATCTCGTCCGCGGCTCTTACACTCTCATTAGGCGGAGTTCCCGCGCCTGCAATCGCAAATTCCGTCAATGGATTAGTTGATATTTCGCAGGGCGATTTTGCTATCGGGCTGCACGAGTTTCTTGGTTGGGGCAGAGGAGTTACGCGAGAAGCGTTTGAATAAAAAGAAAGGAAAAAAGAATGATACCAAAAACAAAATTGGCATATAATATATGGCAAGGTAACAACAGTTCAACTACGTTTGACTTTGATTTTATAATCGACAAGCCTACCGATTTGGTTGCGGTTATTTGGGATATGACTGCTGACACTCGTGAGGTGCTTGAATATGAAACCGATTACACAATTGCCGAATTTTCAAACGGAAACGGAAGTTCTATAACATACCCGATAGCAGATGATGCGGAAAAATTACAAGAAAACGAAAAAATAATACTCCTTTCTGCTCGCGATGTTCAACAGGGTTGGGATTTCTATTCGTCCGAAAAATTCAATCCGCAAAGATATGAAGATGCGATTGATTATATCGTTACAATTCAAAAGCAATTTGAAAGGGATATTAACCGCTCGCTCAAAGTTCCTCTCGGTCTTGACACAACGCCCGAAGAATACCTTGAAAATATTGAAACAAAAATCGAAAATCTTGAAAAAGAAGTCACCGCAATTAAGTCGGAAATAAAAATTATTAACGGCAAAATCGTCAAGATTGATTCTCGTCTTACCGTTGTCGAAGGTAAAATCGTCGCTATGGACGGTCGTCTTACCGTCGTCGAAGAAAAGACAGAGGCGCTTAGCAACAAACTCAATGCGGTTTCAAACAAACAAAACGAAATTGAACAAAGAGTTATTAAAAACGAAAAAGAACAAAACGCATTAAAACAACGCGTTTCAAACAACGAAAGCAAGTGCGAGGATCTCGATGTAAGAGTTACGAAAAACGAAAAAGATATTTCGGACTTGAAAGCGGGCGGCGGCGGTCAATCTCCGACAGGCGGCGGAACAATGTATGTCTGCTACGCGGTAAATAAAGCAAAGTGTCAAGAGGGTTCAAGCCTTGTCGATTACATTGCGAATAAACAAGCCATAGATAACGGAGAGTTGCCGTCAACCGTTACTTATGCCGTCGGCGGTGAAAATCCGAATTTGGTTGTCACAACCGCAAAAGGTAAAACGATTACAATTTCGTCAATTCCCGATTTGGACGTTTCGACAATCGCAGCGCTTGAAGGCGGCGGAGTCGGAGTGTGGACGAGATGTGTCGATTCGGACGGGTTATTCAAACTGGTCCACCATTCAAATTTTGTATATTCCAATGCAAATGCGGATTTCAGAGTTCAATACGCGCTTGAAGATTTCCCGAACGGAATAATTGTTCAGTACACGGGGGTTGACCCGTTTGAAACGTGGGAACTTGACGGAGAGGGCAATTGGTCTGAATTTAACGCGGTTCCTTTGGAAACTTTTGAAATCGTTGAAAAAGAAGACGGCTCTTACGGTGTTTCCGTTCTTTTCTTCCAATTGCCGAATATTGGAGTCAACTCGTTTAATTTTAACCAAAATGCGACTGTCTATAACATAATGACAATGTACGACTTGCCCATTGTCGAAAAAAACACAACGGGCGCTTTGAGTTCTGTTTTGGATATCCAACTTGACAGCACGTTTAAGGTTGATTGCCGCAAAAATCTCGGCGATAATTACGCGGTTGAAGATTTTCCGTACGGATTGAAAGAAAGATTTAATATCGAGATTGAGTTAAATTCCAACGAACTTAACGACGTGTATGTCTCCGCGACGACAGATGCGCTTACTTGCTATAAAGAAGATGCGGAAAACGGAGTTTGCCAATATTTTCAATATATCGGAAAAACCGAAAACGGAAAGTTGTACACGTCTTTTGAGATTCCGATGTATACACCCGATATGTATTTGAAGTTTGAAAAACTCGGAGTTGCTATGGATGTTGAAGTCGACAAGTTCAAACTTGAAGCCCTCGGCTATCAGGAAACTCGCATCGAAAGCGGCAGCGTTAAGGTCGTTGAGGAAGAACCGCCAACATATAACTCGTTAAAATTTAAAACGGGTACTGTATCAAGTGTGAATATGGGAAGCGCTAATCAAAGTCTCTCGGTTGACTGGGGTGATGAAACGGTTGAAGAATTATCCACGGGTGATGCCCTTTCGCATACCTATACCACGGAAGGGATTTATACGGTCACAATTACACCCGCAGATGTTAATTATTTGATTATGGGAGATTCCAAAGATACCGCCGAATGTCCTTTTACTCACGGTTCGGAATATTTGTTGCCTATGCCCGAATGCAGAACTGTTTATGGCGGTGAAGCCGTTCCGATTAAAAATGTCGGAATTTCGTGCGGTATTGTATACCCCGAAAACTTTATGATAAATAATCCGTCGGTTTCTCATTTGCATATCACTCAGAATGACGATGATGTTGTATCAATTGCAACAACGGCATTTAGCAATTTGTTGTTAGAAACGATTGATTGTAGTATGTATGAGGGTACTCTCGCCTGCGAAAACCCGTCAGCATCAAGTCTTTCGTTTGATTTTTCATTTATTCAAAGTTTGATATCTTCAAACGCGCTAATGCTGAAAGCGTTGCACGCTCCCTATACGGCAATTGTATTGTCGGGTGCGTTGAGTTTAATGTCTCAGCTTGAAGTGTTGTTTACGGACGGAGCAAGTGCGGGAATGTGTGATGCTCTGAGTTCTTTAAAATATGTCGGTTTTGGCTATTTATCAGAAATACCGACAGGGTTGTTTGGAACATCAATGACAAATTTGGAAAGAGTGGTGTTTGACCACGGCAACTATACGAGTGTTCCTCTCGGATTGTTCACGAATACACCAGCGTTGAAATCATTTCAATTTACTCATAATTCAAATACTGATTATGTTGATTTGTCGGGATTGAATTTTGGCTCTTGTCCACTACTTGGTCAAGATGTGATTCTGCCCGAAAGCAGCACATTTGTTCTTGTTGATAATGAGTATATAGGACTTCAAAAAGCATTTTCATGGTCGTGGATAAAAAATATTCCGTCGGGGCTTTTTGCAAATTCGCAACACGTTAAAAACGTGAAAGAAATGTTCTATAATGCACGAGTGCAAACCGCTCTACCCGACTTGTTGTTTAATGCGGATGTGACAGAGAGTGCCGAAGGATGTTTTAAGAGTTGTCATTTTATTTCAACCTCTCCGATTCCAGCGGCTTTGTTTAAAAACTCGCCCAATTTAAAAAATTTAGAAAGCGTTTTTGAAAGTTCAAACATTACCTATATCCCGACCAATTTTTTTGAGGGGTGTTCTTTGTTGGAAAATTTAAAAAGAGCATTTGCATATTGTGATGATTTGGTAACGGTTCCAACATTTTTGTTCAGGTGGAGCGGCAGAAGTGTTCCTATTGATTTTGAGGGAGTTTTCCGCGATTGTAAAAATATTGTTCTGCCGAGTGGTTTGTTTTATCCGAGTATAGATTATCAATTTGGTTTTGCTTGTTGTAATGCAGCAACCGAAGAAAACTCGTCAATATCTCAATCTTTATTTGACACATCTAAATCAACTCGTTTTATGGGGGATTATAGCGTAGATTTGAGTAACTGTTTTTACGGCGCGGGAAATTCTGGGGCTGCGCTTCCCGATTTGTGGACTTACACGTTTAATGAAGAAACAGTCAACAGAACGGGGTGTTATGTGAATGCTATCGGAACAAATTCTGCGGAGATACCCGATTTGTGGAAACAAGAAGAATAGAGGTGCAAAATGAAAAAAATTAACATACAATATCGTGTAATTTTGGATGAAAACAATTATGTCATCGGTGTCGGGCTTAACCCGTCCGCGAACTCTTTTCCCGTTCAAAAATCCGTTTTCGACACAATCAGGCAATTCCCCGACCGCGTATATAAATATTGCGCGGGGTCTTTGATTAGAGACGTTCAAAAAGAAATCGAAAAACAAAATGCAAAAAAACAAAAAGAAGCAGAGCGAAAAGCAAAACTCCATATAACAAAGTATGATTTTTATCAATATGTTTGCAAGCCTTGCGGAATTTCTTATGCGCTATTGACGGATTTTGTCAATTCGTCAGATGAAATCAAAGCGGCTTTTGAACTTTGCAATCATATCTACCGAGGTAACACGGTTTTTGTCAACGCGATTAAAAAGTTTGCTCCGTCAATCACGGACGAGCAACTTGATTTAATTTTTGAACAATATTCTGCAAAGGAGTAAAAAATGGCAACATATACAAAACATTCTATTTTTATTAAGGCGCTGCATCGGCTGGGCATAACAAACTATGCGGATTTTGAAAATCCGCAAGATGTTAAGTATGCGGTTTTGGACGAAGAATATCCGAACGCAATCGAAATTCTTCTTGCTACGTGCGATTGGAATTTCGCGCGTTGCGACAAAACATTAACCTGTGTTCGCGCCGAAAACGGAAGTTATTATTTTGACATACCCAATGATTGTATAAAAGTCAGAGAAATACTTAGCGTAAATGACGGAGTTCGCCTAAAATTTAAACCAATGGGTAAAAACATTGTGACATCCGAAAGTTGCGTGCAAGCGGTTTATACAAGAAGAGTAACGGACGAAAACGACTTTTCACCCGAATTTGTTAAAACTCTTTCTTATTCGTTGGCGGCAGCGGTGGCGCTCGCCCTTACGAAAAGTGAGCAAATGTTAAAACTTATGGTCGCAATGTGCGATGATTGCGTGAAAAAATATCAAGCGATTGATGCAAACGAAAGTTACGACCCGATTGAATATGCCGAATATTATGAGGAAAGATAGATGCCGACAGTTAACGTAACACAAAATAATTTTAATTCGGGAGAATTGTCGAGTTCTCTGTGGGCAGCAAATGACCTGCAAAAATACGGAAATGCCGTCAAGGTCGCCAAAAATGCTCTCGTCGGCAAAACGAGAGAGATTATGAACAGAGGCGGTTTGGAATTTTGCGCCGAAGTCTACAAGGAAAATAGCGACATCAGGCTTTTGCCGTTCAAATTTAATTCCGAACAGGCATACATTGTTGAAGCGGGCGACAAATACTTCCGATTTCTGAAAGAGGGCGGTTTGCTGAGCAAGGATAAGGTTGTACAGGAGTACAGACTTTATTTGCAGACCGTACAGTCAAACAATAAGTACGGCGAATACACAATAAATTCTATGACGTACATAAGCGACCTTTTCCCCGAAAAGATTTACACGTCGGGTACGGCATTTTATAAGGATAGTCTGCATACACAGAGAATAGATTTTCCCGAAAATGTTGAGTTTGAATTTATCCCGATTAAAAAACTTGTACCGAGCGAGTCGCTCTTTACTAAAAAAACAGTAGGATATAAGTTGCAATTTAGCATTTATGCAACGAATGTGCAAGTTGTTTTAAATACACCGTATAAAGCAAAAGATTTGCCGAAACTTAAATATGCACAAACGGGCGACGTAATGACACTTACGAATATTAATAATTATCAAGCGTACGAGTTGATTAGACAGTCCGACTTGAACTGGAAACTGGATGCGGTTGTTACAAGCGCAAGTATCTCAGCGCCTACAAATTTGGCGGGTAAGTGGGACGGCGACAATGAAAATCCGCGAAAATATCAATATAAGGTTACGGCTATTGACAGCGATTACAATGAGTCTCTGCCCTCTGCCGCTTGCGAAGTTCAAGCGGTATATGAAGCCAGTTGGGAAGCGGGCAAAAAGATAACTCTTACGTGGACTGCCGTAAGCGGTGCGACTGCATATAGCGTGTACCGTTGTGTCAACGGTGTTTACGGATTTATCGGTGAAGCGACAAGCGCTACGTTTATCGACGACAGAATTGAACCCGATATGACAAAAACTCCTCCGATTAAGAAAAATCTATATTCGGAAAACGGTTATCCGGGGGTGGTTGCTAACTACTTGCAAAGAAGAATTTTCGCCAACTTCCCCGATTATCCGCAGCGGTTTGTTGCTTCGCAAGTAGCGAATATGTACAACTTTAATATTTCGCGCCCGCTGATTGCGAGTGATGCCATAACGGTTGATTTGTGCGAAATCGAAATTAACGAAATCAGACATTTGATTCCGCTGAATAATCTTGTTATTCTGACAAGCGGTGCCGAATGGGCTGCGAAAGGGGCGGACGGCAGTTTTGCGGCTAATCCAGCGCCAATATGCCTGCCGCAGTCGTATCACGGTTCGTCTGATTTGATGCCGATAATTTCGGGAAATATGGTTTTGTTTGTAACCGCAACGCGAGATACTATCCGCGATTTGGGTTATTCTTATCTGTCTGAAAGTTACGACGGTGACAAGTTAACGGAGTTCGTGGGTCATTTTTTTGAAGACGACAAAATAAAAGAATGGGCTTTTCAAAAGACGGCAGACACGGTGTGGTGTGTAACGGATAAAGGACGTCTTCTCAGTCTTCTTTATGACAAAAAACAAGAAATCTGCGGTTGGACTCAGCACGATACCGACGGCAAGTTTTTGAGCGTTGCCTGCGTTCGGGAAAACTTAACCGACGTTGTTTATTTCGTCGTGGAACGTGAAATTTGCGGAGAAAAGAAAAAATATATCGAAAGATTGAAAGACCGTAAATTCACAAAAACATCCGAGTCGTTTTTCGTTGATTGCGGTTTACATAAAGATTTTGACGAGCCTGTGACGACGATAAGCGGGCTTGAACATCTTGAGGGCAAAGAAGTAGTTGCACTCGCAGACGGGGGCGCTATCGACGGGCTGACGGTCTCTGACGGAACAATTACGCTTCCTTATCCCGCGCAAAGTGTTACGGTCGGATTGCCGTATACATTCCGTGTTGAATTGTTACCGCTTGACACGGCTGAAACGGCTGGAAAGTTGAAACAGGTTGTCGGGGCAAATATTAAAATTAGAAATTCGCGTGAGGATTTCTTTGTTATTTCCGAAAATTCAAAGAGGTTGCAGTTACCGCGCTCGTACGAAAGCATTAACGATGCCGAATATCTTAAAACAGGTTCAGTTAGTTGTGAAATTTTCTCTGACGGAAAAACAGAAACGACGTTCATTGTCGAGCAAAGTTTGCCGTTGCCTTTGTGCATTTCGGCAATTACGCAGAAAGTTGCGGTATCGGATGATTAAACACACAAAATCCCGAAGAAAAATAAAATATATTTTAAACAATTTGCGGTCTGATGATTTGGAAGAAATGAAAAAATGTATCGGTGATAACTGGTTTTCCGTTGTGCTGAAAAGCATTATGCACTCCGAAGTCAACATCGGGGTTTCCAAAACAAGCGGCAAGCCTGTTCTTTGCTACGGCGCGTTTGAAGATAAAAACCGTTCGGCGCGAGTGTTTTTGCTTGCTACAAGTGAGATTGATAATAAAAAAATATCGCTTTTGCGAAATGCAAAAAAAGAAATTGCGGAAATCGAAAAAAAATATACTCTTTTGTATAACTTTATTTCGACGGGCAATTCAAAAATGCATAAACTGCTTGAGTTGCTGGGTTTTGTCGTGACGGATATTTCGCCGATTGCGGGAGTGAAATTTTTTTACAAACAAATATTGAAAGGCGGTGTCGGATGCGAGAAGAAACAATGCGAATAATACGATTAAGAAATGCCGAGAGGCATTTGATTCTTTCGGGGGCGGATATAAAAGTTCAGAGAGCGAATGAGATTGTCGGCTTCGGACACGAAGAGGCGAAAAAATTTGAGTGGAATATTGTTCCTCGGTTGAGAGGATTTTTAGCAAAATTTAAAATTCGATTTTAAGCATAGAAAGGATTTTGTATGTCAGAAAAGAAAAAGCGCGTCGTGGATATATTCGACGACGGCAGAGAAGCATTTGAGGATTTTCTTGCGGACAGGATTTTGTCGAGGTTGGACGGCAATGAAAAACTTGATGCAGTCAAAAAACGTGCAATTGTTGCAGCGTTCGATTTTATCGCAATGCGTACGGCAATGGGGCAACTCATCAGCGAAGATATGAAATACGGAATTGCCGACGAGGTTGTGAAGCAGCTTGCAAAGCCGAACAGTTGGCTCAGAAAACAACTTAAAAAGAAAAATAAAAAATGGATTGAAAGGCATAGAAATGAGGTTAAGCACGATGAGTAAAGGTCGTTGGATAACCGCGCATTCAAGGTTGGAGCAGGTCGATTCTGACCTTTATCAATTGATTGATAACGAATTGTATGAAGATTTTGACGGAAAATTGTATCTGGCGCCGCGCGGTTTGGTCACGGATAATTTCTCTCGCCCGTTCGGAAATAAGCAGAAATATGATGTCCGCCCTGCGCACATTCACGATATCGGTTGCAGATATAAACAGTTGATTTTGGTTGATTGTTTGGTTGATACTCTGCGTGCTGGCGGGTATCTTCAACGTCGCAAGGACAAAATAATCCTTGAAGATGTGCCGAAATATTATCTGAAAATAAAAGATGTCGGCAAGTTTGAGGTCGATAATCTTTTCGCGCGAATGTGCGAGGCTGCCAATATGCCGAAAAATATTGTATGGCTCTACCGATGCGGGGTATTTTGTAATGTCGGTTGGCTTTGGAGCGGTAAGACGAAAATTAAAAAAGAAAATATTTATACGAATTTATAAGGGGTGGAAAATGCCGAATTGGGAACTGGTAGGCGTTATCGTCGCGATTATAACATTGATTGTTCTTCTTGTGACGAATATCGTTGTCGTGGTTCGTTCTATTACGAAAAACGAAGATAAACTCGCTTTTTTGAAAGAGGAGTTTGAAAAATTCAAAAAAGAAATAATTCAGCGGATAGACGAAAATCACGAAAGCGAAAAAGAACAGATTGAAAGGCTTGAAAGAAAGCAAGACAGGCATAACGGTATGTACGAAAATACTATTAAGGCGCTGGAGAGCGCTAAATCTGCTCATCACAGAATAGACGAAATGAAAGGACAGGGTCGTGTCGAATATTTGTAGAATTATTATTCATTGGACTGGCGGGGTCTTGACCCCGAATTTAATGGAGAAAGACCATTATCATTATTTGGTGGGGTTTAAAAACGGGAAGCCTTATGTTGAGCGTGGTCGCTATCGGGTTGAGGACAATTTGAACTGCGCAAGCGGAAGATACGCGCAGCATTGCGGCGGTGGAAATACTGGCACGGTTGGAATTGCTGTTTGCGGAATGCTGAAAGCAACGAGGGCGGATAGCGGGGCTTATCCTTTTAATGAGCAGCAATACGACAAGATGTGCAGACTTGTCGCCGAGGTTGCAAGAAAATATAAAATACCGATAGATTCTGAACACGTTATGACACACTATGAATTTGGAAGAAAGCATCCGAAAACATCCAGCGCGGGAAAGCCCGATATATCGTGGTTGCCGTTTGATAAAACAAAGCCAGCGAATAAGATAGGTGACGATATTCGTCAGCGTGCGCAAAATTGGTATGCGTTTTTGTATTGAATGACTTGAAAATTTTGGGACGTTTTTGGGACGGTAAAATATAAAATATATGAAAAATATAAAAAATTCCGATTAACAAAATTCACGAAAAACCAATAATAACAAGAAAAATAAAAAATATGAAAAATATAAAAAACTCTAAAAATAAATCTGCACCTTAAACCGCTCGGACATCTC
>ERZ1034878.725-NODE-725-length-13942-cov-5.111111_pt1 | contig 13942 bp, 28 predicted proteins | sample MGYA00520593_ERZ1034878 | MGnify/ENA primary metagenome ERZ1034878 (study PRJEB33766, sample SAMN09781724) | gut metagenome | biome: gut microbiome | host: Homo sapiens | place: Madagascar | study: EMG produced TPA metagenomics assembly of the PRJNA485056 data set...
TAAAAAAAGATTGAATTATGGAGAGTAAAACTTATGTCTTCGGCAACGAAGGAAACGGACAAGGTGGCATGATGTCACTTCTCGCTCCGCTGCTCCAACAGAGAGGACTTGACCCGAACCTGCTTCTTGCCATGAACAAGAACGGCAATGGCTTCGGTGAAGGCGGTTGGTTCATGTGGGTAATCTTCCTGTTCTTCCTGATGGGTTGGGGCGGTAATGGCTGGGGTGGCTTCGGCAATGGTCGTGGTGGCGGTATCGCCAATGAAATCAACAACGACTACGGACGCTCATTGTTGATGGATGCCATCGGTGGCAACAGAAATGCACTGTCGAATCTCGCAACGCAGTTGAACTGCACCGAGGGACAGATACAGGCGGCCATTTCAGCTCTTACCTCACAGGTTCAGAGTGTAGGCAATCAGGTAGGCATGAGCGGCATGCAGACCATCAACGCATTGCAGCAGGGCAACATGCAGATTGCCCAGCAGCTTGCTTCCTGTTGTTGTGAGCAGCGACTTGCGACATGTCAGCAGACGAACACCTTGCAGGGTGCCATCAACAATGTTGCGACCGGTCAGGAGCGTGGCTTCTCATCGGTGGCGTTTGAGACGCAGCGTCAGACCTGCGACTTGCAGAAATCCATTGCCAATGCAACGGCAGAGATAAAGGCAGGACAGACTGCTGCCGAGTTCAGGGAGTTGCAGAACAAGATAGACCGCTTGCGTGAGGAGAACTCCACCTTCAAGTCTTCGGCCATGACAAGTCAGATAGTAGGTCAGGCGGTGGCTCCTATCAACTCTGTGCTTGTTGGTTTGCAGAAGGAAGTGAACGAGATTAAATGTGCCCAGCCGAACACAGTGACGGTGCCATACCAGCCATTTGTTACTGTTCCGAATTGTGTAGCAGCGCAATATGGTCTTTATGGTGTGAACGGAGCTAACGGCTTTTGGGGTTAAAGACGGAGGAACGACTATGATTTGGGGTTATCATTTTTCATGGGTCAATAGAAGAGGGTCGGCAGCGATAGGCTCTACCGATGTGAAGGTAAATACGGGAAACGTGGTATTCTCTTTCAGAGACCATGCTTTTGTAAATGCCAACTACCGAGGCACTATCTTTGTGAATCTGCAACAGGCGATACCTACGGGCACCACGGGTACGTTGCCGATACTCTTTGAGACCAACGGCGTGACACAGGCTGTGACAAAATTCAACGGTGCAGCCCTGACCGTCGCCGATGTAGCCGGAACCGGTGTATATCAGTTCTGGTTCGAGAGAGATACCAACACCCTTCAGTTGATGACGGGCATTGTATAACAGTAAAAAGTCTTTGAATATGTTTAGTGGTTTAAGACAGAACAGTATCTTTTATGTTCTTGACAAGACGAAGGAACCCGACCTGAAGATAGGTCAAGTGGTGAGTGTCAGTAACCCCCAGCCGAAGTTTCCCGCCTATCAACCCGGGCAATTCTCCGCGCAACCGATGGAAACCACCGTTGATGTGCGTGTGAAGTTGCCCGACGGTGAGGCGGACTTCAAGCAGCTTCCGTCCAACGCCCAGATAGCCAATACCGGGAGTGTGGTGGTAAGTGAGAGCCGTGAGGCGATGCTCTCCGAAGTTGAGGCTATGTTAAGGACTTCCAAGGAAGTGCTTGACAGCCGTGACTACCACGAGCGAGTGGTGTCTCAGTGTGAGAGGATTATGGGAGTGCTGAATCCCCAGATAGCCAAGGAGCAGGCGCAAGAGGCGAAGATAACTCACCTTGAGAGCAAGGTCTGCGGCATGGAGAGTACCCTGTCAAGCATAGAGAGCATGCTTCAGAAGGCATTGAAGAAGACGGCTACTTAAAAAACAGAAGTTATGTATATGATAGAAATCAAAGAGAGCAAGTTTGACGAACTTGCCGAGAATGCCGAGCGTATGTTGCATTACGGCGGCAAGGTAATGTCCTGTCTTGACGGAATGCGTCGTGACGGCGGCAGGATGGGCGAGCGCAGCCCAATGCGTGATTATCGTGACATAGACCGTGATGATGATTTTGACGATGACAGCCGTTATGGTGAGCGTCGTGGTGGTTATCGCGGACGGCGTTACTAAGTAAACAACCGACTGGCGGGGGGGGATATCCCTTTCTGCCGGTCTTTCAAAAAAAATACGATTATGGGAAGATGCAGGATGCCTTTGGATATATACGACATGAAGCCAGAGGGAATGACGGCCTATCTGCGGCACAACGGTTATCACTTCAACAAGAAGATGTGTGACTGGGCTGTCGGCAACATGCGCAAGATGAGTGCAGTGACTGGCAGGCTGGAGGCGATAGAGCCGATAGGCAAGGATGAATTGGAGACGATGCTGCAAGCCAACGGCATCAAGTTAGAAAACACTATCGGTTATGACCATGTCTATATAGCCAACATGGTGCGTGCCGACTTCTGGGGAAGCAGCATCAGTGACGAGCGTATGATGGCTCTGTATGTCAAGGATGTCATTGACGATGCCGACCAGAAGGACGGGTTCGTGTTCAACCGTTTCTACGCAGACTGTGTTCACGGGGGCTTGCCGATACCTTGGGAAGATGTGTTATGATACGGCGTGACTTGACTTTGAAGCGTTGTGACTGGCGTGTGTGCTGTTACATCGGCTATGAGAGTGATGATGCCGTGTATCTGTGTCAAGAGCTTACTGCAATGGGATGTCGTGGCGAGAAGGTGCGTGAAGCCTTTGAACACTTCATGCGTGGCGGGCATGACAGCGGTCTGACCTATTCCAACCAGAAGACGCGGTCGAGCATGGTCGCCATCGGCCATACAGACAGCCGTGGCGGTGAGGTGAACACGATAGGGCATGAACTTCTTCATGTCGTCGCTCATGTGTGTGAAGCCGACGGAATCGACATGCAGGGCGAGGAGCCGTGTTATATGCTTGGCGAATTGTGTGAAAAGATGTTTGATGAGCTTAAAAGTTATGAAGCATAAAGATATTTACTGGTTTTACCGATGGGCACTGCGTGTTGTCCCCATCGTGTTTATGCTGTCCCATTGGTGTCTGTTGGGATGGGTGTATTGCTCGCCATCGGAGAGGATGCCGGTATGGGCAGGCGGCAGTGTATATATGGCATGTACTTATTTCATGTGTTATGTCATGCCTTTCTTCATGCTTCCTGCCTCATACTTCATGGGTTTCAGTTGGGGTTGGCGAATACCTTTCGTCTATCTTGCGGGTGTGAATCTTACCCGTCTTTCCTACGGTTCGTTGCTGGCGTTGGAGATGGTTTACGCAGATGCGTCACTTGTTGTCTTCGTCATGCTGTTGTACGGCTGTTGGTGGTCGTGCGTCTCCCAGTGCAACGGTTCTCCGTCTTGAAGCAGTTTTCTGTCGTGTTCTGACAGATACCGCCATGAGTCGGGGTTCAGTCGTATTGCCTTTTCGGCGGTGCGGTTGTACATCTCATAGTCGCCTATTGTCTCCATGAACCGGTGTACGGCATTGGAGAAAGACACGGCTCTGTTTAGGTTTACATCGTCGCCTCCGCTTTTCAGGAACGGTTCTGTCGCAAGTTCCCAGTGTCGTGCGACATCCTTGAACGACCCTTCCTGGAAGCGGTATGATATGTCGGCTCCGACCTTATCCTGAAAGGTCTTCATCAGTATGTCGAACGTGCATACTGCGATGTCGTTGATGGTGACAGACACTTGCAGCATAGCCTTGAAGTCGTGTCCGGCGACCCGTTTGTAATGCAGATACCTGGAACATGTGGCTCTCATTTCCTTGATTATGGGTCGCAGTTCTTCGTACACCTCGTCGGAGACATCGAGCCACAGCTGATACCTGTCTTCGAGGGCGATTCTTATTTTGCTTTCTATCTTTTCGTATGCTTTCATTGCCGCCTTTGCGTGCCATTTCGCCTCGTGTCGGAATAGCGGCGAAGACTTCAGCATTGGCATGCAGTCGGTCATTGCCGCAGATGCGGCGTTGTATATGGAACACATCACGGGGTAGAAGAGGGCGCAGCAGTCGTTGATGATGCGTTGTCGTTCCTTAGTCTGTTGCGGTGTGAGGCGGAATGCAGAGAAATTGCCTGTTGTCATATCAGTTTTCTTTTGAGTTAATGTATTGTACAAATCCAATCAATACCGTCCAGAGTCCGAGTATGAAGAATCCGAAGAAGAGGTTTGCGCGAAACGCCCCTGCTACCGAGGAAAGCATTATTACGCACAATCCCACTGTCGCTATGTTCAGTGCTGTTTTCTTTTTCATAGATGTCTTGTTTTTCAGAAGAACTCGGTGAAGAGGGAGAACCTTAGTCCGTCGGAGTAGAAGAACTGGTCTCTATACTTCGCTTCTTCGGAACCGTCGAGGAGCCCTTCCTTTTTGTATAGGCAGTTGCGCAGCTCATCGCCGAGGAACTGCTCTAAGGTGAAAATCTCGCCGTATTCATCGAATATGACCTTGTCTTTGAGGAATTTTTTGATGCTTTTCAGTGTCGGCTGAAAATATTTCCAGTTGTTGCAGTTCCAGAGGAACTGCCACCCTACGGAGCGTTTGCCGAGATGGATTCTTTCGGGGTAGTCGCCCTTAATGTCGTACAATACCTCCTCGATGTCGCACCATGACTTTTGGGTGTTGATGCAGTCGGTCAGGCGTTCGACATGACTCATCAGTTTTTTGCGGCACTTCGTGTCGATTTTGCCGCTTGCATAGAAATTTGTTCCCATATTGTCTATTGTTTTTCGTTTTCTCTCTCCTTAAACATCTCATGCCTTGCACCCATGAGCCACGACTTGAGATTGATATATCGGTTGTTGTCGAGATTGGCCTCTCTCCACTCGACATAGTCGTCGTAGGTCATATCGTTCTCGATGATGCGCACCATGTCCTCGGCATTGAGCACGTCGACTCCTTCAAAGTCACACGCTCCGCCTACGTCGTCACCTATCCAATACCATGTGCGGCAACCGTCAAAAAGATGTTGATTGACGAGTTCAGCCAGTTTATTGCAGCAATCCTTATACTGCTGTATGATTTTTTTTAATTCAGGGTCTATATCCATAGTTATATTAATCAATATTTACGTTTTTAAGTTCTTCAAGAATCTGTTCGCTGTCGCATTCGCACTGGATGCTGCATAGCGAGCGCGGGTTGCTGTCGGCTTTGGAGACGAGCAGGAAGTTGGGTTCGAGCAGTATGGTGCATATTGCCTCTCGGCGCACTTCAGATATTGCGCCGTTCCTGGCGAGTCGTTGTGCTGCCGTCGTGACAAGTTTTTCGAGAACGGCCTTGTCGGTATCGCCACTAAGGGCTATGAGACAGAGTCTTCTATGAAGCAGCCGCACGATGGCTGTCTTTGTCTTTTTTAGCAATAAATTTATCATGTTGTCTTTTTTTTGAGTGGGATTACAATTCGTTGATGGCTTTGATTGCTGCCCCGGTGTCGGGGAAGAGCATGGGGAGATTGTGTCTGTCGTCGATGATGTACCGCCAGCGGTTCCACCAGTGGCGTTTGTAGCGGACGATGTAGGATTCCTTGGGGGTGAGTTCTTCGATTCTGATTTGCATTTTTGAGTGATTTTTTTAGGGGTTACTAAGACTTTGGGTGGAGGGAATGAGGGCTTTGGAGGGATAGGCCTTTCTAAGCCTTTCTACGCCTTTGGGGACTTTGGACTTTGGGGAAGGACTTACTGGGACTCTCTAAACCTCTCTACGCCTTTGGGATGGGGAGGCTGTTTAGGGCTTGGGGAGAGAGGTACGCCTTTGCGTGGACAGAGACGGGAGACGCGTTGGACGAAGGGGATTTTATTTGTTTTCATTTCCTTCAAACGATATTGTAATGCCTTTTTCTTCAAGTTCTTGCATCGCACCTGAAAGGTTGAAAAAATCGGGTGGCAAAGATGCTACTATACCATCCAGTTCTTCCTTTGAAATAAATTTAACTGTCATATCAATAATTATTTATACGTTATCAATACCATGTTGTCCTTGCCTACTGAGGTGAGAGTGTTTGTCTTTTGTTACTGTTGTTATCGAATTGCTCCACGGCCACGGGCTGGGGCGGTGATACTTATCGCCGTATTTACACCCCGCATCGCCGTGGATGCGACGGAAGGCTTTGGCTTCCTCGGTGCGGTAGTGGACGAGGACGGAACGATTAATCATACTCTATAAGGATTTTGGGTTTATCAACATCGTGACCTTGCCACCTCCGGCTATGCACAACGCTATGCCGTGGGGCGAGACGATGATGCCGTTCTGGGAGGGGCTGTAAGAGCCGAGGACGGATAACTTAGGTCGGCAGCTCCGGGGCAGGGGCAGTCGGTGTAGCCCAGCTTGGTGGCTTGGCGTATGCGAAGGAATGTCTTGCCCTCTCGGTCCACCAACTGAAGGAACGGTCGGTCGGTGGTGGAGTAGATGCGGTAGAGCGTGCCGTCGGGATAGCGGCCATACAGTTTGCCATCCTTGCGGATAGTGCCGCGCTTGTAGTGAGGGTCAGTCATATTCGATCATTAATCTCCATCCGTGACGAGGTGCAGGATTACCCCATTGTTGAGTTACGGTTCCGATACTGGTTCCGCTCCAATGGATGCGCTGATGAAAATCGTCGAATGGATGAATATTAGTCATATTCAATCATTATGCAGTGTGGGCATTTATAGTCGGTGGCTCGAAGGGCGGGCGAGAAGTTCCCCCCCCCCATCCTCGCCATTCAAGCCGATGGCTAACGGGATGCACGGAAATGTAGATGTGGGTCATTGTATCGTTGTGGTGGACTTGTTGGGAGTCTTGGTGTTAGGGAAACTTTTAGCTTGGACTTTTCGTGAAAGTCAAATCCGCTCGGCACCGACTCATTGATGATTCGGTCGAGAAGCGAAAGATTTATATCTTTCTCGGCGAACTTGAATACCAACATACCACAGCCTATATCCACGCCTACGGTATTAGGCATCACCTTGCCACGGGTTTCAATCACAGTACCTATTGTGCATCCCTTACCCGCATGACAGTCAGGCATAATACGAATTTTGCAATCGCGGTAAACCTCGCTCTCTGCCAGTCTCTCAATCTGTTCCTTCGCCTCCTGCTCAATGGTCTTGGCAAAAATCTTTACGTTCTTCATACTCTATATTTTCGTTAAAACATTATTACTTACTGTTCCTCGTCTTCTCCTGCCCATAACAATCTTTGCAGACACTCCTCGGCCTGTCCGAATCTTTCCACGATGTCCGACATACTTGAAAAAAGGGCCGGCATGGCGTTCGCGGTCAGATGTAGAGCAAATGGATTTTCGATTACGGAGTAGCCCACTACTTCCTCTCTCTTGTGCAGGTCGGCTATAGCATCATCAATGGTGGCGAAACGACAGGTACAGACGTGCTCGGTGGAAATGTTTACGAAACACCAATTCTTTGTGGTGCGGTCCTGACAAAGCATTACGATGCAGTCGGGACGGTTGCGGCGGTTTACCTTTATATACATAAGTTAATCTATTAGATCAAAGTCATAAACAAATACATAAGGATTACTCTCCCAAGTGCCTTTGCCGGAAATACGGTCGATAAGGGAGGCGTAGGCTTCCTGCGGAGTGCGGAACGAGGAATTGGCAAGACCGTGATACCAATACGTCGTACTGTCAGACCCTACGTCGTAGCCACGCAAAATGCCTTCTTTCAGGCAGTCTTCCTCGCTGATGTCTTGCAGACGCTCAATGCGAATATTGGTAATTCTAATAGCATGAGGCATTTTATCTGCCCTTACGAACATCTTGTTTGTATATCCTTTAGATTGCAGAAATTCGTCTCTTAATTCCAAATCACCAACTTCACGTAATATCTCCTTATGAATATCCTTATAAGATTGGGCAATGGCTACGGTCTCGTTCTCTTGATAGCGCATCACTCTGCGATTATTGATAAATCTTTTTCTCAAATCGGGATTGAGAAAGAAACGGTCATAAAAAAGAAAGAACGAAGAAGGGTAGTCGAAATTTCTGATAATCTCAAGCATCTCCTTGTTGGTGATAATTCGCCTTGTCTGCGTCTTTCGCTTTGCGAGCACGGCCTGTGTGAGACCGTACTTGTCGTTGAACATAATCTTTTGCATACTCTATATTTTCTTGTGATTGATAAAAACTAACTCTTCCTAATCTTCTCCATTTCCTCATTCTCCTTATGCCTCTCTACGACCCTGGGGTGAGAGGGTCGGGAGAGGTTTGGGAGGTGTATCAGTGGGTGATACCGTAGGCTTGTGGGAGGAGACGGATTATGTCGGCGCCGTAGGTGTCCTTGACGAGTTCGATGAACTGGCGGACGGTGGTCTTGCCGTTCATGTCGATGCCGCGGCTCTTGCAGAACGACTCTCTCCCCATGCGGCATGAGCCGGTCAGCACATGATGGTAGGTGAAGAGGTCGGCGTTGCTGTATGCGGTGTCGTATTCGGGGAATTTGTTTCGGAAGGCTTCGATACGTTCGTCCGTCGTACTGTTGTCGTAGCGTTTCTCATGCAAGGAGCGGTATGCGTCGTGCAGTGTGTCGCCGTGTGCGAACTCATCACCTTCTCTGACGACGAAGCAGGGGCGGAGGATAACGTTGTGCTCAAGGACAAAGCCTTTTGCGACATTGCCATGTATTTCGGTGAGGACGGTGGGAATATTGTCAATTATATTGACATCCAGCCCATTGATTTGTTTGATGCCGTTGCCGTCGCCGTCGCCGTAGCCGTCGCCGCTGCCGTCGCCGTTGCCGTAGCCGTCGCCGCTGCCGTCGCCGTAGCCGTCGCCGTTGCCGTTGCCGTAGCCGTCGCCGTTGCCGTCGCCGCTGCCGTCGCCGTAGCCGCTGCCGTAGCCGCTGCCGTAGCCGTCGCCGCTGCCGTTGCGCCTATCAAAAAAGGCTTGGATAGATGTGGGCGTCAGACTTGCCATACTTCTTGATTTTCAAGGTTTTCGATTGCCGTGGGTGTGCATGGTACAATCTGGCAGCAGCGGTTGAGTATCATGCTGGAGACGACGGGTGACACTTTGCCGTTTTTGATGCCGTCGTTGGCTATCTGCGAGAGGCATGTGGCACCCCTCCATTTCCAAATGTTGCGAACGTTCTCTATGCGGACGGTTTCGCCGTCGATGTCAGTTACTGTTCCGAAGTAAACGCCTGCGTCATAGCTGCGGACGAGGCATTTGTGATTGATGATGTTTTTGTACATAGTGTTTTGTTTTGTTTATGAGTGAATATTTTTGGGGGGTAGGCCTTACTGGGCCTTTCTAAGCCTCTCTATGCTTTTTGGGGGGGCTTGGGTAAAATCTTTCTCGCTGTTGTCGAGTATGCCTTGAAGAGAACTTATCTCGTCGATGGCGTTGCTGGGAATGTGGAGCCGAAGCTCCTTGGTGGTTGATAGTATCATGCCTATTGAAATTTTGATTTTTGAATTTTGAATTGTCGGCAAGCCGATTAGGAATTACTCAATTTTGAATTATCCAAGTCTTTACATTCCAAACTGTTTTTTCAAGAAACTGTTTTTTTTGATAAGCCCTTCCATCTCCTGCTCCGAATGATAGCCTTCCCAAAACAAATTGGTATGAGAACCTAAGCGATGGTCGTCAAGCGACGTTGGAATAGAATAAGCCGTATATATCAAATCGTAATGACGGACATAACGAGTGCGCTTTTCTGGCTCGCTATACAGTTTTTTTATCCAACCGTCGTTGTCACACTCACACCACTTGTTGTATTCGTCGTCTTTCAGATTTGCGTCAATACCTATTGCTGTATGACCGCTACAACCATTCGTTCCAAAATAGATAATCTTTGCCATAAGAATCACTTTATATAGTTTTTCTGAATCAGAACAGCGTGGGTTGCGCCATCTCCAACTTGATGCGCTTGCAAGCCTTGTCGTAATACTCCTTGTTGAGCTCGAAGCCTATGAAGTTGCGCTTCTCACGGATGGCTGCAATGGCAGTTGTGCCGCTGCCCATACAGTTGTCTAAGATGGTGTCGCCCTCGTTGGAGTAGGTACGGATGAGGTACTGAATAAGAGTTACGGGCTTTTGGGTGGGGTGGAAGGAATCATGGATGTTTCGCTGGAATACAACTATATCAGTCGGGTATTTCTCATCGGTAATAATATCGTCCGCTTTCCCAAAGTTTCCGTAGCATCGGTTAGTTTGATCGTTTATCTGCTTACCTCTACTATGGTTGCGCTCATGTGGCAGGCATCTGCGCATTTGCGGATGATAGGTTGGCTGTTTATCATAGAAAACAGAGATTGTTTCCGTCCGCTTCAGAGGAATCTTTTTGGCGTTCAGAAAACCAGTTGTGCGGCATTTATCCCAAAAGATATTGTATCTCCACATCTTTTCATTGCTCATCATGAGTTTTGCTGTAAACATACCTTGCCCAAAAAGAATGATAGCTGCATTAGGTTTTGTGATACGCAAATATTCGTTCCACATAGGCTCGAAAGGAATGGCGTTATCCCATCCTCCTCCTTCACTCTGTTTGTTGAGAACACCATACGGCAAATCGCACACAATGCAATCCACACTCCCGTCCGGAATTCTTTTCATCCCTTCCAGGCAGTCTTCATTATATATCTTATTCAGTTCTATCATGCTTGTATTCACGTTGAAAGCCGTTGCTTTTTTTTATTTGCTCATTATCCTCACGCTTTTGCATAAATCGTCAATTACGGTCTGTTTGTCTATCCCGTAGGTAACACATGCTTCGACGATTTTGTTTGCGATAAGACCTAATACCACTGCATAGTCTGTTGCGGACTTCAGTCCGTTCTTTTGAAGAACCATAATTGCTTCGTTGGCACTTCTCGCAAGCCTATTCACATCTGGTTTCATAACCATTTGAAATTTAGATATTTACAATAGTTCAAACTGCCATACATTGGAGTGGAGTTGTGGATTGCCTTCGGAGTCTGTCGTCGCCGTTATGTCGCCGCGCATATATACATGTGCTCCTTTTCTGAAGCGTGCGTCCACGGCGAACGCTCCCGTCTTCCGGCATATTATCTTCGTATGAAAGACGCGCTTCACCCCGTCGTCCTGCTTGATGTAGCGTGTCACAGTGACGGGAAATGTGAGTACCATCTTTCCGTTCTCTTCGGCGGTATGGGCGTTGTCTGACAATACGCCGGTAAATTCAAGTGCTATCATATTCTATCAATCCTTGATTTTAAATTTAAGTGTGTCGAGTTGTTGCTGTAATAAGACCTGCTGTTTCATGGCGTTGTCTCTTTCGGCTCTTGCCCGTGCTATTGACACGAAGCATGCTATTATTGAAGCAAGCAGTATGGAAACGATGTAGGCGTATGGGAAGCGGTGTACGCTTCTGTTGATGATGTCTCCTGTCGCCTTTGCGATGATGGAAAGGCTTCTGCCGAGAAGACGGAAACCCTTTCCGAGCTGTTGGTGGCAGGACAGTCTGGAATTGTCTGTAATCATGTCTTATAAGTATTTTTTGTTTCTTTGGACATCCTGCTGCATACGCAGGAGTGAGATGTATTCGTCTGACGGTGCGATATACACGCCGTGCCGTGCCGCAAAGTGCAGGAAACGGTCTATTGCCGTTGCCGTCTCCTCCTTTGTCAGTGAACGTGTGGACAGCAGATACTGTCTGTTTCTGCCTAAGAGTTCGCGTGTACGCACGAAAAGGTCGGGGTTGCACTCTCGCTTGAAGTACTCGTCCTTTACTTCCTGCGCCGTGTAGCCGAGCTGGAGGGCGAAGTATGATATGGCGAGGTGGAGGTACGCGTTCTGGTTCATTGAACGCGCCTTCTTCTCGCTCAGTTCTACCATAGCTCCGTCCTCCGCCAGCTTCTTGGCGCGGAGAATGAAACTTTCCTTCTCGAAGGTGTTGCTCAGGTCATACCACATAAACCAATTCTCCGAATATTTCTGTCGCCTTGTGGACTATCTTGTCAAAACGGCAGTCCGTCGTTGCCTTGGCTTGCCGCCTGTCCGTCTTGCCACGACGACATGGGTGGCGTTGCGGGCTGCTGTGGCGCCATCTGTGATGGTGTCTGCAATACGGTGCCGTTGCCCGGCTGCGTGCGCATTACGTTCCAACACCGTATGCTGTTGAACCATCTGCCGTTGTACTCGTGTGCGTCGATGTCGAATGATATTGTCATCATCTCGCCCGGCTTGATGTTGAACTGTGCTATTTTCTCCTGTCCGAACACGTCGAAGCACACCCTTCGCGGGTACTGTTCCTGCGTCTCTATGACATAGGATGCGCATTGCCAGGGTTTTCCTGTTGCCGATGTCCCCTCTCTGAGGGGGAGTGCGGTTATTATTTTTCCGTGAATTTCCATTATTTCTTTATGTTCTGATTGATAAGATATTTTGTAAGTTGTCGTTCTTCCGCCCATTCAAGGAACTGTCCGAGCAGCATCCTTATGTCCTGTTCCATGCGTTCGTAGCGGTGGCAGGTGATGGCCGGCGTGCGTCTTGTAAGTGTGAGTCCGCGGACATCGTACCCGTGCCGGTCGATTTTGTAGCCCTCGAACGAGAAGAGGTCGAAATGGAAGGTGTCTGCGCCGAACATGTCGAGATAGAACCGCCATTGGCACGAGTTGATGTAATCGGAGTCGCGTATGGGCGAGAATTTCGTCTTGATGTCCCGCAGTTCAAGTCCGTCTATCATGTCCGCCTGTCCCGTCACTACGGCCTTTCCGTAGTCCTTGTACAGGCGTACTTCGTGGAATGCGCAGGGGTGTTCGCGGCGGTAGTCGAGTGCGACGCGGCACTGTGCGTTGTCGAGCACGACATCGTTGCCGTCGATTCTGAACGAGCGTCCTTCCGGCAGCGGTTCCGTCTGCGGCTTGCCGTAGAGGAGGTATTTCCGTTCCCCGGCTTCCGCCTTGGTGCAAGCCGGCTTTCCCGTCTCCACAATGGAATGGAACGCCGTGCCTATGCGTGAGTACTCGTTCCCCTGGAATGTGCCTGTTATGGAGTCAATCACCGACTGTTCGGTAATTTCAAAGTTGTCGTATTCCGACTGTTGGACATATCGGCGGAACGCCTCTATCTGAGTGACTCTTACAAGAATTGTGTCATTCATCCTTATTCTTTTTCTTTGCTGTCTTTTCTGTTTTCGGCTTGATGAATCTTGCCGTCTCCTTGTCGTAGGCGAATCCCTTTGCCGTCAGTGCGGCGTTAATCTCCATGAAGAACGGCTTCTTCATTACTGTAGGCAGTTCCTTGCATTCAGCCAGGAGTGCGTCGGCTTTCTGCTCGTCGTCCACGGCGTCAAGTTCGGCACGCAGCTTCGCTACGAGTTCGTTTGCTTTGCGCTGTGCCTCGGTCTTGTTCCTTATAGAGTCCTTTACCTTTGCTATTATCGTCGCCATGAACGTGGCGAACTCCGGTGTGGAGGCGTCCGGTATCTCCGTGTCGTGAATCTGTGCCACGTTCTTGCCCACGAAGTTGTCGCGAGGGTCGAATGATATTGTGCGGTGTCCGTTGATGAGTGACACATATCCGACTTGGTCGGCCTTGCGCAGGAGGAGGTCTTTCGAGGAGCCGGTGCAGTCGGGTGAGTGCTTGATTATGTCGCCTTCCGATGTCTCCTTGTCGTGGCAGATGAAGATAATGTCAGAGCCGAACGACTGGAGCTTGCTGACGAATGCGGAGAACTCCGACGCCATTTCCCCGAAGCGTTTCAGTGAGTTGGTGCGTAGTTTGTAATTCAGCTCGCAGACATACACGGATAGGAAGTCGTCAAGCATTGACTTTGCCGTATCGACCACTATCGTTCTGTAGGCATGCAGTTCGTCGGTGGCCGTGCTGATGTCGTTCCACGAGTTTGCAATGAGGGTGTCGGCTACCTGTGCCGCGCGGTCGGAGCCCCGGTCGGTGTCGATTATTACCGGCGTTTCCGCCGTTGTTGCGATGGATGTCTTGCCGGAACCGGGGACGCCGTAGAGCACTATCACTAC
>ERZ1034878.729-NODE-729-length-13872-cov-6.864804_pt1 | contig 13872 bp, 14 predicted proteins | sample MGYA00520593_ERZ1034878 | MGnify/ENA primary metagenome ERZ1034878 (study PRJEB33766, sample SAMN09781724) | gut metagenome | biome: gut microbiome | host: Homo sapiens | place: Madagascar | study: EMG produced TPA metagenomics assembly of the PRJNA485056 data set...
CCTTAAGTTTATTATTTGGCATAATTTCATCAAAGCAATTATCTCAACTTTTATCTCAACTTTCGATAAGAGCCTTTAGAATTTAAACGCTAACGATTAATCAAAGCATCAGTTATATTCAATGTACAAATCGTTATCCTTAGCGTATCTGTCGGCAGCCGAGCCTTCTTTAGCGTATATGTAAGTAAGCGGAGAACGGGTATATTCTCTTTTGCCGACAGGCTCTGAAAATGTATCTCCCGCAATATTAAAGCCTACCGCATGCTCGCCTATAACGGTCACAGATTCCGGAATATTAACCCTATCAAGCGAATAGCAATCCACAATAGCGTCAGGCTCAAGAGTTTCAACACCGTCTTCAAGGGTAATTTCACGCACATATTCCGACAGGTTAAAAGTATCGCTCTGTATTGTCTTTACTGTACCCGGTATTGTAATATGAATATGGAGAATACCCGAGGAAAGAGGATTGGACGGATTGATTTTCTCGACAGCAGTTACGGTTTTGCCGTTAATTTCACTCGGAATATTAAAATAAAAATTGTAAGTATCATCTACAACTTCATCCGTAAAATTATTGTAGTAATCCCAGGTGTCAATGCCTGTGACTGTAACAGTTCCGTCATCGTTTTCAGTGTAATAGCAATACGAGTTTTCGTCCAAATCAATACTCACTGACGAAACGGCAGCAGAGTCATCCGCACCCGTAAACTCACCTGTTCCCATATTAAATTTATTATTTTTGATTACATTCGTTATGACGGTATATCCGATAACACAAAGGCTGATAATCAATACACTTACAACAACAAGAACAACTATGAGAGTTGTTTTTGATTTTTTCTTTTCACGGGTATTTACAACATCCGAAAACGGCTGATTTTGATTAGTATAACCGCTCGGCATTGCGCTGTTGTTGTAATTAGGGTTTCCGTAACTATGCTGTGAATTGTAATTTTTTTGAGCATAGTTGTTTACAGGCTGCGTGTTGTAACCGTTTTGTGCGTATTCGTTTACAGGCTGAGCACCGGCACTGTTTAAAGCAGTATTTTCAACTGCAGATTTCGACACTTCTTCAGAATTATTTATATTTGCCTGTTCGTCGGATTTTTCCTGAACGGCTTTTTCCTGTTCTAATTCTTCCTGCGGTACGGGTCTGCCGCAAAAGGTACATATATTACCCTCAAATCTTTCTCCGCAATCCGGACATCTGTGCATTTTCTGTTCCTCCAAATTTCACATCAATTATATTCCATATAACAGCATAATTATACCATTTTGATGCATATAAATGCAAGCATATTTTTGGATATAATAAAGCGTAAAATTACAATTTATTTAACTAAAGTGCATAACAAAAGGCTCTCCGTTCAGAAGAGCCTTAGCTTTAAAAATTATGTTTCAGAAAATATTTCGTAAAGCGATTTAAGATTTTATCTTAAATTTGCGCAAAGTCATAACTTATTATTCACGCAAGTGCTTTTTCGATTTCCTGTGCGGCATCATCAAGGTAGTTGCCCTCAAAGAGTTCTACTCTGCCCTCATCAACGCATTTTGCAAGGTCGCTGTCGATTGGAAGTTTTGCAAGCACCTTTGTGTTATATTTCTCGGCAATTTCATCAATATGACTTTCGCCGAAAATGCTGTGCTTTTTACCGCAGTCGGGGCAAACAAAATAGCTCATATTCTCAACAAGTCCGAGAATCGGCACATTCATCATATTTGCCATTTTTACCGCCTTTTCAACAATCATTGAAACAAGCTCCTGCGGAGATGCCACAACAATTATGCCGTCTATCGGCAGGCTTTGGAAAACCGTAAGCGGAACATCGCCTGTTCCCGGCGGCATATCAACAAACATATAGTCCTCGTTTTCCCAGATAACATCTCTCCAAAACTGCTTTACTGTGCCTGTAATAACCGGTGCTCTCCACACAACAGGGTCAGTCGGGTTTTCAAGCAAAAGATTAACCGACATAACATCAATGCCTGTTTCTGTTACCGCAGGAATAATTCCGTATTCGTTGCCCTTGGCTCTCTCATTTATGCCAAAAGCCTTTGGAATTGACGGGCCTGTAATATCGGCGTCAAGAACAGCAACCTTTTTGCCAAGGCGGTTAAAGGTTACCGCAAGAGTTGAAGTAACAAGGCTTTTGCCTACTCCGCCCTTGCCCGACACAACGGCAATTACTTTCTTTACACTGCTGTATTGATTAAGGCTTTCACGCAAACTTTCCGAATTTTTTGACTTGCAGTCAGAGCTGCAAGATGAACAATCATGACTACATCCCATATTTTTCATCTCCGTTTATTTAAAGTTATTTATACAATCTGTGTTGTTTCGTCGGGAACATACTCCGTTACAGGTTCTGTATCCGGGGTAGGTTCGTAAGTTTCGGGTTCGGTATATTCTTCTGTGTAAGGCTCTGTTTCCGGCTCGGTGTACTCCTCTGTGTAAGGCTGTTCTGTGGTTTCCTCCACATACTCCGTGTAATCGGGAACATACTCCGGTTCGGTTTCGGGTTCATAATACTCCGTTGTCGGCTGTTGAGTTGTTATAGCCGCCTTTGTTGTCGGTACGGTTGTTGTCTCAGGCTTTTTATTTTGGAATGAACACTTTGACAACACAAAAGCAATAACACAAACCAATATAACCGCAACAGCCACCACAATACAAATTAATGTGGCTTTATTGTTTTTCTTTTTTGATTTTTTATTCTTGCCCTTATGGCGGTTAATATGAAAATCGTTTACATAATAGTCATCATTACCCGGCTTTCTGCATTTATGATCGTGCCTGTGCTCGCCTGTCTGACCGTCAAAGTCATCGCCGTAATCCTTATTGCTCTTGCTCGGATTATCTGACGGAATATGCTTTTTGCTTGCTACCGACTGAAAATTAAAATCGTCGCCGTAGCTGTCTGTGTAATCGTCCTTGCCCTCTGTGCCGTCCTGCACACTTTCAGGCTCGGTGCTGTCTACATCAAAATTTTCAACATCGGCAAATCTATCCTCTTCCTCGTCCTGCCTTGCATGACGGGCAACATACACTGCCTCTTCCTGTTCGCCGTCTATACCGTCAAATTTATCCTTTTCATCCATAAATTCACCCTCTTAAGCTAATTCAAGCAAATAATTACTACCGCTTAAATAATAAAACAGCGGCTCGAGTTTGTCAAGTCGCTGTTAATTTTATAAGTAAAGCAAAATTATTCTTCCGTGCTTTCCTCGCCGTCATTTTCGCTTTCAACGGTTTCTGTTGTTTCCTGTGAGCTTTCCTCGTCAGCCGCCTTAAGGTCAGCCTCAACGCCGCCCTCAACGAGCTTTTCCTTGTTTTCACCCTCGTCCTCGGCCATTTCATAGCCGCTGAGGAATGTATAGGGAACGCCATAACCAAATACAACACCTGCGAGTGTTGCCACAAGACCGAGTGAAGACTCATTTACTACAAATGCATCGTGAAGCGGCATACCGCTTGCAATACTTGCGATCATTATGTATAAAGCAGGCAACACCATAACAATTAATGTAAGCGGTGAAAAACGCTTAACAGGCTTGCCGTCACCTACTCTTGTTGCATAGAACAAAAGCAGACCGAATACTGCATATACAAAAAGCTGAATTACATTTGAAAAGACTTCGCTCTGTCCGAGTGCAAAGTTTGCAAAAAAGTGTGCGCATACTACAAATGCGAGAATAAGGAATGCAGAGAAAAACAGATTTACTGTATCCTTTTTATTTGTTTTTTTCATAATCGTGCCTCCGAGCATCAAAGTTAATTAGATTTTACCATGCCATTGTGACAGTTTTTTGACAAATGTTCAGTAAATACCGCACAATACAGCACACAGTGAGCTTTGCGCCTTATTTTTTCGCCTTAGCGGCAAGGCACACCCAACCTTTTTCAAGGTGTTCTTCTATAATATCAAAATCCTTGCCGACAGATTCTTTAACTTCTTCGGCACGAGTGTCAATAATACCGCTCATAATATAAACCGCATCGTCTTTCATAAAGTCCTTTACGCCCTTTGAAAGAAACATAATTGCGTCAGCTACAATATTCGCAAGCACAATGTCATACTTGCCTGTTACCTTGTCTGTAAAACTGCCGCAAATTCCTGTAAAGCGGTCTGCTACCCCGTTGATTTCTGCATTTTCTTTGGCGGTTCTCACCGCAACATCGTCAATGTCAACACCTACTGCGCTCTCTGCGCCCATAAGCAAAGACGCAATGCCGAGCACGCCGCTGCCACAACCCACATCAAGTACCTTGTCGCCTTTTTTCATATACTTTTCGCACATTTCAAGGCAAAGTCTTGTGGTTTCGTGGCTGCCTGTACCAAAGGCAAGACCGGGGTCAATATTCAAAACTATTCTGCCCTGCGGATCGTAATCATCTCTCCAGCTCGGACGAATAAGGAGCTTTTCACCGACGGCAATCGGATTAAAATACTTCTTCCAATTATTTCTCCAATCCTCCTCGGCGCAGTCGAGCAATTCAATTTTATGCTCAATACCCTCGGCATTATAACTTTCAGATAAAAATGCCACCGCCTCGTTAGGAGAAACATCAGGCTCAAGGTAAATGTGAACATAGGCAATGTTTCTGTCTTTATTGAGCAAATCCTCATCTATAAGGTCAATGTGTGCAATCTCCTGCACCTCCTGCTCAAGCGCAGTGTAGTCCTCTATATAAATTCCGTAAGGCACTACAACATTTGCAATGTCGCCTGCCCTGTCTATATCCTTTGCGTTTACCGCAATTTTTATTTCTGTCCAAGACTCCATAGGTTAAGCCCCTTTATATACTGTTATCAAAATTATTCGTTGAACATTCTCTTTATTTTCTCAAAAAAGCTGTTGCGCTGTGCGTAGTTTTTATCATTTGTAACATTTTCAAATTCCTTAATAAGCTCTTTCTGCTTAGCATTAAGATTCTTCGGAACTTCAATGGTTACACGCACATACTGGTCGCCTTTTCCTCTGCCGTTAAGGCGCTGAATACCCTTGCCCTTGAGCTTGAATACATCGCCCGGCTGTGTACCCTCGTGAACCTGATACGAAACCTTGCCGTCAAGAGTAGGAACAACCACCTCTGCGCCGAGAGCAGCCTGTGCAAATGTAAGAGGAAGATTGCACCATACATCGTCGCCTCTGCGTTCAAATACAGGATGCGGCTGAACATTTACATATACATGAAGGTCACCCGAAGGGCCGCCGTTGTAGCCTGCGTTGCCTCTGCCGCCGACATTAAGAATCTGCTGATCCTTGATACCTGCCGGAACAGTAATATCAACGGTTTTGGTCTTGCGCTTTCTGCCCGAACCGCCGCACTTAGGACAAGGACTGTCTATAATCTTGCCCTTACCGTGACAAGCGTCACACGCACGCTGAGTCTGCACCACACCAAAAGGTGAGCGCTGACTGATTGTTACTCTGCCCGAACCACCGCATACCGAGCAAGTCTTTGGCTGAGTGCCGGGCTTTGCGCCTGTTCCATGACATTCGTCACAAGTAGAAACGCAGTCATAGCTTACGGTCTTTTTACATCCCTTTGCAGCCTCTTCAAACGAAATATAAATGCTCGCCTCAACATCACTGCCTCGGCTCGGAGCATTAGGATTGTTTGAGCGTCTGCCGCCAAATCCGCCGAAAAAGCTTGAGAAAATATCGTCAATATCAATACCCTGACCATAAGCGCCGTAACCGCCTGCGCCGCCTGCTCCAAAGTTAGGGTCTACGCCTGCGTGACCGTACTGGTCATAGCGAGCCTTTTTATCTTTATCTGAAAGTACCTCGTAAGCCTCGTTGACTTCTTTGAATTTCTCCTCGCAATCCTTATCTCCGGGATGGAGGTCAGGGTGGTATTTTTTAGCGCACTGGCGGTATGCTTTTTTTATTTCATCTTCGCTTGCACCCTTAGAAACACCAAGCACCTCATAGTAATCTCTTTTATCTGCCATTCTTCTCACCTTTTAATAACTCGTTATCAGCCGTATAAGGAATTTATACGCTGTCAAAAATCCATACAGTGCTAAAGGAGCCGTTGCAAAAAACAGCCCCTTCAACAAATTTTAACAGGAAAAACAAATGAAGTCAATCATTGTGTAAATCTTTTTTATCAGTTGCCGTCTACATCCTTAAAATCGGCATCATATACATTAGGATCTCCGTTTGAGCCGCCCTGAGCGCCCTGCTGTGGGTCACCCTGTGGAGCTGCACCCTGAGCACCCTGTGGGTTTGCCTGCTGATAGAGCTTTGCAGAAACTTCGTAAACAGCTTTCTGTAAATCCTCCTTAGCAGCGTCAATCATAGACTTGTCGTTCTTAGCGATAGCGTCCTTAACGGCAGCGCACTTTGTATTGATTGTATTCTTTTCGTCCTCTGAAATCTTGTCGCCGCTCTCGTTTACGAGCTTTTCAGCCTGATATACAAGGTTTTCAGCCTCGTTCTTAGCGTCAACCTCTTCACGGCGCTTTTTATCCTCAGCAGCGTACTGCTCAGCTTCCTTAACAGCCTTATCAATATCGTCCTTGCTCATTGAAGTTGAGTTCTGAATCTGAATCTTCTGTTCCTTGCCTGTGCCAAGGTCTTTTGCAGATACATTAACGATACCGTTGGCATCAATATCAAATGTTACCTCAATCTGTGGGATACCACGCATAGCAGGAGCAATGCCTGTGAGAGCAAACAAACCGAGCTGCTTGTTATCTCTTGCAAATTCACGCTCACCCTGAAGAACATTGATTTCAACCTGTGTCTGATTATCGGCAGCAGTTGAGAAAATCTGGCTCTTCTTTGTTGGGATTGTTGTGTTTCTCTCAATAATCTTTGTCATTACACCGCCCATTGTTTCAACACCGAGTGAAAGTGGTGTAACATCGAGGAGAAGTAAACCCTCAACCTCACCGCCGAGAACACCGCCCTGAATAGCAGCGCCGACAGCTACGCACTCATCCGGGTTAATGCCCTTGAACGGCTCTTTGCCGATGAGCTTTTTAACAGCTTCCTGAACAGCCGGGATTCTTGAAGAACCGCCAACCATAAGAACCTTGTCGATCTGGCTGATCTGTAAGCCTGAGTCTGAGAGAGCTGAACGAACAGGACCCATTGTAGCCTCTACGAGATCAGCTGTAAGCTCATCAAACTTAGCTCTTGTAAGTGTTAAGTCAAGGTGCTTAGGACCTGTCTGGTCTGCTGTAATGAACGGGAGGTTGATTGATGATGTTGTAACGCCTGAAAGCTCAATCTTAGCTTTCTCAGCAGCCTCTTTGAAACGCTGCATAGCTACTTTATCAGATGAAAGGTCAATACCTGTTTCATTCTTAAATGATGTTACCATCCAGTCAATGATTCTCTTATCGAAGTCATCGCCGCCAAGACGGTTGTTACCTGCTGTTGCAAGAACTTCCTGTACGCCGTCGCCCATCTCAATGATAGATACATCGAATGTACCGCCGCCGAGGTCATATACCATAACCTTCTGGTCTTTTTCCTTATCAATGCCGTAAGAAAGAGCTGCTGCTGTTGGCTCGTTGATAATTCTCTTTACATCAAGACCTGCAATCTTACCTGCATCCTTAGTAGCCTGACGCTGAGCGTCTGTAAAGTAAGCAGGAACTGTAATAACTGCCTGAGTTACCTTTTCGCCGAGGTATGCTTCAGCGTCAGCCTTTAACTTAGAAAGGATCATAGCTGAAATTTCCTGTGGTGTGTACTGCTTGCCGTCAATAGATACCTTATATGAAGTACCCATTTCTCTCTTGATAGAAGAAACTGTTTTGTCAGGGTTTGTAATAGCCTGACGCTTAGCAACCTGACCTACCATACGCTCGCCGTCTTTTGAGAAAGCAACAACGGAAGGAGTTGTTCTTGCGCCCTCGGCGTTAGGAATAACTACCGGCTCGCCGCCTTCGATAACTGCTACACATGAGTTTGTTGTACCTAAATCTATACCTATTGTCTTTGCCATAATGAATTCCTCCTGAATATATTTGTTTTACTTTTATACTGATTTATTTATATAAAGGTCTTAGTCGCAATTTGCAACCTGAACCATTGCATGACGAATAATTTTATCGCCGATTTTGTAACCTGTCTGGAACACCTGTGAAATACAGTTCTTTTCAAAATTCTCATCGTCAATCTTTGAGATTGCGTTGTGAATTTCCGGATTAAACTCCTCACCCTGCGCACCAAAAGGCTCAACCTTGAGCTTTTCAAGCGACTTTGCAAGCTGATTTGAAATAAGCTCAATGCCCTTTAAAATATCGGGATCGGCGTCCTTTAAATTTGTAATAGCCATCTGAATACTGTCTGCTACCGGCAAAAGCTCTGTAACCGCCTTTGCTGTTGCGTCATCATAAATAGAAAGCTTTTCGTTTGCTGTACGCTTGCGGTAGTTGTCATACTCGGCACAAAGGCGAAGATATTTGTCTTTCTGTGAGTTTAGCTCCTCCTCAAGTTCAGCTATTTTTTTGGCGGTTTCATCAATTTCTTCCGTAACCGCTTCAGCTGTCTGTTCGGATGTATTCTCGTTTACAACAGCTTCGTCTTTTGTCACTTCTTTTTTCTTTGACATATTACCTTTCCTTTCTATATTAATGCTCTATAAGCTCGCTTATTATCTTGCTTACACATTCGCTTATACATTCTATAATCGAAATCACTCTGCCGTAATCCGTTCGTATCGGAGCTATTACGGCAAGCGTACCGGACGGTGTATCCTTTACGCTGTAACTTGAGGATATTACCGAGCTGTACGCAAGTTCTATACGGCTGTTTTCCGTTCCTATGCTTACCGAAGTACCTATCGGCAGGCTTGTAAGAACACCTGCAAGATCTCCTTTTCTTGAAAGAAGTTCAATTACATTTCTTGCCGCAAGAAAATTTACATTCTGCATAAACAACGGTTTTGTCTGACCGCTCAAAAAGATTCCGACTTCGTTTGCCTTGTCTGCCGCATCTTTTATCGCCGTAAGCACACTCGGCATAAAGAGTGACAACTCGCCAAACCTTGCCGCCGCTGTTTGTATAAACGGACGATTTATCGAAGAAAGCCTTACTCCGTCAAACAACTCGTTGAGTGCCTTATCGAAAATCTCAAGAATTTCGGGAGTGATTATAAATTCGCATCTGAACAGCTGATTTTTTATAATGCCGTTTGAGGCAATTACAACAGCCATTGCTGTATGTGAACCCGTCTGCACAAAGCTGATTTTGTGAATCCTGCTTTCTGCGGAATTCGGTGTTGTGGCAACTGCGGTAAGTCCTGTCAGCTCCGAAAGAAGATCTGCCGCCGATTTTAAAATATTTTCGGGTGATTCGGCATTTCTGTAAAGTTTATCCTCCACAAGCTCCCTGCCCCGCTGAGATACCGCCACAACCTGCATAAGATTGTCAACATAGTATCTGTATCCCTGCTGAGTAGGTATTCTGCCTGCCGATGTATGCGGCTGAATGAGATAACCGTTTTGTGTGAGGTCTGCCATATCATTTCTTACCGTAGCCGATGAAACTTTTAAATCCGTTTCATCTATCAGAGTTTTTGAACCTACCGGCTCGCCTGTTCTGATAAAGTTTTCAACAACAGCCGAAAGAATTTTTTGCTTTCTTTCCGCAAGCTCCATAGGTATCACCTCTCTGCCTGCGTTTTGTTGTTTTAGCACTCTCTATATGTGAGTGCTAACTCTTATGTTTATACTATAATCTTAAAGTCAGCAAAAGTCAAGAGTTTTATTAGAAAAATTTTACTTTTCAAAAACTTTTTCACAAATCAGTCACTCATATTGACTTTTTACCGCAATATATACTATAATAAGTATTATATCGACTATTACAATTTTCATCTGATAAATCGGCATATTTTTGCCACTGCTTTTAACAAAATACATACTTTCGAGGTTACTATGGGGATTGGTTACTTTTTCAGAGTTTGTTCAGGAGCAACTCTTGACAAACTTTCCGGTGCAATTAACACTGTTCACACAAAATCCGGCAAAAACAAAGCCGGCATTTTCTTTGATATGGTAGGTTGCTTTTTAAAATACAGAGCCGGATACAACGACTATGTTCTGTTTGAATACTACAATATGACAGCCGACCAGCGCAAAACATATATGACACGCTTTAAAAACAAGCGCTTTATGTTAATGCAAAATGACCTTACAAGCGCAGAGATTTTTAACGATAAAAGATTATTTGACACACGATTTGCAAAATATCTTGGCAGACGAGTTCTTGTGGTTGACGAAAAGGTAACCCTTGAGCAGTTCAGCGAGTTTATAAAGCCATGGGATGTATTCATTGCAAAGCCTGCATTCGGCGAATGCGGAAAGGGCATTGAGCGACTTGTTAAAGCCGACTTTAAGAGTGACGAGGAATTTTACAACTATGTTTTCGATAAAGAAAACTGCTTCGGTGTGCTTGAAGAGGCAATAAAACAACACCCCGATGTTTCAAAAATTTATCCTCACTCAATTAACTGCTTAAGAATTGCCACACTTGTGGTAGACGGCAAGCCGAATATTTTGTATGCGGTGTTTAAAACAGGAAATAACGGTAAATTTGTGGACAACCTTGAAAACGGCGGATTTGCCTGCCACTTTGACCTTGATACAGGAACGGTAACAGGCCCCGGACATACCTCGAATATGGACATTGCATACGAACACCCCTATTCGGGAATAAAATTTAAGGGATTTAAGATTCCGTATTGTGAAGAGGTCAAGGAGCTTGTCAAGAATGCGGCGCTTGAAGAACCCGAATTCAAATATTGCGGTTGGGATGTGTGCATTTCCGAAAACGGCCCTGCTATTATCGAGGGCAATGACTATGCGGCATATGACTTTCCGCAGTTACCCGACGAAGATACTCCAAAGGTCGGATTAATTTCAATTATCAAGCAGTACATTCCGGATCTTAAACTGTAACGGAGATTAACAATGGAAACTATTAAAAACTTTTACTTTATATTATGGGCAATAATCGCACTGTATATGTTTGTATCGGCAAAAAAGCTCGGTTCGCTATGCTATATTATCGGCGGATTTTTCTCCTTTATGACAGTATGGTATGCAATGAACAGCTTTTCGGGCATAGCAATGTTTGACGGCGTGCTCGGTATTGTGTTCAAATGCGTAGTAGGCGCTTTTCTGCTCGGCTTTGTGCTGATTTATGTAATAGGCAAATATAAAAAGAATAAAAAATAAGAGTAATAATGAAAACGGCTGTTCAACGAGAACAGCCGTTTTGTGGTTTAAGATAAAAAGTTTATAATTTTAATTACAATCTGCTATTTCAGCAAAAATCTTTTTAGCTGTCTTTGCGTTATCAAAGATAGCTTTTTTCAGTTCATCAAGCGAAGAAAACTTCTTTTCTCCTCTTATAAAGTCCAAAAGCCGCACATCTGCCACCCTGCCATACAATTCCTCACCCTTATAATCGGGCATCCAGGTTTCGCACAACGGGGCAAATTCTCCGACTGTCGGCTTTACTCCGATATTGGTTACACCGCAAAACTTTCTGCCGTCATCAAGGGTTATGCAAGATGCATACACACCGAATTTCGGTACAACAAGTTCTTCGTGCAGTGATTGATTGAGCGTAGGAGTGCCAAGTTCTCTGCCGAGATGCTGTCCATGCACAATCTCGCCGCTAAAGCCAAAGTATGAACCTAAAAGCTCGTTTGCTCTGCGCACCCTTCCGTCTTTTATAAGTTCTCGGATAAGCGTTGACGATACAACACCCTCCTTCTCCTCAACGGGCGGCAAAACCTTCAACTCTATGCCTTTTTCCCTGCAAATTTCAGCGAGCATTTGTGTGTTGCCATCTCCGTTTTTGCCAAAGGTGTAGTTAAAGCCACAGCACAGCTTTTTGGCTTTAAATGTTTTTATCAGTATATCCTCAACAAATTTTCGTGGTGCAATATCCACCACCGACTTAAAGTCGCACATATACAGGTGCTGTATTCCGATTTCGGACAGCGCCTCTTTTTTGTTTTCAAGGCTCATAAGCGCCTCTTGCGGCTGATTTTTCAACACACTTTTCGGACTTTGTACAAAAGTATAGCAGATTGGCACAAGTTTTTTTTCACTGCCCTTTACCGCCTCGCCTATAACCTTGCGGTGACCGATATGCAGTCCGTCAAAAAAGCCGAGTGCAACAGATGTATTTTCTTTTTCGGGTAATAATTCAAAAAAAGTTTGCATATATTTATTCATACCTTAATTGCAGAGCACCTGCAAGTTAAATTTTTCCACTTTTAAGCAGCATTGCTGTTTTTAGTACGGCTACCTGAGTTTTGGCATCAGGCAACTGGTTGTTGAGCACCATTTCAACAGCCTTGTCGAGTGGGATTTTTTCAACATTCAAAAATTCTCCCTCGTCAGGCTTGCTCTCGCCCTCGCTTTTTATTCTGCATACATAAAGGTGAATTATCTCGTTGGTGTAGCCGGGGGACGGATAAAGCTGACCGAGTGAAGTATACGAATATCCCTGAGCGCCTGTTTCTTCAAGCAATTCACGCTTGCCGTTTTCAAGGGGAGTTGAGCCTTTTTCGAGTTTGCCTGCCGGCAGCTCAAGTACAACCTCCTTGTACGGATAACGGAACTGTCTTACAAAAAACAGATTATTGTCATCGTCAAGTGCGGCAACAGTAACTCCGCCGGGGTGATTTACAACTTCTCTCTTGGACTTTTTGCCGTCCTCAAGTTCAACATCATCAAGGGTGATATGCAAAATTCTGCCGTCAAAAACAGAAGTGCTGTTCAAGGTCTTTTCAAAAAGTTTCATACTTATACCTCATTTGAATTAATTTAAGGAAAAAAACAGAAAGGAACATTTTATGACAGACTACAATGTAATGCCCGACTACCAAACAAGAAAAAAGATTATTAACAGCATCTGCGAAAAATACAGCTTTGTGCACCACTCGTTTGCAGGCAAAAGCGTATGCGGAAGATGTATTGATGTTCTGCACATTGGCAACACAAAAAATCAAGTGCTGTACTGCGCAGGCTTTCACGGCTCGGAATATCTCACCATTACTGCTGTGCTCAAATTTTTTGAGCAATGCGCCGATGCAATGCAAAACGATTCCGTTGTGGGCCGCTACAAGATCAGAGATTTTCTGCGTGATAAAGGTCTTACGATTGTACCCTGCGTAAATCCCGACGGCGTGGAAATTGCAATCCATGGCTCTGCCGCCGCCCTCAAATACAAATCTCTTGTAGACAAAGCCTCAAAAGACAACAAGGTTTGGCAGGCAAACGCACGAGGTGTGGACATAAACCACAATTTCAACGCAGGGTGGAACGAGCTGAAAAATCGTGAGCTGAGTATGAATATAAAATCTCCGTCCGCAACACGTTTTGGCGGAAATGCACCCGAAAGCGAGCCTGAAACCAAGGCTCTCACAAACCTTTGCAAGCGCAACAACTTTGACCGAGCCATTGCTTTTCATAGTCAGGGCAGAGAAATTTACTGTTCATTCGGCAAGCACACACCCGTTATGAGTTTTCGCCTTGCGTCTGTTTTGTCGCAAGCAAGCGGATACAATATATCAGTGCCCGAGGACATTGCAACAGGCGGTGGATTTAAGGATTGGTTTATTGAAAAATTCCGCCGTCCTGCGCTCACTATTGAGATGGGCAAAGGCAAAAATCCTCTCCCTCTCTCCGACTTTGAACCCGAGTACAACATAATGCTCAATATGCTCTGCCTTGGAGTTATTGTGTAAATCTTTCTGTTTTGTTTTATTGGTTTCTTATCAAAAGTTGGGTAATGTGGGTTAGCACACAAAGTTTAGTTTAATAAATTTAAAATTTAGGTCAACCCTTTTTAAAGGGTTGCGGGTTTGGGCAGAGCCCATAA
>ERZ1034878.730-NODE-730-length-13864-cov-5.748715_pt1 | contig 13864 bp, 15 predicted proteins | sample MGYA00520593_ERZ1034878 | MGnify/ENA primary metagenome ERZ1034878 (study PRJEB33766, sample SAMN09781724) | gut metagenome | biome: gut microbiome | host: Homo sapiens | place: Madagascar | study: EMG produced TPA metagenomics assembly of the PRJNA485056 data set...
AATTGAAACAAATCTTTTCTTCTTTAGATTATACTTTCCTTTCTTCTGTCAATGGCGGCGTTGCTTGGATTGGGCAGCAAGATATTCTTAAGGCATACAACCATCGACAGAAAGATTTATAATAAAGAGAGGTGAGCTAATTGAATTATATATCCCGTGGGGCCTTGACTGGAATCTATGAGCTTCTGGAAAAAATTACAGCTGGCTCCTTGGAGATTTTGGACTGGTCATAGATAAAAAATCGCCCCTTTTATGATGAAACAGTATATGAAAATGTAGAATGGGACGGCCGCACAGACAGCTTGCTTTCCTTCACAGTAGAAAAAGAAGATGGTTCAACACTAACATATTATAAGTGCTCCGACCAAGTTCTTTCCTATGATGATTTATTCGAGTTCCTCGATTACGAATATCCAGAGGAAATCAAGGTAGGCGGCAATTGCTGCTACATTCCTGGGTGGTTTATTGCGGCCGAAGGTAGTCCAATTGAAATAGAGGAATATAACAATGGATCTGACATTGTTATCCCGGCCGCGGGCACATACCTGTGTAATGCCAACGCAGGTATTGTGTATAAGAAACAGCCAGTAAAATTGGACAACAAATACATCAACACCGCTACACCAGGTGTGGCAGGTATCGCGGTTCCAACGTTCTACACGGCAGATATGACCCTACCCGTAGGCGTGGATTCCAAAGGATGTCTTTGGGCCGCGAAGCCTAAGATAAGCGAAAAAGACATCATAATTGGGTCCTCTACGGAAGGAAGCACAAAGAAATTTAGAATTCAAATTGATGATGATGGAAACATCTCAGCAATAGAGGTGAAAAATCAATGAGTGAAAAGCAAATTACTGCGAGAACGTAGCAGAAAATAGACCTTACCGCCAACTGGGAAAAAGCAACAAACTTTGTTCCTAAAAAAGGCGAAATTATTGTTTACTCTGATGGCGGCGGAACAGGAATTCCAAAGATGAAGGTTGGCGATGGGACCACTAAGGTTGGGAGCTTGAAATTCGCAGATGAAGGACAATATTTGCCACTGGCAGGCGGAAAGTTGACCGGTCCTCTAAGTATTAATGACTATATGACAATCAATTCCGTCGCAGGTGGCAGTAGCGATTTTAATTATTATGGTATAACATTTTATGAAACTTCTATTGGTCCCAATAATAGCTCTGCGCACGTTGTTTTTCAATATAGAACAAGCACTTCGGGTGCCCACACAACGCGTGTCGTGGCGCCAGAATTTGAAGGCAAACTAATTGGCAACGCAGACACCGCAACATCTGCTTCCAAAGTAAACGGCCATACTGTTAACTCTGATGTCCCTGCGGATGCCAAATTTACTGATACAATATATTCCCTCCCAGTCGCCTCTTCCTCTACTCTCGGCGGCGTAAAAATTGGTTCTGGCCTCACCGTCGCAGAAGACGGTACAATCAGTGCGGCCGCGGCATATACACTTCCTACCGCATCTTCCTCCGTAAAGGGCGGCATAAAGGTAGGCACTGGTCTCACAATGTCATCCGAAACCCTCAACCACAGCAACAGTATCACAGCAAAAACTACCTACGGCTCCACTGCGACAACGGCATCAGCTAATGGTGGTTCTATCACAGTTACTGACATCAAGTATGATGCTCAAGGCCACATTACTGGTTCTACTGATAGAAAAATTACCCTATCCCAAACTACCTACACGCTAGCAGGTCTTATGGGTTCTGCGGCCAAAGGTAGCGCAACACAACCCGTATACTGGAATGGTAGCGCTTGGACAAATACAACTCACACATTAGGCAAGTCCGTTCCCGCAGACGCCAAGTTCACCGATACCGTCTATACACTGCCTACCGCATCCAGCACACTTGGTGGTGTAAAGACCACTTCTACTGTTTCTGCTACCACAGGACTTACCGCCTGCCCAATTATTGATGGTGTTGTTTACTATAAGGATACCAATAACACTTATACTCTTGCGGGCCTGGTTGGTTCAACTGCTATCGGCACAGCAACTAACCCTATCTATTGGGATGGCACGAAGTTTGTAAAGACCACCCATACATTGGGCAAGAGCGTTCCCGCAGATGCTAAATTTACTGATACGGTATACACATTACCTACTGCTTCCAGCAGCACGCTGGGCGGCATCAAACTTGGTACTGGCTTGACGGCCGCGGCAGACGGAACAGTAAATGTAAGCGTAGGCGGTGCCACCATTACTCTCAAAACTTGGACAGACGCAGATGTCGCGTAAGGAGAAAACGTATGCCTTTCTATCTTGGAACAACTTGTATTGAGAAAGTCGCTGCTCTTTAGGGGGGGGCGGCTGAACCAAGTCTAAGTAAAATTGTAGTGAAAACACCTCCCATAAAGACGGAATATGTAGTAGGCGATCCCATTGATACATCCGGAATGGTGGTATCTGTTTATATTGGTGATTCTATGATTGTAGATACTACCGAAGGTTGGACAATTGAGCCAACCACAGCACTTAGTGGGACCACTTCTTTTACGATTATATATACACTAAATGGAATAACAAAAACAACCACATAGGCCATTGCAGTTAGTGATTATAGCACAACGTTCAATGATAATTCTTGGGAAATTATAACCCAATTTGCCGCATTGGGCCGTGCTCAACAAATTTGGACTTTAGGAGATACAAAAAGTATCACTATTGATGGGGCTAATTATGATTTACAAATCTTAGATTTTAACCACTATACCTTATCAGCCACAGATGAAAAATATGGAATCGCAGATTATAATGGCGGAACGAATAAAGCAGCAATTTGTTTGGGTCTAAAAGATACACTAAATACTAAATATAAATATTGTAATGGGTATTATGCTCCCAACTGGCATAATAGTACCTTATATACCACTCTTAATAATACTATTATGCCGCAATTTCCGCAGGCGTTGCTTTCTACCATTCGTTTAGTATCAGTAGATACATATAGTTCAGATACATTATATAAAACAGATGATAAAATAATTTGTCCTTCTTCATATGAAATTTTAGGTAAAAATTCTGCTTATCGTGCTAAATATGCAAATAAAGAAGGCACCCGTTATGCTTATTATACCGCAGGTAATAGCCCTAAAAGAAATTATAATGGAACGGCTTCTTTATATTATACTCGCTCTACACATTATTCTGATGACTGGCGGCAAGGTACTTGCGTAATTACAGCTGCGGGCACTAATACTGATAGCAAAGCAGGCTCGACTGCCAGCCCAATAACTTTCGTTATCAATATCTAATCCGAAGGCGAGAAATCGCCTTCATTATGAGGTGATTTTCTTGCCACTATATCTCGGCAATACTAAAATAGATAAATTCACAGCAAAAATCGAGGGAGGGGCGGTCTCCCTTGAAGGAAACCTAACGGTAATTACGCCGCCAACGAAACTTGTGTATGATGTGGGCGACAGCTTTGACCCACGAGGAATGAAGGTGGTTGCTACAATTGGCGGGCTGGAAGTGCCGGTTGGAAGTTATACGGTGAGTCCGGACCCATTGGTAGCAGGAACGACAGAAGTGGTGCTTACATATGAGCTTGATGGGAAGACTGCGACGGGAAGTTAGAGTATTACAGTAAACACTCTTTCTACGGTTCTTCAACAAAACAGTTGGGAAGATATTGCTAAAGCTGCGGCGAAAGGTGAGGCTAAAAATTGGTGGAATGTTGGTGATACGAAGACCGCAGTAGTAAATGGCGAGACCCTGCTAATGACCATTATGGGATTTGATCATTATACTCTTTCAACTTCTGATGCGAAATATAATGATACTACCTATAATAATAACACAAAGAAAGCAGGAATTACTTTCATGGCCACTACAATTCCAAAAAATAGTCGGGAGATTCTTTCATCAGATGGTAGTGGCAAATATAACTATGGCGAAAGCGATATTAAAACCTATTTAGAAGGAACACTAATCAATAAGTTTCCATTCGCTTCTACACTTATGCGTGAAGTAGTAATTGGTTATAAAGGTTCTAATTATCCCGCTTCTAACACCGATAGACAAAGCGATTATAAGTCTTTTTCGTCTAATCATAAATTATTTCTTCCCGGATATATCGAATTAGGCGGAACAGGCGCCAGTATTAGTGGTCAAACAAAATTTGCTTATATTACTGCGAACAATATACCCAATTGGAAATATTCAACTGGAACGTCTCCAGCATACGACATTTGCCTGCGTGATGTGGACTGGGGAAGCACAGATTATCCTTGGCGAACTTATGCCTACAACAACGACTCAAGCACAGACATAGGACCATACTACTTTGGCAGTAAAACCGCGGGCGTTAATGGTGACTACACCTTCGTCTTCAACCTCTAATCTAACCAACAGGAGGTAATCATTCCATGCCAACCTCAACAAACATGGAAAACCTTGTAATAAACCGAGTGCCATCAACTGCACTCTATAATAAAATGAAAGCCCAAAACCTAATCAACGAAGACGAACTCTATCTCGTTGAAGGCGGCTCTACTCAATCTGAAACAATTTCGATTGCAACAACCGACTGGTCTGGGTTTGGCCCTTACACCGCAACCAAAACCCTAACCAATACCTACGATTCTACCACCCATGACGTCATTATTTCTCTTCCCCAAATGTCTTCTTCTGACGTCACCAAATACGACGCAATTGCTTCTGCGAAAATGGTAATCAGTGCGTGCAATGGCACATCCGTCACCATTGTTGCCCTTGGTGACAAACCCACTGTTCCCGTTTCAATCGCTATTATGCAGGTGTAAGGAGGAGCCCCAATGGCACGTTTCGCACTGTTAGATGATAATCTTGTAATCACAAATATTATTGAACTCCATCCCTCCAATGTCGGCGATTTCCCTAACAGTGTCCTGCTGGGAGACATCCCAGCAGGCATTGGAGACCATCTGGGCAAGGGTGGGTTCTTTACGCCAGAAGGACAGCTTATTGCGGCCCCGGCTGATGAACTTGCGGCCCTCCAAGCTGCGGATGGCGTAGAGGTGGCAATGTCCATTCTGGATGGAACATATAAGGAGGCGACAACTGATGCGGCCGCTGACGAATGAAGATAAAGCAAAGCTGATGAAAATTAGGGCTTTGCTCGATAAGTATATGCCCTATATTTTAGAAAATCCCTCAGAGATAAATTATGCGGCCGAATGTATGTATGATTGGACGCCCGCGACGTATGTTATAGGGGATGTCCGCAAATACAATGAAATTCCGTATAAATGTGTTCAAGCACATGATAGTTCTGCCAATCCTGGTTGGACCCCGCCTACTGTTCCTGCTTTATGGATGGAATATCACGGCACAGATAAGGCTTCTGCCCGCAATTGGATTACTCCTACTGGTGCTCACGATATGTATAAGAAAGGCGAGTGGATGATCTGGACAGATGGCAGTCTATATGAGTGCTTAAGTGATACTTCTTACTCTCCCGTAGATTATGCCGCTGCTTGGCAAAAAGATGGTAGCGGGACTTCTACTCCCGATCCTGAACCAGATCCTGAACCCGATCCTCCTGCTGAAACTATTCCTGACTTTGTCCAGCCCACAGGTGCTCATGATGCTTATAAACAAGGCGATAAGGTGAAATTCGAAGGCAAAATTTACGAATCTCTTATCAACAACAATGTTTGGTCGCCTACTGCCTATCCCTTGGGTTGGAAGGAGGTTGAGGCATAATGGCTTTAGCATACAATTTGCCTGGTGCTCTTCATACTGATTCCTTTACAGTAGGCGATTATACCTATACAAGCAACTCTATCTACGTAGATGATGGAAACGGTAAATGGCGTATCAAGTTCCTCACCAGCGGAACCTTCACTCCTACCAAGAATGTAAAGGTTGATATCTTTGCTGTTGGTGGCGGTGGTGGAGGGTCAGGTGGCGATTCTGTTTTTCAGTCTTCGCTGGGTTCCGCGGGCGGTGGTGGCGGTCATACCACCACCGTAAAAACACAAACCTTGACCGCGGGCACAGCTTATCCCATTGTTGTAGGTTCTGGTGGTGCTGGGGGAGCTAAGGCAACAAAAGGCGGCTCTGGTGGTTCCAGCTCTTTTGGTTCACTATGTTCTGCCAATGGAGGCACTGGTGGTGGAGCCGCAACTTCTTCGTCTACCTACTACAAAGCGTGGGGTGGCGATGGCGGCTCTGGCGGCGCAGGTTCTACTAATCCCAATGTCGCATCTTCAACAGAAAAAATAACCGGGGGCTCTGATGGCTCCGATGGTCTAAATGGCACACAAGATGGCGACGGCCAAGGTACAACCACTCGTGAATTTGGCGAATCCGCTGGCACTCTTTACGCAGGCGGCGGCGGACATGGTGGATACTCTACCTATAGCAATGGTACATGGACTTGCGGTGCGTGGGCTCGTGGATATGGTGGCGCTGGTGGCGGAGGAAATGGCTGCGATTTCGTGAAAACAAGTAGCGGCTCTACCACTACTACTACGCATACGGGTAGCTCAGATTCTACCAATTCACAAACAATTACTACAAAAAGTAATTATAATTGGTCTGACGCCGGAAACAGCACGAATCAGTGGAAAAACTATCCTTCCACTGGCACAAGTAATAAAACACTTACATTCAACTTCTCTAATATTCCATCTAACGCCACCATTAGTTCAGTGACTTTACACACATCTGTCTCTTTCGAAGGTTGGTATATAGGCACTTGGTCAATGGAGATCAATGGCACAACATACGATAACACTAACTCTTCCGATATTGCGCTTACTGGTTATACATTTAGTGGTTCTTCACTAACAACACCCAATATCAAAATTACATACAAAGGTAAGTCAGTCACTGCCACTTATGATGATATTGGTAAATCCTACTCTGCTTCCAATCATGCTTTCACAGTAACAGTAGCCTACACCTATACTACATCTGCTTCTTCTTCCGATACCGTTTCTCGTTATTACTGCGATGCCGAAGAAAATACAGGCGGTGGTGGTGGCGGCGGTCCGTTGGCTAATACTACTGGTCAAACCTATACTGGCGGCTCGGGCGGCTCTGGTATAGTAATTGTTCGTAATGCGAGGTAATAATATATGGCAATAATCAACTATCTACCTTATGGTGGCGTGCCCGCACCTGAGAAGATTTTCAAATTTGAATACACAGGTGAAGCCGTCTATTCTGAAACCGGCAATGATGAATGGGAACTTGAATTTGACTCAAGTGGTTCCTTTACTCCTTATGAAGCCGCAACCGTTGACATCTTCGTTGTCGGCGGTGGCGGTGGTGGTTCATACGGTCCCATAGGCGATTGGACTTCTGCTGGCGGCGGTGGTGGTCGCATTTTTTACCAAAGAGGAATTACACTATTGGCTAATCAAACATACTCTTGTGTAATTGGTGCGGGCGGCACTGGCGGCACATCCTCTGCTCAAACTGGCACGGATGGTGGCGAGTCTACCTTTATGAAAGGCTCGACAAAATTGTATACCGCTGCTGGTGGCAGCGCCCCAACCTGGGTTTCAGACTCTACTCACGTCAAAGGCGGTAATGGTGGCTCTGGTGGTGCTGCACCATTGAAGTGGAGCGTAATTACAGGAAATATAGCTGCGGCAAAACGCGGTGGTGAAAATGGCGGGAGCGGCGCTTATGTTACTTCTGCTGGCGCTACTTGGTCTGATTGTGGTAGTAGTCAATGGTATAAAATGTTTGATAACACTCGTAAGTTCCGCTCAAATTCTGGCACATTATATGCTTCTGGCGGTGGTCACGGCGGCTACAATACTGGTACCTACACTATTGGTACTGGTGGTGGCGGCTCCAGTGCCGGTGACGGCTCTTCTGTTTCTGGCACACGCGGCGGCAATGGTTCCGCAAACCGCGGCGGTGGCGGTGGTGGCGGGTGGAATAGTGCTGGTGGCGATGGCGGTTCTGGTGTAATTATTATTCGTAAGGCAAAGAACTTTACACTAACTGCTCCTACAGATTTCCAAATCAACGGCAAGACCGCAGATCAGACGAAGGTAAGCCCGCTAACTTTCACTTGGACTCAGGGTATTATTTCTGGAGACGACGTCGGTCCTATCTATCATAAAATTGAAACAACGCAAGGCTCAGGTTATGCTTACGGTACAACTATTACCTCTCCTTTTGAATACAATTTTTCTTCTTATGCTTCTTCTTGGACAGAAGGAGACGTAATTACCTATACTCTCTATGCGGGTAATCCAGCAGTGGATGTAGATGTCGCCGCAACTAATACTGTCTCCCTAACCTACAAAGACCCCGACACAGTAATCACCGCTCCGTCTTCTCTAAAAATTGCTGGCTCTTCTACTCACACTGGAGAAACTGCTCCCCTAACCTGGACGGCCGCGACAGTGACGCCCTCGCAAACCATAACCTATCAAATTTACGTAGATAACACGCTAAAAACATCTACTACCTCTACCTCATACACTTTCGCAAACCTAACTTCCACAACTTCTGCTCAAACAATTAAAGTGCGGGCGGTCGCGGAGGACGGCACAGTGTCTTCTTTCTCAAATAGTGTCACTTATTACTATGAGGAAGCCCCCTCTACAACCATCACTGCTCCGTCTTCTCTAAAGATAAATAACATAGCCGCCTCTTCTTCCACAATCTATGGTAGTAGTTGCTCTCTGAGTTGGTCCGCGTCTACCGCAAATCCTCCGCAGACTATAACTTATTATATCTATATGGGCGGCAGCAACGCAGGTACAACCACAAGCACATCTTACACTGTATCCAGTCCCTCTAACTACACTTCCAAAACAAGCGTTTATATCCAAGCAAAGGCTGCGGATGGGACTTGGTCGAGCAGCTCAAGCACAGGCTATTTCCAATATGCCTACGTAAGCAACCCTCAAAATCTGAAAGTAAATGGCAGCAGTTCTTCTACGAGTTCTTCCTGCTCCCTCACTTGGTCTGCTCCCGCAACTGTCCAACCCTCCGCAACAGTCAATTACCGTATTTATGTCAATGGTAGTTCTTTCGCAACTACTACTTCCACATCCTATTCTTTCTCTTCCTCTACGATTTCTTCTTGGACCTCAGCCCGCACAATAAAAGTAGAAGCCTACACCTCTTATGCCACTTGTCCTGGTTACTCCAATGAAGTCACTTTCACATATAAACCCGCGTCCACAAACGTCACCGTAGCTGCATCTAAATACGCAACCACAGATAACAGCTCTTTCGCCAACACTGGCGGCTCTTCTTGCGTAATTGGCCGCTCTACGTCCTCTTCTCCTGTGGGCACGGCTATGAAATTCAATGCTCCTTCAGGCGGTTGGGGCTCTTATTCACGAGCAGTCCTTCACGTTTACCGCACAGGCGGCTCTGCTTCTGCTACAGTAATTGTAGGACACCTAAATCAGGCTTACTCCGCTACCATTTACTGCGATAAATTCTACTATAACAACTATACATCTGAAATTGGTAGTGTTTCTGTTGGCGCCGCATCTACTTGGTTCAGTTTAGACATAACTTCCTACAAGCCTTCTGGTAGTGGGGAGTGGGGCATTACGCTAACATCCAAAAATGCTTACGCGACCGTAGATGGCACAAATGCTTATATTACTCTAAGTTGATATGAGGAAAAATTATGGCAACAAAAAATTATCTTTCTGAAACAGGTCTTGCGACACTATGGTCGCAAATAAACAAGAAATGTTCTAAATATCTCACTGAAATCCCGGTTGCCACATCCACTACTATTGGCGGAGTAAAAAGTGGAGAGGGTTTATCCCTCTCCACCGATGGCACATTGTCGGTGGTGAAGGAAGAGAAAACATCTTTAGAGCTGTCCATAAATCCTAACAGTTGGGTAGGAGACGCCGCTCCCTACACCGTAGGTTTTTCCACTTCTGCTTCATTCGATCCAGTAAATCACACTATTATTGTTTCTCATCCTACCTATTCTAATACTGCGGCCGATCTTGCCGCCTATAACGCGGCAGCTCGTGCGAGAATTGCCATTAAAACTTGTAGCGGCGGAACAGTTGAATTGATTGCTTTTGGCGTCAAACCGACTGTCACAATCAAAGTTCTAATTTCTGAGGTGTAATATGCCTATCATCGACCTATTAGACTTTGGCAACGCGGATACAATGTTTTTGAAAGACCCGAGCAACCTACGAATCAATGGCGAGACAAGTCAAATTGTAGAAGCCGAAACTTGTAATCTTACTTGGAACGCGGCAGAAGTAGATCCGCCGCAAGATATCACTTACTATATAAATATTGGTCAAACGCAAAAAACCACTACAAACCTATATTGGGACCTCACGAATCCCTCACAATATACTACGTCTACTTACATCGATGTATATGCTCGGACGGATGACGGCACTCAATCAGGCACCACCAATGATGTTGCTTTCAACTATAAGCCCGCAATTAGTATTAGTGCTCCTTATGGTTTGAAAGTTAATGGCTCTACTTCTTCCAGCAGCAATGTATGTAATCTTACTTGGAATGCCGCAACACTTACCGGTACAACAGGTACAATTACATATGAAATTTACTGCGGCAGCACTAAAGAGGCTTCTACGACCAGTACTTCTTATTCCTTTGACCGTAGCGATTATAAAGATTGGAGTAATGTTTCAATCAAAGTGCGGGCTTATAATACAAATGCTGGTTATAGTAGTTATTCTAATACAGTCACCTTTACTTATAAGGTTAGTTCTACCAAAGTTATGGTCAATGATGCTAAATGGGCAGATACAGACAATAGCTCTTATGCCAACAAACTTGATGTTGCTAATGGCAAAATTGAATGTAAGGTTGGCCGCGCAACTACAAGCGCTCCTGTTGGTACTGCTCTACAATTCTTGGAGCCAGAAGACGGCTGGTCTGCCTTCTCTAAGGCTACACTTCACGTATGGAGAATGAATGATACGGCCGCGACAACAATTCGTCTGCATAAACTCAATATTGCTTTCAGCAGCAGTATTAGCGCGATACGTGCCTATTATGGCAATGATGGAACAAGTATGGGCACTGTAGATGTTGACGGTATCACGAATCAAGTAGCTAAAGAATTTACATATGATATCAAGCAATATTTACCTACCAGTGGAGAATTTGCTATGACCCTTGTCAGTCGCAATGCTTACACAACAATCAATGGCTCAACTGCTTATATCCAGCTTGAACCCTAAAGCGGAGGCTTTCGCCTATGAAAATCTCTTCAATCAAGTCTTCTCTCTCTTACAACAAACTAACCTTTACGGTGGATGCGGTAGGTGCTACCGCATACCACCTTACCCTTGTAAAAGACAATTAGGAAATTCAGTCTCTTGGCTGGGTTGCCACCAACATCGCAACCTTTACACTAACGACTCCAGGTAGTTATCGCTTACAAGTAAAACTGCGGGACGCCTATGGCAGAGAATCTAAGTGGGCACGTGGTCCTAAGGTAAAGGTGGCACAACTTACCACACCACCTGCGGCCGAACTATCTACACCAAATACACCATCTACGCCTACCTCTGATGAAGCCGAAAAACTACTTGCTCAGGCTCTTCCTCTTCTCGAAAAAGCCGTTGCTCTCTTGGAAAAGAGGTGATTTTTATGCGTATAGGTTTGCGTGGAGCTCCGCATAGTAAGTCTTGGGCAATTGGTAAAAGAGACGGCCACGAATGTAATAGACACGCCAACAATCCTTCTCTTTGTGCTGGATGTCTTCGCGGTTCTGTGGCAGAAGCCGAACGTTGTGATGAAAATGCTTGGTGGTGCGAAATGAAAGCCGCGGAACTACTTGAACAGGAAGTAGCGCAACAACTACGTGTTCATGGCCACCAAGTATTCATCGCAGATAAGTCCCAACGCTTGGGTTATCCCGCTCCTGTGGGCAATGAACAATGTAAAGTCGCAATGAGAGAAATGTGGAGCAATGGATTGGATGTTTCCCTTTCTATTCATACTAATTCTGCTCGTGCGGACAGCCGTGGCATTCAATGTATGTGGCCTACCACCCGCAATCCCAAGTGGAAACAATGTATTCATCTATGCGAGCATCTCGTAATTGCTTTTAAACGCCATTATAACTACATGGTGCGGGCGCGCTTCTACTCAAGCTATGAGGGAAATATGGCTCCTTGTCCGCATAGTTATCTTGAAGTAGATTACGGGAATTCTAATCCAGATGCGGCCCGCGATTTCTTACGCCATTATAAGGAATATGCAACCGCAATTGTTGAAGGATTGGAAGCATGGTGGGTGAGTGAGGGTCATAGTTTGCCTAATCAAAAGCCCGCGGCCCCTACCGACAACTCTGCTCTAATTTCTCGCTTGAAATCTCTTATCACCCGTATCAAGAAATTGAAGGAGAAATAATATTATGCTACCTCAATACAAAGTAATAGATATTGCTACAGAAGAAGTTGGCTATCTTGAAAAAGCCAACGCAAATGATTTAGATGATAAAACTGCCAACGCAGGTTCCGCGAATTACACTAAGTATTCTCGCGACCTATGGGCGGTGAGATACTTCAATGGTGCCAAACAAGGTGTTGCTTGGTGCGCAGTCTTCGTTAGTTGGTGTTATTTCCAGGCATTTGGTAAAACCAAAGCACTGAAGCTCCAATGCCAACCCACATCTAACAATTCCGGCGCAGGTTGTACATCTGCTATGAACTATTACAAACGAAAGAATAGATGGTCTAAAACTCCTGAATGGGGAGACCAAATTTTCTTCTACACCAAAGGTGATAACACCACTTGCTCCCACACGGGATTAGTAGTTGGTGTTGAAGGCAACAAAGTAATTACCATAGAGGGTAATACTTCCGCGGGCCCGCAGGTAGTCCCCAATGGCGGGGCTGTATGTAAGAAGTCATATGATCTATCGAACGCCCGCATTGCCGGCTATGGACATCCTGATTGGAGTATTGTTGATGGGGAGGATACACCTCCCATGGAGGACAATAATAAAATGACAGAAGTAAATTATATGGCTAAGGTAGTCGCGGCCAGCGGTAGTACAGTAAACCTACGTGCTCAGCCCTCTACTGATGCTCAAAAGTTATATGCTGTTCCTGTAGGGAACACCGTTCAAGTTGTTGCTGAAAACCCTGAATGGTGCCAGATTATCTATGGACAGCAAACTGGTTATATGATGCGGAAATTCCTTGAGAAGACTACATCCACACCTACAGGCGGCAGTGGCGATATTGATGCGGCTTGGAAAGGTTTGCTAATTGCTGTAGAAAAAATGCGAATTGCTTTAGGCAAATAAAAAATGGGAGGCGAAAGCCTCCCTTATTTTTTTGACAAAAATGAAATTTTGGGGTATAATGTATACACAAAGATGAAAGAAGGAATGAGTATGGAGCGCCAGAATCACGGTTTTAAGTTTGAGAAAAGCATTATGGAAGATTATAATATCATTCCTTCCATTGACTATACTGCGAAATGGGATGGCTTTCTTGATGGTGTTCCTGTTTCCATCAAAGTAGAACAATATGGTTCTGATATTGAGCTTGCAGATTTTCGCCGTAATGCGACGAATACTGAAGACTTCTATCTTATTGTTGGCTTTTGGGAAGGTCAGAAAGATAATATCGTAGATATTCAAGTGCTTTATATTTCTGGTGATGAATGGCACGAATTGTTTCCTTCTCACTTTATTGAAGATTTTCAGTCCTTACTTGATAGTATTACTAATTCTCATGATGATGATGAAAAATGGAAGACTATGACCAGACAGGCCCGCAAGAACTGGCAAAACGAAACCTCTAATCTCGTGCGGCCCCGCTTCAAGCGAGACCACAAGACTCAAAAAAGAATTCAATGTGCCATCAACAATGGTGATTTTTATAAATATTTTGTTCCTAAATATGG
>ERZ1034878.731-NODE-731-length-13852-cov-10.322969_pt1 | contig 13852 bp, 15 predicted proteins | sample MGYA00520593_ERZ1034878 | MGnify/ENA primary metagenome ERZ1034878 (study PRJEB33766, sample SAMN09781724) | gut metagenome | biome: gut microbiome | host: Homo sapiens | place: Madagascar | study: EMG produced TPA metagenomics assembly of the PRJNA485056 data...
ATTTTATTTAATTTGTTTTTTGTTAACACCTTATATTTATAATATTAGAAATTTCAAAAACAAGGAGTTAGGTATGAGTTTTTGTTATCCGGATAAATCTTGTCACAAATGCGAGCGTTTAATTGAATTTCGCCGCCAAAATGAGCTGAAATACCCGACTTATTACAATGGGCCGGTTCCGCCTTTCGGCTCGTTAGATGCGGAAGTATTAATTGTCGGGCTGGCGCCGGGGCTGAACGGAGCTAATCAAACCGCCCGCCCTTTTACCAATGATTATGCCGGTGATGTTCTCTATCCGATACTAAAAGAATTCGGATTAGCCAAGGGAGAATACAAAAAACGCAAAGATGACGGTTTTGAGCTGGTAAATGTAAGAGTTACCAATTCGGTCCGCTGTGTTCCGCCACAAAATAAGGTTACCGGTGATGAAGTGAAAAATTGCGGCATTTACTTAATTGATGAAATTAAAGCAATGCCTAATTTGAAAATCATATTAACCTTAGGCAGTGTGGCTCATAGTGCAGTTCTAGGCGTTTTAGGCTATAAAAAAGCGGCTTTTAAATTTGCGCATAATGCGGTTCATAAACTGGAAAAGCACAATTTATTGATGGTCAATTCTTATCATACCTCACGTTATAATATAAATACCGGTGTGTTGACCGAAGATATGTTCAGAGATGTTATTAAAAATATAAAACAACATTTAAAATATTGACAAAAAAATGGTTTTTGACTAAAGTCAGCTTATAAACTAAATTATTAATATAAAACTATGTATCAATGGAACAAGATCTGCAAAAAGTGTTTTACGCTTATGGACCGCATTGCTGTCTGAAGTGTGACCGAGAGACTGATAATTTTGCAGCAACCGTGAAAGCCGCTTATAATGAAGGTTATGGCTTTATTGTCCGTTATGAAGGCAGTCTGAAAAAAAGAGTTATCATGGCTTGGGACTGTAAGTTCACGGATTACCATGGTGCAGCAGAATATTTTCCGCCATCCAGTGTTGATCGACTGTTTATGAAAGCCTATTACGACCATGGTTACAGATTGTTCGTAGTAGCACCCACTCCCGATGGAATTAATATCTTTCCGTTTAGTGAGTTTGGGCGTCTGGAAATGATTCCGGCAAAAGTGTTACAACAAATTGTTGGCTAATGAGAGATTAAAGGCTGATGTTAATCATCAGCCTTTTTTTTTGCGTTTTAATTACTGATACCGGCAAACCCCATAAATGCCATTGACAGAAGGCCGGCACTGATAAGGGCAATCGGCACACCTTTAAGCGCTGGCGGCAGTTTGGTACTGCTCAGACGTTCTCTGATACCGGCAAAGATAATAATCGCCAAAGTGAAGCCGATAGAACTGGCTACGGCATAGCATACACCAGCGGCCAACGTATAGTTTTTTTGCACACAAAGAATCGCCACACCCAAAACCGCGCAATTGGTGGTGATTAACGGCAAAAATATTCCCAAAGCCTGATATAGCAAAGGAGAGACTTTTTTTAGAATCATTTCTACCATTTGTACTAAAGAAGCAATAACCAATATAAAGGTTAAGGTAGTCATATAGGCCAGATTATACGGCTGCAGAAAACTATAATAAATCAGATAGGTTACAATGGTTGAGAGGGTAATAACAAACATTACCGCAATTCCCATGCCAGCGGCCGTCGAGATTTTTTTCGAAACACCTAAAAACGGGCAAATTCCTAAGAATTGCGATAAAATTATGTTGTTGACGAAAATCGCCGATATAAAAATCATAAAATAAGCCATTTTACTTTACTCCTCGAAGGCGATTGACACAGATTATAAGTCCGGCCAAAGCTAAGAATGCTCCAGGCGGCATAATAAACAACAGAATCGTACTGCTGCCTTCGGGCAATAGCGGATAGTCAAATATTGCCCCTGCTCCCAAAATTTCGCGTACCGAACCAAGCAAGGTAAGAGCCAGCGTAAAACCTATACCCATACCGACAGCATCTAAAATCGACTGCCAGACATTGTTTTTGGATGCAAAGGCTTCCGCCCTTCCTAAAATAATGCAGTTGACCACGATTAAGGGAATATAAATGCCTAATGCACCGTGCAGAGTTGGCAGATATGCCGCCATTAACATTTCAATAACTGTGACGATACAGGCTATAATGACAATATATGACGGAATGCGAACTGATGAGGGAATAAGGTTTTTGACCAAAGAAATGGCCGTGTTCGAAAGAATAAGCACAAACAATGTTGCCAGTCCCATTCCCAAACCGTTAAGTGCCGATGTGGTAACACCAAGTGTCGGACACATTCCCAAAAGCATCACAAAAGTAGGATTCTCGCGAATAATGCCTCGGGTTAAATTAGTTAAACTGGTATTATTCATAGCTTAATTCCCCGTAGAATTAAAATTGTTATAGGCGTCCCAAGCTCGATTGATGGCATCAAGCACGGCTCGAGAGCTGATTGTTGCGGCGGTAACGGCGTCGACATCTCCTCCGTCCTGACGCACTTTCAAAATCTTTTTTTGCGGATTAAATCCGTCAAACTGTTGTTTGAAATTGTGGTCATTGATTTTGCTGCCCAAACCCGGAGTTTCATGATTGGAAGTAACCACATAATTTTTGATTGCGCCGTCAATATAAAAGCCCACAATCATTTCGATGCGCCCGCCAAAACCGGCGTTAGAATAAGTTTTAACCGCAAAAGAATTTATAATGCCGTCTTTGCGCGCCGGAAAAAACTCCAATTTATGTTTTTTGTCAGAGGTGGTGATAATCATCTTTTCGGCAAACGGGTTGTTGTCAAAATCACTTACCACAGCAGCAATCGCGGCCAGTTCGTTTGCTTTTTGGGCATCGGCAATCGGCTTCTTGGTAAAATTTTCGACTTCTCCCAAAATGAAAGCTGAGGCTACAGCGATAGTTACCAGAGTGATAATCATTGCCAACAGCTGTTTATAATTGCTTTTCATCTTAATGTCCTTTACCGAAAACCCGAGGTTGGGAATATTTGTCAATCAACGGAACAAAGGCATTCATTATCAAAATGGCAAATGAAACGCCTTCGGGATATGCACTGTATAAGCGGATAACTACTGTCAAAACACCACAGCCGACAGCAAAAAGGATTTGTCCGTTTTTAGTCATCGGCGAAGTTGTATAATCGGTTGCCATAAAAACAGCACCCAACATCAAGCCGCCCGATAATATATGCGTCAACGGGTCATAGCGGACATCACCGGTTGTCAGCCACATTACAGCGGTCAGCAAAAACACCGTGCTGATATAATAGACCGGAATATGCCATTTGATAACGCGGCGATAAAGCAAATAAGCAAAGCCAAGCAACAAAGCAAAAGCAGATACTTCACCGATACAACCACCGGTATTACCAAAGAACATTTGCCAATATCCGGGCAATTCATCAATTATGCCGCCCAAAGATGTGGCTGAGGTCTGTGCATCAATATGTTTAAGAATTGAGAGCGGAGTGGCGGCAGTTTGAATGTCGGTGTTAAGAAAATTCAAAACCTGCGGCCGCGGCCACATTGTCATTTGTACCGGAAACGATATAAACAGGAAAACACGTCCGACCAAAGCCGGATTGAAAATGTTTTTACCCAAGCCGCCATAACATAGTTTAGCGACAATGACAGCCATAAAACAGCCGATTAAAATCATCAATATCGGCATTGAACTCGGTAAATTAAAAGCCAATAGTAAACCGGTAATAACAGCTGAAAAGTCACGAGTTGTATTAGTGGTTTTGAGCCAATATTTGCAAGCCAGATATTCAAACAATACACATCCAGCCACCGAAGTGAGCATTACTTTTAACGCGCCGATGCCAAAAATCAGAATGGCGGCTAAAGCAGCAGGAAGCAAAGCAATAACTACATCTAACATCAGACTGCGTGTATCGCGCCGGGTTTGCAAATGCGGAGCAGTAGAAATTTTCAGCATTTTTTATTTTTTCCTTTTTAGTTCAAATTTGGCCAGTTTGCAGTAGTCCAGTAAAGGAATATGCTGCGGACAAGTATAAGCACAGCAACCGCATTCAATGCAGTTCAACACATCGGTATTTTTTAACTCATCAAAAATATTGCCGGTTATTAAATTGCCGATAAGGTACGGGCGCAACCCCATAGGACAGGCCTCGACGCATTTACCGCAACGGATACAATCTTCACTGACCGATTTATGCGAAAGTTCATCTGATAAAAGCAAAATTCCGGATGTCAGCTTTGTAATCGGAGCGTCCAGATTAAAAGCCGACGTCCCCATCATCGGACCACCGAAAATCACTTGTGCGGTTTGCGGGGTTAAACCGCCGCTGGCGGCAATCAAAAAAGATGCCGGTGTCCCTACTCGGACACGGTAATTGGCCGGATGGACACATTCATCACCGCTGACGGTGACAATTCGTTCAAACAACGGCTTGTTTTTCATTACGGCTTCATAAATAGCGAATACCGTTCCGACATTTTGAACAATACAACCGGTATCAACCGGAAGTTTGCCGGCCGGAACTTCTTTGCCGGTAATAGCATAAATAAGCTGTTTTTCGCCGCCTTGCGGATATTTGGTGGCGCAAACCTGAACATTTACTCCGACATAAAGTTTGGTAATCCGGCGCAGTGTTTCAATGGCTTCTGGTTTGTTTTCATCAATTGCGATAATGGCGTTTTGAATACCTAAAGCCTTATTGATAATTTTAGCAGCGATAACTATTTGTTCGGCTTTTTCGACCATAAGGCGGTCATCGGCAGTTAAGAATGGTTCACATTCAATACCGTTGATAATCAATAAATCTACTTTTTTATTGTCGGGAACAGTGGTCTTAATCGGGGTCGGATAACCGGCGCCTCCCATACCGACAATACCGGCAGAACGGATTTTGGCAACGATTTCTTCAGCTGTGTATGGTATTTCTTTAATGATATCCGGTGATGTATCAATTAAAGAATCATATTCATCGCCTTCGACTTTAATGGTTATCATTTGTTCATAATAACCGAATTCACCCTCTTGCAGTTCAATTTTGACAACTTCACCGGATACAGATGAATGAACATCAGCCGAAACAATACCGTCGGCATCAGCCAATAAGGTTCCGACTTTCACTTTGTCGCCTTTTTGCACCATGATTTTGGCCGGCGCACCAATATGTTGGCGGACGGGGATATAAACAAATTCCGGCAAGCCGGCATCAATAATCGGAGAATCGGTGGTGATTTTATGCTTATCGGGATGTATTCCGCCCATAGCAAAGGTTTTTAATTTAGCCATCAGATTTTTCTCCTTTGAGATAGACAATAGCCTTAGTCGGACAATTAGCCGCCAGCTCAGCCCCATACTGCGAAGCACTGACCGAAGTCGGGATATAGGATAAATTATTTTCGACTTTAATTTCCGAACAAATTTTGGTGCATTTCATACAGCCGATGCACGCAACCTGACAGTTTTTGCGCGCCAAAGCTCCTTTTTGGCGGTTGCGGCAGGCTACATAGACTCGTTTACCGTTTTGGCCGCGGGGGCGAAGTTCAAACAAGCCGCGAGGACAAGTTTGAACACAAGCCCCGCAAGATGTACATTTGCTTTCATCAACCACCGGCAACCCCGTAGTTTCATCCATAGACAAAGCTCCGAAACGACAAACACGGACACAATCACCTAAATGCAGACAGCCGTCGGGGCATCCGCTCAAACCTACGGTTATGTTGTTAGCGATACGACAGCTGGTTATGGCATCATAAGCAATTTTAGCCGGGGCATTGGTACAGCTGCCGTTACAACGCAAAACCGCAATTTCCGGTTCTTTGTTTTCAGATTTAAATCCTAAGACGGCTGCAACTTTTGACATAACGTCAGCCCCGCCGACCGGACAATATAATTGGGCAAATCCGGCCTCATCGGTTTCGGCACAGGCTGAGGCGAAAGCATGACAGCCGGCCTTACCGCAACCGCCGCAATTAGCCTGAGGCAGCAACTGCTCGACTTCAGCAATTTTAGGATTTTCACTAACTTTGAAACGGCGGGAAATGATAAACAAAACTATGGCTGCAACAAGGGCTATCGTCCCTAACACCAACATATTTAACCATATACTCAATCTATTCTCCCCCCGGATTTTTTGATGATTTTAAAACTTATGCGGTTTTTAAATTTATTTTTGGTTAAGAATAGCCATAAATAATAACTAATCAAGATAATTATTGAAGATATTCCGCTAGTTGTTTCATCTAATCCGTTGCTTTGTCCGATGATAATAGCGGTAAGTATTAAAATCAAAGGGACAACATATGTCCAGACCAAAGCAAGCATTCCTTGTTGTAAGCTGATGGCAACCATAACCTGTTCGCCTTGATGATAGTCTTCGGGATTACTTACTTTGGTTTTTAGTAACTGTGATTTGCATTCGCTTAATCCGCAAAAAGCTTGTGCCGCACAATTATGGCAAGCTGACCGGTTGTCTATTTTGACGGTTAATTCATCGTGGTCAATCTCGACAATTGTGCCGATATGTTCTAAGTTTTCCATACTAATTTCCTTCTGATGTTTTTAAGGCTGTGGAATAGCGGCTGATAAAACCGCCCTGCGGGTCACGAATAATAAATATAACCGCCAGATTCAACTTTTCAGCCATTTGGAAAGCTTGTTTTTCACCCATTGACATTAATGCCGTGGCATAAGCATCAGCCTCAATGCAACGAGTTGCCAACACAGTAACGGAAGCCAAATTGCTTTCTACCGGATAGCCGGTTTGCGGAGAAATGGTGTGAGCATATTTATGACCGTTCTGATAGTGAAAATTGCGATAATCACCGGAGGTGGCAACGGCAATGTCGCTCAAATCCAAAGTAAGTTGATTATTTTTACCGTTGCTGCCGGGGTTGGCAACGCCTATCCCCCAAGGTTTTGACTTACCGTCTCGAAAACCGGCAACTCTGATTTCGCCGCCGATTTCGACAATAAAATGACGGTATCCTTCCGCTAAAAGCAATTCGGCAACCCTGTCCGTTCCATAACCTTTGGCTATGGCAGATAAATTCATAAAAGTCCGCGGGTCTTTTTTGTGAAGTTGTTTGAAATCAGGGCTAAACTGCAATTTATCAAATCCGGTATATGATAAAACATTTTTTATTTCGGCAACCTGAGGAATTGTCTGCTCACGATTAACGCCAAAGCCCCATAATTCAACCAATTTGCCGACGGTCGGATCAAACGCGCCGCCGCTCTCTTTATTGATACGGGAGGCAATTTTCAGCAAGTAGCTCATCTCCGGCGACAGGTTAATCGTATTTTGACTGCGGTTAATTCGGCTTATTTCAGAATTATTATCAAAAACCGACATTTGATGATTAACCTTATCAAGCACCTGCCGAACTTTAGCCGGCAAAGCCGGATCTGTTCGTTCAGTTAAAATCTTGATGTGGTAATAAGTGCCGAAAATCCGTCCCTCAAATTGATAAAACGGAGATAACCGGCGATTAATGTACAATGTGACGATAATAACAACCGCAATTATTGAAATGTATTTTAACGAACGCATATTTAATTTATCTTTTGCACAAAGGCTAACTTGTTTTTTACTTTAGTCAAAAAATGTTTTAGAATTTTGCTAAATTCAACCGATGAAAGGATTATAATATGCTAAGTAAAATTAAAGCAACAGCAAATACAGTTATTACCAAAATTAATGCTTTTCCCATTACCGGTTATTTGCAAAAAGTGCGGCAAGATTGGAAAACCATGATTGAAAAACTGGCCGGAAAATTAAACGATTGGGGTATTTCGGCGCATTTTATAACCATAGTAGGATTTGGTATCGGATTGTTAGCCATTAATTTTCTGGCTATGGAAATGTATTTGACCGCCCTGCTCTGCATTTTGCTTAATCGGGCTTTTGATTCCTTAGACGGAGCGGTCGCACGTTATCATGGTTATACTGATTTCGGCATTTTCTTGGATGCGGCTTTAGATTATGTGTTTTATGCCGGCGCAATTTGGGGCTTTGCTCTTGCCTATCCGTCACAAAATGCAATTGCCGCAGCTTTTATGATGTTCGGATTTACAGCGGCAGCCTGCACAATGCTGGCTTATGCGGTTGTAGCTTATAAAAAAGAAACGACTAAATATAACGAGGAAGCACCAGCTCCGTTTTATCTCGGCGGTACGGCTCAAGGAGCAGAAACCTTTGCGGCCTTGATTTTGTTGTGCTTAATTCCGTCATGGTTTTTGCCGATTGCGGTTGTTCTAGGCTGCTGGTATCTGGTTAAAGCCTTTGTCGTTATCTCTACTGCTTATTATAATTTTGTGATTGCGGCCAAAGGTAAAAAATAATGCTTGCCAAAAAGCTGTTGCTTGCCGTTGTCGGAATTTGGTGCTGTCTGTCGATAAATCCGGCAAACGCGACTTATCAAAAAAAAGGCAGCGATAAGGTTTCTGTGGAGCTGTTTACCAATTTTGACAAGATAAATCCGGAGCAAAATTGGGAAGCTTTGCTTAAATTTTCGTTGCATGACGGCTGGCATATTTATTCGCAAGACGAAAACAATATCGGGTTGCCAACCACAATTAAATGGCAAATGCCGCTAAGCTTTGAACTGATTGATGATAAATGGAGCAATGACGAAGAATTTGTCATTGATGATATAGTTCAGCGCGGATATGGCAAAACCGCTTATTATAAAGCTACAATCAAGCCATCGGCAGATGTTTATAAAACCGCAAAGTTAGAAATTGAGGCGGCATGGCTGGCGTGTAATGAAGAGTGTCAACCAGAAAGCGCCAAATTTTATCTTGATTTGCCGATGACCGAACATAATCTGCGACCCTCACAGACATGGTTGCACGAATTGCAAAAAGCCGAACACCATTTTTCAAAATTAAACCACAAAAACGTAATCAACATCCAAATAGCCGTTTTAATGGCGTTCATCGGCGGCATTATTCTGAACTTTATGCCTTGTGTGTTTCCGGTTCTGGCGATTAAAGCCATATCTTTGGCACAAAATCGCAAATCAAAAGTGCAAAATTATCACGATGCCTGGCTTTATACCCTTGGAGTTTTGGTTTCATTTGTCGTTATTGCCACGATTTTAGTCATTTTGCGCGCCGGAGGCGAAGAAATCGGTTGGGGTTTTCAGCTGCAGTCACCTTGGTTTGTCGGTATAATGATTGTGGTTTTCAGCATTATTTTTCTGCTGTTGACAGACTTAATCAATGTTCCAAGCTTTATAATTAATAAAATCGGCCAAATATCATTTGCCAAACAAAGTTGGAATTCGTTTTTTACCGGCTTTTTTGCCGTATTGATTGCCAGCCCGTGTACAGCTCCGTTTATGGGAATGGCTATCGGCTACACCCTAACCGCACCGCTTTATTTTTACTATCCGGTATTTGTCAGTCTTGGTATAGGCTATGCTTTGCCGTTTGCTTTAATCAATATGTGGCCGCAAAAATTGCAACGCATCTTACCTCGCCCCGGGGTTTGGATGGAACGGTTGAAAAAAGTTTTTGCCATTCCGGTTTTGATGACAATTTTGTGGCTCGGATGGGTGTTTTACAGTCAAGTGGCCGTTGATGTTCGCAGTCGTTTTGAGGGCTTACACTGGCAGGAATATAATTCTTTGGAAGTGGCCGAAGCCGTGAAAAACGGGCAACCGGTATTTATTGATTTTACGGCCAAATGGTGCATAACCTGTTTGGCTAATCATAAATTGGCGTTGCAAACCCAAGATTTTGCCCGCATGGCTAAAGATAAGCAAATGGTTTTGTTCCAAGCTGATTGGACGAACAAGGATGATACCATTGCGGCGGCACTTGAAAAATACGGCCGCAACAGTATTCCGCTTTATGTCTATTATCCGTCGCATACGGACAAATATATTATCCTGCCGCAGCTTTTAACAGTTGGCATTTTAAAAGATTATATCAACTAAAAAAAGCCACTCTGAACAGAGTGGCTTTTCTCATTATGAACGAAAACGGTTATTTGCCAAAGATACCGATATTTTTAATTTTATCTTTAACATCACCAACAACATTGTCCAGATTTTCTTTAGCAACGTTCTTCAAATCGCCAAGATTGTTTTGAACCACGGTTTGTGAAGCTGTATTTAGGATTTTGGTCAAAATCTTGGAAATTGAAGCGGTAATGCTTTCGCCTTTTTTATCAGCACCGATATCTGTCAAAGTGATAGACGGAAGTTTAATATCAAGAGCATGTTTATCATTCTGCAGCGGAGTAATAGCGCGCAACTCACCCTCATTTACTTTAACCAATTTAATAATGACTTTTTTAGCCGCTGATTTATCGGTCGCGGAAGACTTAGCTGCCGCATTATCCTGCTTTTCGGCTTTTTCGGCTGAAGCTGTATTTTTAGCGATATTTTCCTGTAATTGTTTGATGTTGTTTTGTGTTAAAGACAGCATCTCATAAGTAATGACAGGTTTATCAACCAGAATCTCGTCAATGATAATTGTGTCGGTGGTCAGACTTTTCAGGTTTACTTTTACACTGACACCGCCCAAGTCAATCAAATTAGCTGATTTGTAGTTAGCGGGGTTAGCTACCGTCAAGCCTTTGATTGCGCCTTGTCCGTTAGTCAATGACAGGCTGAAACCTTTGAGGTTAACATCTGTTCCGGTAACCTGGCTTCCGTATTTGTGAACAACACCGCGCACAATGCTTTCCAATGACGGAGTTAAAAAATAGCCGACAACGCAAAGCACTGCCAAAGCGCCTAAGAATATATATTTTTTCTTCATAATATTATCCTTCATAAGTTTTTAGTTAAAGCTGATGACAGTTTAGCTATTCCACAAAACAAATCAAGAGTTTTATTAGGAAGTAGTAACTTTACTAATTATTCGGAAGCTAAAGATAAGGCGCGTGGGGGTTACTCTGCGCTCCGCTTGAGTTGCACGGGCGCTCATCAGCTGACGCTGACCGCGATACCCCCGTATCGCTTTCGCTGGTAGTCAAACCCCAGACCCACTGATTAAGAGTCAACCGCGCTTCCATAACGAAACCTTTGTTTTTTTCTAGGAAAATAAAGGGCTTTCAGCAAAAATAAATTTTGTATATCCGATACCTTCCTATAAATATGCGGGCTATATGTAGGCAGCAACCGATAGCCCAACAGAATAATTTTTTATTGTATTTTATCATTAAACGCTATAAAAACTTGGATTTTTTCGCTTCTTTTTGGCGGTATTTGGACTGCTTTTTTCTTTTCCTTATCCGATAATCATAACGTCTTGAACATTACTTTAAGGAAAGGAAAAAATAATGTCAACTGAAAAAAATTATCTGACAACAAAAGAACTCGCCGACTATTTAGGAATATCCGAAGCCACCTTATTATTGCACAGGCAAATGAACACCGGCCCGGAATACGTTAAAATCGGGCGTCTGGTGAGGTTACTTAATTAGTACGAGGGGATTGCGTTTTATATAAAAATGGTAATATTCTTAATGGTTAATGTAAAAAATAAAAACATGAAGTATTGACATTTTATTTTATTGAAAATAGTCTGGATTAAGTCTAATTTACGGAAATATTACCATGAAAAATACTGTAAATAATCATCTTGAAGAATTATTTAAAAATTCTTGGTACCAAGTACTACTTAATACATTTAGTTCTATTATCTTATATACTCATGATTTTTATAAAGAGAAAAAGATAAAACCTGTTCTATTTCCTATAACAACGGGTTCAATTAGTTCGCCAATGGGAGAAGGTAGTGATTCATTACCCGTCAAGGTAAATATCAAAGGGCAAGATATGTATCTTGCTGACTCTATGCAGTTTAGTTTGGAAATTGGAACACGCCTTACAGAAAGAGGCTGTTATTACATTATGCCGTCTTTTCGTGGTGAAGATGTTGATGAGAGGCATTTAAATGAATTTTTTCACTCAGAAGCGGAAATTAAAGGCAATTTAGATGATGTGATGAAACTTATTCAGGAATATATTTTGTACATGAGTAACAGATTTTTTTCTGAATACAAAGATACTATTGAATCAATATGCGGTGTTAACCACATTATTGATTTGATCAATAATCCTCAAAACCATTTTATACAAATTCCCTATAAAAAGGCACTTGAAGAACTTAAAAATATAAAAAATGCAATATCTATTGATAAATTCGGTAACACAATTATCACAAAATATGGCGAAAAAGAGTTAATAAAACGTTATGGAGAATTCTGTTGGTTAACTAAACTTCCAACAAAGATTGTGCCTTTTTATCAAGCATCGGAAAAAAATGATTTTGAAACAGCAAAAGCAGCGGATTTACTCGCAGGAATCGGCGAAGTGATTGGTTGTGGCGAACGTTGTACTTCTGCACAGGATTTGTTAAAATCTTTGAATTATCATAAAATATCAATAGAAGGCTATCAATGGTATTACGATATGAAGAATCTTTGCCCGTTACAAACTGCTGGTTTTGGAATGGGAATTGAGCGTTTTATACTTTGGCTATATCAACATAATGATATTAGAGATTGTATGCTACTCATCAGAAATCATAAACAATTAAGTTTTCCATAAGGAGTTATCATGGATTTGAATAAATTAACAGAACAAGACATTAGAAAGATGTCTTATAATGAATTGATTGGATTGGTTAGAGAAACGAACCGAATTCCCGGCGGTGCGCAAACGATTTCCTATATCGCTTCTATGTGTTGTTTGCGTGAAGGCAAGAGAGTGCTGGATATTGGAACCAGCACAGGAAACACTGCAATAGATATCGCTTCATTGTCAGGCGCGGAAGTGATAGGAATAGATATCAATGAGAATAGCTTGGCAGAAGCACAAAAAAGAGCCGAAATTGTCGGAGTAGATTCAAAAATTACTTTTGAACTCAATGATGCTATGAATTTATCATTACCGGATAATTTTTTTGATATGGTTATTTGTGGAAATGTTACTTCTTTACTTAGTGATAAGGAAAAGGCTCTTTCCGAATATAAAAGAGTTCTTCGCAATACCGGTTTTTTGGTTGCCGTCCCTATGTATTATATTAAAAAGCCGTCAGATCAGCTGATTCAAGATGTTTCTGATGCAATTCAAGTTGATATTAAACCGCTCTACAAAGATTTTTGGATAAATTTCTTTACAAAAGGGGATTTTGAAATTTTCCTTGAAAAAGATTTTGCTTTTGATGATTTAGATGAGGAAAAAATAAATAACTTTTGCGATTATATATTATCACGAGATCATCTAAAAGATTTAAATGAAAAAGCAGCATTGGCACTTAAAGAAGTTTATAGAAAATATATGCTTTTATTCCGTTATAATTTATCGCATATGGGATATACAATTTTAATTTTGAGAAAATCACATAAAGAAATAGATCCAGAATTGTTTACGGCTCATGCTCTATAATGAATACCTGTAAAAAAAGCCCTATTGAGGGCTTTTTTAGTTATTATTTCTTCTTATAAGAATTGTATAACAGGCTGGTCGTATAGCTAAACGCTTATCATCAAGAACATAATTCTGTAAATCTGCTTGTACTTCTTTTACAGTGGCATTCCAGTTATTTTCATCGCAGTTATTAAATTCGCCTTCAAGATGAAAGTTTAAAAATATTTCAAGAGCTTCTTCCATTGAAGTATAATATATAGGATCTCCCTGTAAATGGTTTATTTCATAGTTGATTATATTTTCATTTTTTAAAGATTCCAAAGAAGATTTTATTGCTTCCAACGAAAGACTCAATTTATTGCCCCGATTATAGACATATGACTTCTTTGCCCATTGCTTCATCAATATTTTTTGCTCATCTGATTGAGAGTCAAAATGAATAATAAAAAACGTACCATTATTATTT
>ERZ1034878.734-NODE-734-length-13833-cov-12.271229_pt1 | contig 13833 bp, 17 predicted proteins | sample MGYA00520593_ERZ1034878 | MGnify/ENA primary metagenome ERZ1034878 (study PRJEB33766, sample SAMN09781724) | gut metagenome | biome: gut microbiome | host: Homo sapiens | place: Madagascar | study: EMG produced TPA metagenomics assembly of the PRJNA485056 data...
TTTTAAAAAATATATTGACGTGGGAAAAAATTACTGTATATATAGAGACACCGATTGAGAGTACGGTAGCAAGAATGGCCGGTTGGCAGAGTGGCTCATGCAGAGGACTGCAAATCCTTGTACATCGGTTCAATTCCGGTACCGGCCTCCAAGATTATTATTCCGGCTTAGCTCAGCGGTAGAGCAATCGGCTGTTAACCGATTGGTCGCCTGTTCGAATCAGGCAGCCGGAGCCAATAAAAAAGACCTTTCATTTTGAAAGGTCTTTTTTTTATTTCAGTTTAATTCTCAGCTAACAAAAAACCGAAACAATCAACCAATTGTTTCGGTTTTTTGTTTATATCATTCGCTTATACGTTTAAGAACCACGATGACGTTGCATATTGTTTATCACCAAATTGGCAATATTGACACTGTCAGTGCGTGCTCCTTTGCTGAGTTCCAGATTAACCATTCTATGAACAAGTTCGTCTTCACGACCGCCGCTGTATAAGGACATCAGCCATTTCATCAAATCATTGTTCTTGCTGGCCCGAACCAAATTATCGGCAATAACCTTTTTACTGTTGACAATAAATCCTGACTTACCGTAATTAGATAAAAGCCCCTTGCCGTCACGGTTAAAACTGATGACCTTTGGTTTGCCTTTTTCATCCAATCCGTCAAAAGTAAGCGCATGTAATCCATGGGAATTTCTGACAAAGATTATAGTACCTTTTTCATATCTGGCATTACCGTTTTCATCCACCAGTGAGTTGGCAAGGTTTTTACTCTCGACCACACAATCCGGATTGCTTTTACGCATACTGGCAATATATCCACGGCAGCTCAACCCGTTATATTGCTGCAGATCTGGTTTAAAATATTCAAATTCAGGAAAATTTTCGCTAAGATTAATCATATTATAGTTAATTGCCGCGATGCAATAATTAATGCCTTTGGTATAACTTCCGGGACAAACCGTATTAACAAACTTTTTAACCAGTTGATCGTGCTGACGACCTCTCTTACCTTTAGCCACATCCAACTGGTCATGCATAGAGTCTACAAAACGTTCCAATAACCATTCTGCACGTTTTTCGGCTTCTTTTTGAACATCCATATTCTCAACCACCATTCCGAGATAATCAGTTGCGAAGGTTTTTGACATCATAATCTCTTTTTTAATGCCTTCTTTAAAATTATTTGAACTTTCGCTGCTGGTATTACTGGCTGAAGCCGACATAGACAACGCCATTCCGGCAGCACATTTTATCAACAATCTGTTTAATTTTGACTCTCTGATGCGAGCCAAAATCGTACGTTTTTTTTGAGCTTCTTCCTTAGTCATTTTTCCAACCCGTATTTCTTGATTTTAATTATTGCGATTATAGTATTTAAAATATGATATTTCAAGGCGAAAATAATTATTAAAGTCCATTAAATTTAACTTTACTTTTATCGTTTTTTGGGAATAAATAAGCATAATTGTTACTAAAATATTAACCATAAGTCAGAAAATTATGAAACATACCTTAAAATCATTGTTTACCCTAGGATTAATCTTTATGTCATCTGCCTGCACTACTGAAAAAAAACCGGTAATTGTTCCGGCGGTGGAAATAAAACAACCTCAGCCCCAACATCAGCTTGACATTATCGGCGGTGTCGAACCGGTTTACTTTTTGCCGATTAAAACTCCTTTTGACGCTCGTATCGATACCGGAGCGGAAACCTCATCAATTGATGTCAGTAAAATGCGTTTCTTTGAACGCGACGGCGAAAAATGGGTTGCTTTTGAACTCAACCATGACGAAAACGGCGAACGCCACCGTTTTGAAAAACCAATTGTCCGCAAAGCCAGTATCCGTCGTTCGGGAGCGGATGAACAACGCGTAGTCGTAAATATGGACATCAAAATCGGGAATGAGATAATCAACGCCGAATTTAGTCTGGCCAACCGCACTAAATTTGTTTATCAGGCGCTTATCGGTCGCAATATTATTAAAGGCCGTTTTATTGTTGATCCTTCTGTTGAAAACACCTTGCACTAGAGAGGTTATGGTATGCTTAAAAAGTTTGCTTCGGTTCGTTTTACGCTTTCTATTTTGCTGTTTTTATCCATTATCTTTGCCGCATACAGTGTTTTTTACAAAATAAGCTATTGGGGCTTCAACTTCACTCCCAAACAAAACGCCGATATTTGGACCATTGAGGCTCACATCTCGTTTACTCCCAATAGTGACCCTATAAAAATAAGCCTCACCACTCCGCGCAAAAGCAATGAATATAAAATTTTGGAAGAAAATGTCGTTGCCAACGGCTATAAAGTCAAAAAAATCAGCGGTAATACCTCCAAAATGGTTTTGACTTCGCCGGCACTTACCGAACCACAGGATATTTATTACCGCGTAATGTTGTTTGACAATATTGACACCCGCGGCAAAACCCAAGCTCCGCAACCCAAGAAACCGGCCCAGCCGATTATGGATGAGCAAAAATTAGCCGTTTCACAGCAGATTTTGAAACTGGCCGCCAAAGTTGACGGTGATAAAGTTGCACAGGTTATTCGTTTTCTAAATCAAGTACCGCTTGACCCGATTGTCCAATCTTATTTGCCAGTTAAAAAGACGCAACGCGATATGGTTAATACCATTCGTGATTTGCTTGCTATCAAAGGCGTTCCTACTCGTACCGTTCGCGGCTTTAAGTTAGAAGAAAACAAAAAATCGCTTTCTCCTGATTTGATGTTGGAAGCTTACATTGACAACCAATGGAAAGTCTATAACATCGAAACTGGAGCTAAAGGTCTGCCGGAAAATTTTGTTGTTTTCCAACGCGGCGGCGACGCCTTGATTGACGTTGAAGGCGGCGATAATTCCGTTATTAAGTTTTCGGTTATGAAATCGGTTGCCGCTTCCATGAGTTTAGCCAGCAAGCGAGCTAAAATCGCCGGTAATCGCTCTTGGTATGACTATTCGGTTTACAATCTTCCGTTAGCCGAACAAAACACTATTAAATGGCTGTCTATCTTTCCGTTGGCGATTCTGGTTATCGTCCTGATGCGTAATGTCATCGGACTGCAAACCATGGGAACTTTTACGCCGATGTTGCTGGCCATGGCTTTAGTTAAAACAGGCTTTTGGCCCGGACTTTTGTGTTTCGGCATTATCGTCAGCGGCGGTTTGGCTATCCGCTTTTGGCTTTCCAGGCTAAATCTGTTGATGGTGCCGCGTATTTCAGCCGTGGTAATTGTGGTTATCATCATCATGCAATTTTTAACCATCATCGGTTATCAGTTCAAACTGAATGTTACCTTGTCAGCGGTATTCTTCCCCATAATCATTATGGCTTGGATTATTGAACGTGCCTCAATCACCTGGGAAGAAGACGGCGCTAAAAACGCTTGTCAGGAAATTATTAACAGTATGGCTGTGGCAATTATCACCTATTTTATCATCAGTAATGAATACATCCGCCATATTATGTTTGCGTTTGAAGAACTCAATCTGGTAATTTTGTTTATCGTTATGCTGCTTGGTACTTATACCGGTTACCGACTGCTGGAACTCAAACGTTTCAAACCCCTGGTTAAGGAATAAACAATGTTCGGCAAACTGTTTCCCTCGCTGGCCAGCCCTTCTCAACTCCGCAAATCCGGTGTTTTGGGTATGAACAGCCGTAACTACGACGTTATTTTCAAAAACAACCGGCGGCAGCTGTATCCCTTGGTTGATAATAAAGTTATGACCAAAGAGTTGGCTAATCAGGTGGGCATTAACACTCCGGCCTTAATCGGCAAAATCGACCACCAGTTTGAGGTAAAAAATATTCTGCAAATCATCAGCGGACACCAAGAATTTGTCATTAAGCCGGCACAAGGCAGCGGCGGTAAAGGCGTTTTGGTTGTCACCAACTATGAAAACGAGCTTTTCACTACCGCTTCGGGCCGTCAGATTACTTATGCCGAAGTTTATCAGCATATTTCCAATATCTTAAGCGGTTTGTACAGCTTGGGCGGCAAATATGACTCGGCTATCATTGAAGAGCTGGTGCATTTTTCCGATATTTTCAAAGAATACAGTTATCAGGGTGTGCCTGACGTACGGGTTATTGTTTATAAGGGTTTTCCGGCTATGGCCATGACTCGCCTGCCGACCAAACAATCCGGCGGACGGGCTAATCTGCACCAAGGCGCTATCGGTGTAGGCTTGAACATTGCCGATGGCACAGCCCGTCGCGGTGTTTTGCGCAATCAACCGATCAGTATCCAACCTGACACCGGTGCGGATTTAATGCAAATAAAAGTTCCGTTTTGGCGCGAACACCTGATTATCGGCGCAAAAGCTTATGAGATGACCGGACTTGGTTATTTGGGGGCTGATATTGTGTTGGACGCTTTTCGCGGTCCGATGATGCTGGAACTTAATGCCCGCCCCGGACTGGCTATTCAAATTGCCAACGGCTGCGGCTTGGCCGACCGCCTGCGTGAAATCGAAGATACCTACCCCATGGATTTGACGCCGGAAGAGCGCGTAGATTACGTAATGAATAAAAAATAGCCTGTTATTTGCAATCTTGGTTATTGTTACCTATATAGATATCAGGAATAAAAAATATTTGCTGTGAAAGAGGAAAATAAAATGGCTAAAATTACAACCAAATCCAAAGAAACCAAACTATTGAAAAATGCCGAAACCAAATCGCTCGGCAAAACCCAAACTAAAGGCCTGAAAGCGGCCGAAACCAAAAAATTAGGCGTCAGCAAAACCCGTGCTAAAAAGATAAAACATTCTTATAAAGTCAAAGATGCTGAAAACGCCCTGCTGCTCAAACTGAAAGACGGTGACGTCGTAATTGAGATGTTTCCTGATGACGCTCCCAACCATGTGGCTCGCATTAAAGAATTAGTTCGGGCCGGTTTTTATAACGGTTTAAAATTTCACCGCGTAATTGACGGTTTTATGGCCCAAACCGGTTGCCCTTATGGTACTGGCACCGGCGGCAGCGGCAAAAAACTCAAAGCGGAGTTTAACCGCAACCACCACAAACGCGGTACCGTGTCAATGGCTCGCTCAATGCTGCCGGATTCGGCTGACAGCCAATTCTTTATTTGCTTTAATGACTGTGATTGGCTCGATGGACAATACACCGTTTGGGGCGAAGTAACCTCCGGCATGGAGCATGTTGACGCTATCAAACGCGGTAATGGTCCTAACGGAGCAGTTGCTGACCCTGACGAAATTGTCAGCATGGTCGTCATCTCCGATATTTAATTTTCCAGATCAAAAAAAATCCTTCACCCTGAGCGGTGAAGGATTTTTTTTATTCAAACCATTAAAATAAATAACGCCGAAAGCACAATTGCGGCCATCATAAACAGCAATACGGTGTGTTGACGATAGCGGCAATGCAGCCAAAAGCTCATTAGCGCAAATCCGGCGGCAAATATCACAAACACCATAATCCGCACCCAATCGGCATACTCCGGATTAGCCAAGGCGGCAACGCTGACTACAGCAAAAAAAGCCAAAGCTCCAATTGCCTGACACGCATCAAAAACCATTTCGATGGTACATTTTTTTGATTTTATTTTTTTGGCAGCCATATAATTATAGATTTAAAAATTAAATTATACCCAACATTAAATCATATTTCACCCAAAAGTAAAGGGGCAATTTACCTGCCCCTTTTTTAGCTTTATGACTCTGTACTATTCCAGCCAATATTCAATCGTTGAAACCACACGTACTTTCTTGGCAATTGACTGACTTTCGGAAATATCCGGAGCTTCAACTTTCGGCATAATCGAGAAAACGCCCTGACTTGCCCGACGAATACGTCCGACTTTACTATCCGAACTCTTGGCAAACTCAGCCGCAGCGGCCGCAGCGTTTTTGGTTGCTTCTTCCAACATCTGCGGTTTGATTTGATTCAATCCGGTAAAGATATATGAAACCGGCGAACCGTATTGATTGTCAAACGTAATTCCTTGAGCAACCAACTCGCCGTTTTGGCGCAAAGCCTTATCCACCAAATCGACATTATTGGTGCTGACCGTTAAAGTTTGGCTGACAATAAAACGATAGGTCATATCATTATTGCTACGATACGGATTAGCCAAAAGATCGTTGGTTTCGACCCGTCCTTCGCTTATTTCCTCTTTGACAATTCCCTGCTGTTCCAAGAAATTATAAACAATCTGACGCTGACGGGCGATTTCTTGTTGTGTAGTCTGCAAACTGTCACCGGTCACCACATATTTGATATTCCAAATCGCCAAATCAGCTTTAACTTCCATTTCGGCCAAGCCTTTAACCGTAACAACATTGGAATTTACTTTGGCCTGATAGTAATAATAGCCGGGGAAGAACCCGCCCAGAGCAATTCCCAAAGCCAAGACCAACACCGCCAAAAACTTACACCCGCAGCTTTTGCCGCACTTGCATCCGCAACCGCATTTACAATTTTCACCACACCGGCAGTTATCACCGCCTTGGCAATCTTCGTTGCAAGTGCAATTTTCACCACATTTACACTCTTTATTTTCCATTTCAATCTCCTTAAGATTTATGATTATCAAGTTTATTTAACACACTTAATGCGCATTTAAGCCCGTCGACCGCCGCCGAGACAATTCCTCCGGCATAACCGGCGCCTTCTCCGCAAGGATATAATCCTTCTATCGGACTTTGCAATTTTTCATCCCGCAAAAGCCGTATCGGTGAAGAACTTCGGGTTTCAACTCCGGTCAATACCGCTGACGGCAAAGCGAAACCATGCAGTTTTTTATCCATTTCCACGATTGCCGACCGCAGCGTATCGGTTATTTCCGAACCGAAAATGTTGCTCAAATCGCTTGGCACAACTCCGCATGAATAGCTTGGCGTAACTTCATCAAATTTTTTGGACGGACGCTCAGCCAGCAAATCGGCAACTTTTTGTGCCGGGGCTTGATAGGTTTTACCGCCGGCAGCAAACGCTTTTTGTTCCAACTCACGCTGATAATACATTCCCTGTAACGGATGTGAGCCTCCGAAATCTTCAGGATTTATACCAACCAACAGTGCCGAATTGGCATTAGCCTTATCTCTGGCATAACAGCTCATACCATTGGTTGCCAAATGTCCGACTTCTGATGCCGCGGCCACCACCTCGCCTCCCGGACACATACAAAAAGTATACGCCGAACGTCCGTTAGGCAGATGAACCGCCAACTTATAATCAGCCGCCCCCAACAACGGGTTGCCGGCAAAATTATGCTGCAATGCCTGATTAATCAGTTTTTGCGGGTGTTCAATCCGCGCTCCGACCGAAAAAGCTTTCGGCATCAACGGAATCCCTCTTTTATACAACATTTCGAAAGTGTCACGCGCACTATGCCCGATAGCCAAAATCAGATTATCCGCGCTGATTTCGACCATTCCTTCCGGCGTTGCGGCTTTAATTGCCAGCAGCCGCCCGTTTTTAATAACCAAATCCACCAACCGATGATTAAAACGATATTCTCCGCCCAAGGATATTATCTTTTGGCGTATCATCGGCACAATCTGCGCCAGTTTATCCGTCCCCAAATGCGGTTTGGCCAAATACATTATATCTTCAGGCGCTCCGGCCGCCACAAACTCTTGCAAAACCTTGGTCGTAAACGCATCTTTTTTGATACCGGTCATTAACTTACCGTCAGAAAATGTTCCGGCGCCGCCCTCGCCGAATTGCACATTTGACTCGGGATTCAGGCGGCGGTTATGCCAAAATTCACGAACATCTTTTTGTCTTTCCGCCACCGGTTTGCCACGTTCCAAAATCAACGGTTTTGCACCGGCCTGCGCCAATAACAAACCGGCAAACATTCCCGCCGGACCGCTTCCGACAATAATCGGACGGGCAAAATTTTTGCTCTGTATGGTCGGGATCTGCAATGGTACTTCCGGTTCAATTTTTTCCATATAAGCCCATGGAGATTTGGCCAACAAAGCTTCTTCATCATCAACCGTTATATCAATCGTATAAATAAAATATACCTTTTGCCGGCTGCGGGTATCGACCGCTTTTTTTACCAATTGCCACGAGCGCAGCGGCGATGTCAGCCCCAACAGTTCGACTACTTTTGACGGTAAATTTTTTATCTCAAAATCTAATGGAAATTTTAAATTGCTGACTCGAATCATTGCCTTCTCCCGCTATCTTTGTAACCTAAAATTGCGGAAAATAAAAGCTAAATCATCAAACAATCAGCATAATTGCCGCCATGACACCGGCTTTTTAGTTTTCCTCAGCCTCATCGGCGGCCGTGGTTTCCTCATCACTGCTGTGGAACAAAATTGTCCATAACGCTTTGCGGTACATCCACAGATTAATCACGCCCAACGCCACCGACATTGTACCGAACAAATACAGCATATAATACCAATTGAGTTGTGAAGCCGACATCATAACATCCTGTTGATTAACGCGCAAAAAGCCGATTGCCGCTGCCGTAAGCGCAAATGCTGATATAAACGCCAATGTCCAAATCTTGTTCTGCACCCGATGATTAACCAAAAATGACGTTATGATATAAAGCACGACAAAAGCTACAAGCAAATATAATTCCATGTTCGCCCCTTCCTTAAAATTTATTTAGTTTAGATATAGCCTTGCTGCTTTCGTTTTCAAGCGATTTACCTATTTAAAAAGCCAAAGCCGAATATCTGTTAAGACATTCGACTTTGGTTTAATTCGTAGTATTTAGGCTACTTTATTACCTATACAACCACGAATAAAGCAAATTGCTGCGAAACATCCGCCAACTACCATCACAAAACCGATAATCGGGCATTCAGCGCACATATAGCATGTTAACTTATAAAAAACATACACAGCTGCACATATAACACCGACACCAAGCAAAATTCCAAGTCCCCAAATCAGGATTACTGCTGCAACAATAAAGAGAGCCAATCCGACGATTAAACAAGTGGGAATACCAAAGATATCTTGAGCGTTTTGTGATGCGCAGTGGTTGAATGCAAATATCACTGCAATTACGAAAACGACTGCCAATACAGCAATCATTAAAATTCTTTTTGCCATAAAAATAAGTTTTATGCTTATTCGCTAAATCAACTTCAACAGTCAAAAAAGCAATAAGCCGATTATAAAATAATGGAATAAAATAAGATTTTGTATTATTAATATAATATCACAAAATTTGCCTTTAATCCAGCAAAAAACCCCATTAAGACTAACACACTTGCCAAAAGGCGAAAATTGTGTTATAAGGGCAAAAATTTTCACAACAGCCAAGGAATAAATTTAATGCTCGAAAAAAAATATCAGGCCGCTGATATCGCTGCCATGCGTGAAGCTGTCAAAATGTCAGCGACTTCGACTCAACACCTGCAAAATCCTGAAGGCGGGCCTTTCGGCGCGGTCATCTGCAAAGACGGTAAAGTGATTGCCGCCGGCTGCAACCATGTGCTGATTAACAATGATCCGTCTGCTCACGCTGAAGTTTTTACGATTCGCGAAGCTTGCCGCAACCTTGGAACTTGGGATTTGAGCGGCTGCACCCTTTACACCAGTTGTGAACCCTGCCCGATGTGCCTGATGACAGCCAAATGGGCTAATATTTCCCAAATTTATTTTGCTGCCACCCGCAAAGACGCTGCCGCTATCGGCTTTCGTGATGATGATTTGTATAATCTGCTCAAACCGGCGGTTTTTGGCACGATGATTGAAGAATGTCATGATGAGGCCGTCGCCGTTATGCAAAAATGGCGTCAAACTTTTGGCAATGACGAAAATTATTAAACTCCGCATTCCCAAAAAAGTAGTGACTTGCCAACCCAAATAATTTATATTGGCGCAAAATTTTAACGGAAAGACTAAGATGAAACAAATTATATCAGCCGCCGAAGCCGCAAAACTGATTCCGCAAAATTCTTCGGTTATGATTGGCGGTTTTTTAACCTGTGGTTCACCGGAACGCGTTATTGATGAACTGATTAAAGCCCGCACCGGCGGTCTGACCATTATCGCTAACGATACATCCGTCCCCGACAGCGACCGCGGCAAGCTGGTTGTCAACAAACTGGTAAAAAAAGCCATTGTAACCCATATCGGCACTAACCCCGAAACCGGCCGCCAAATGAACAATGGTGAGCTTGAAGTTGAGTTAGTACCGATGGGAACTTTGGTTGAGCGCATTCGCGCTGCCGGAGCCGGACTTGGCGGTTTTTTGACCCCGACCGGCATGGGTACGATTGTCGCGGCCGATAAGCCGACAATGGAAGTTGACGGAAAGACCTATTTGTTTGAAAAACCGCTCAAAGCCGATGTTGCCATTATCTATGGCACTAAAGTTGATAAATTTGGCAATGTCTTTTTGGAAGGCACGACTCGCAATTTCAATACCGTTATGGCCACCGCGGCTCAAACCGTTATTGTAGAAGCCGACGAAATTTGCGATGAGCCGCTTGACCCCAATATCATAAATATTCCGGGGATTTTCATTGATTATATTGTAGCATGAGGTTGTGATGACAGACTTAACTAAAGAACAATGCCGTGAAATTATTGCCCAACGTGTTGCCCAAGAATTTAAAGAAGGCGATGTTATCTCGCTTGGCATCGGTTTGCCGACGGAAGTGGCTAACTATATTCCGCCGCATTTGCATGTTATTTTCCAGTCCGAAAACGGAATGTTGGGTGTCGGACACCGTAACCCAGACGCCGGACGCCACCCGCGCATTACCAATGCCGGCGGCATGGCCGTAACCGTCAAAGCCGGAGCATCTTTCTTTGATACCCAAACCTCGCTGATGATTATGCGCGGCGGACATATTGACGCTACCGTTTTAGGCGCTTTGCAGGTTGATGAAGAAGGTAATCTGGCCAACTGGATGATTCCCGGTGCGTTTGTCCCCGGCATGGGCGGCGCTATGGATTTGGTCGTCGGCGCTAAGAAAGTTATTCTCGCCATGGAACACACCAACAAAGGCAAACCGCGGATTGTCAAAAAATGTAACTTACCGCTGACAGCAGCTCGTGAGGTTAACCTGATTGTAACCGAACGCGCGGTTATTGAAGTCACTCCGCAAGGACTTCTTCTCAAAGAAATCAATCCGCTGTTTTCGTTGGACGAGGTCTTAGCTTCCACCGACGCGGATTTAATTATTGACGATAGTTTACAACAAATTGCTTAATTATCACCCCAAAAAAGAGGCTGTAATCAGCCTCTTTTTTTACCGAACCATAACCAGCAGACAAAGCCGAACAAGATAATGCGCGAACAAGGCATTGCCAACCACACACCGTCCAAACCAAGCCATAACGGTAATGTAAACAAACATAACGGCAGGGCAAAAAAGGCATCCCCATATATCAGCAGCGATGAATCCCACACTTTACCGGTTGCTTGATAATAATAGCCGGCAACCCGAACCACGCCTAACAAAACAAACGCTGTCGAACTCAAAATCAAACCATGTGCTGCCAATTCGGCCGTGCTGCCGCTGAGGTTAAACCAGGTAGGAAAAACATTGTGGCCGGCAAATGAAACCAACATCAAAATTATTCCCAATCCAAACGCGGTCACATACCCCATATTACCGATAACATTTTGCCGTTGAAAATGTTTGCCGCCGTAGAGGTATGCCACCAAAGGCTGAACTCCTAATGACAAGCCGGTCATCAGCAGCGAGCCTAAGGACTCAATTGCCCCGATAAAAGTATAAGCGGCCAAGCCTTCAATTCCGCCATATTTCAGCGATTGAAAGTTATGGAAAAACAACATGGCAATAATCGACAACTGATTGCCGAGCGATGGAATGCCGCTCAACAGCACCTCACCCAAAGTTTTTAACCGCAGGCGAAACATTAACCAACGATAACGCAGCTGCGTATAAGGTGTGGCAAAATAAAGCAAACCGACAACCGCAATCATCGCTTGTGCCACAACCGTTGCATATGCCGCCCCGATGATACCGCCGCCCAATGGAAAAATAAAGACATAGTCGAGCAAGATATTAAGCAATAAGCCGCCGATTGTCAGCCACATTGACAAAACCGGACGTCCGTCATTACGGATTACCGCAGAAACCGCCATCATCAGCATACAAGCCAAATTGCCGTATATCAAAATTCGTGAATAGTGGATTGCTCCGTCCATCAACTCCGGCTTTGCTCCGAACAAAACCAATGCTTCCGTTAAATAGGTGTTCATCAGCAACATCATACCCAAACTGAATATCAGTTGAAAACACAACATATTGCCTAATGTCAGACGAGCTTTAGATAAATCACCGCGTCCGCGCGACTGTGAAATTATAATCGCCGCCCCTGTTCCCAACATATCGCCGACCGCCCCGAAAAGCATTACCAACGGCCAAGTTACAGCCACTGATGCCAACCCGATTTCACCTGCGCTCTGCCCGATAAAAACCGTATCGACAATACTGTACGAGCCGACAATGAGCATCCCCACCATCGACGGAATAATATACGATAAAAAGAGTTTGGTATTTTTAGTTAGTTTATTCATCTATTCACCTTGTTAGTTAAATCAGCGCTTAAGTTATATATTTTTATATTTTCTTCGGCGTTGTGGTCTTTAATGAACGACTCACTCCGCGTATTGTTACCGGTATTGCGCTGATCTTGGGCGCGGTAATGCTGATTGTTCTCAACAAGCGCAAAAAAGCCAAATCAAACTAACTTCGCGGTTTGCAACCACAGTAATTTTGGCTGTACAAGCCTAATTCTTTAATCAGGCGGCTGCGTAATTCCTGCATTCCGCCTTTACGTCCTTCAATCTCCAAATACGGCACTCCGGTCTGTATGGAAGCTGAATTTGCGGCCTCGTTAACCTGAGTCAGATTTTTATAGCGCGAAACCCCCAACACACTGGCCACCGCCTGATAACCGTTATCTTTGGCATATTCCATAACCCGCTGCAAACGCATTTGAAAACAAATCGAGCAACGGCGACCGCGTTCCGGCAGATCTTCAAGCCCTTGGGTTAAAGCACACCACCGTTCATTATCATATTCCAACTCAATAAACGGCACTTTATACTGTCGGCATACACGCTCGTTTTCATCACGGCGTTTTTGATATTCTGCCAACGGACGAATATTCGGATTATAAAAAACCACAGCAAAATCCTGCCCTTCCGCCGCCAAGCGGGAAATAACCGCGCACGAACACGGCGCACAACATGATAACAGCAAAAAACGCGGCAACATCAAAATTCTCCTTCATCCTTAAAATAAACGTCAACCATAATTTTTGCAACAAAAAAGCTCCGACAAACGGAGCTTTTAAGGTGTTTATTAATTAAATCACACTCAGGCAGATATTACATTCCACAAGATTTGCAACCTTCATGAAGCGGAGCAACATACGGCTCTTTCTCATAAGTTACATCTTCATAAGTTTTCGGTTCATAAACCGTGGTATATCTGGTTTTGCGATAAACAACTTCTACCGGTTCACGAGTTTCGCGAACAGTCTGTTTGTTGCAGCCGCAGTCAGCTGACTTGTTGCATCCGTATGTTTTAGCCGCACACGGAGTTTCATAACGACGCGGTTCCGAATAACGGTAAGTTGTCGGAGCATAGTAGTCATCATAAACATAGTGATAGCAAACGCCGTTCTCAACAAAATCGCAATCACGAGCCGAACGGGTCGTTGTGGTTCTGCGGGTTGACTTAAAAACAACTTGCTCATCTTCAGGTTCTTCAGTGCTGTTCATGCAGGCGCAAGCCGATAAAAACATCATCATTGACAAAACTAAAATTTTCTTCATAGCCGTTTTCCATTTACAAAGTTACATTTTGACGAAATTTTGTATAATTTTTCGTATAATAT
>ERZ1034878.741-NODE-741-length-13720-cov-7.059202_pt1 | contig 13720 bp, 9 predicted proteins | sample MGYA00520593_ERZ1034878 | MGnify/ENA primary metagenome ERZ1034878 (study PRJEB33766, sample SAMN09781724) | gut metagenome | biome: gut microbiome | host: Homo sapiens | place: Madagascar | study: EMG produced TPA metagenomics assembly of the PRJNA485056 data set...
GCGCTGTTGTTCCGTTAAATGCGCTATAGCCGATTTCGGTAAGAGTATTTGGCAATGTTATAGATGAAAGTTTTGTACAACCATAAAATGACATTGAGCCGATTTTTTTAACTGTATTCGGTATAGTTACTTTAGTTAAATTTTTAGCGTTACTGAAAAGATTGTCTGCTACTGTTGTTGCACCGTTTTCTATAGTGGCTGTTTTTAGTCCCGAATCTTCAAACACATCACTGCCTGCTTTGGTTACAGTCTTCGGTATTGTAATTGTTGTGAGCGCTGTTGTTCCGTTAAATGCGCTATAGCCGATTTCGGTAAGAGTATTTGGCAAAGTTACCGATGATAGACTTTTACAACCGTAGAATGACATTGAGCCTACTTTCTTTACTGTATTCGGAATTGTTACTTTAGTTAAATTTTTAGCATAGCAAAAAAGATTGTCTGCTACTGCTGTTGCTCCTTTTTCTATAGCGGCTGATTTAAGTGCCGAACCGTTAAATACATTATTACCGGCTGTTGTAACCGTTTTTGGAATTGTAATTGCGGTAAGTGCCATCGTACCGCCAAATGCATTATAACCAAGTTCGGTAAGAGTATTTGGCAAAGTTATAGATGAAAGCTTTGTACAATTGCTAAATGCACTTACACCGATTTTCTTTACAGTATTTGGAATTGTTACTTTGGTAAGATTATTTGCATCACTGAAAAGCGCAGCCGGAACTGCAGTCGCACCGTTTTCGATTATAGCAGTTTTTAATCCTGAATTTCTAAAGATACTATAATCGGAATTTGTTAATGTCTTTGGAATTGTAATCGTTGTAAGTGCTGTTGTTCCTTCAAATGCATTATAGCCAATTTTCGTAAGATTGCTTGATAATGTAACTTTTGAAAGTTTTGTACAATTGTGAAATGCCATTGAACCGACAACTTTTATTGTATTTGGTATTTTAACAGAAGTTAATGTGCTATTGTTGTAAAAAGAATTAGCAGAAATTTTTACAACATTTTTATTTAAAATTTGTGACGGAATTGTAATATCGGTTGCTATACCCTTATATCCCGCAATATTTACGGTATCATCTGAATTTACAGTATATTCATAGTTGCCGCTTATAAAAATAGTTGCCGCATTTGCTGTAATTGAAATCACAGATAACCCGCTTACAGCTAAAACCACAGCAATAATTGATGCTAAAAATTTTTTCATTTATTTTCTCTCCTTGTCATTATAACAAAATATTTTATATACTTCTCAATATACAATAAAAATAATAGCAAATATGAAATTTACTGTCAATACAAAATTGTGCAATTCAGTTACATATACAATCATCAAAAATATAAATTTTTTTATTTGTCAACTTTAACACAAAAAGGTCACATCATTGCATAAGAGGAAAGTATTTGTGGGCTTTGCCCACACCCACAGCCTTTGAAAAGGTTGACCAAACATTTATAATTGCTTGGAAAATCAATTTGCTAAACCATAATTTATTAATGCTATCTCAAATAATCTTATAGCCTTTGACCGAAAACAAATCAAAGGCTATATATTTTTCTCAATATTACTTTTCAAAATCAATTGAAAGGCTCTTTTTGTCGGAAGTAAATTTACGGCACACTACCCCTGCCGACTGCAACATTCTTTTGGACGCAACAGTTGCGGCGCTGTCGGCATATTTATCAGAATTATTGCAGTATCTGATTTTATAATGTAAAAAGAGCGCCCATACCGAGCGCTCCTAAATTATGCTTTTGACTTTGAAACATTGGGTGTGAATGCGGATTTAATGGATTTCCACACCTTTTTCTGAATAACTCCGATAAGAACGGAAAAGAAAATTCCTGCCGCAAGGTAGATTATAGCATAACTGTAAACTCCGTTTGGCATATAGAAATACCAGATAGTTTCTTTCATTGTCTGAATACTGAAATCAGAGAAAAGCGGAGTTATGCGGCTTATTAAATAGAACAGCCATTTTACCAACATAAAGCCTGTAAGGTGGTGTATCATAATGCTGTATGTATTGTCGGCTACAAGCAAAATCGGTTTCCAATGCTTGATAATCGGCGCAATGAGCTTTGACACTCTAAGCCAAAAGGCAATGCCTGTAATTGCCGTTATGTACGGAATTATACAGCCGTTTTCAAACTGATTGCACTTTGACGGTGTGTACTCAAGGTTCTTAAAGAATGTAAGCAAAATGAGCTGAACCGCAAAGAGAATGCCAAAATACGCAAAGCTGTTGAGGGTATCGTGCTTTTCAAGTTTTGCCTTATAGAACTTGCCAAATTCAAAGCATGGCAAAAAGAACATAGTCCTGAACAGTAAGAGCATTGGTCCGTGAAAGCCGTTAGGTGTTTCTATTGAAGTCTGAACGGCAACTATACCCACCACCGAATATACAATAAGAATGATATACTCGTTATTGAGTTTTACAAGGCTCAACAGCTTTCTGAAAAGTATGTTGATAATATACACGCAGAACAGGGGATATACAAACCACGAACCGAGGTTGTATTGGAATGCCTCGCCGTCTACAAACGGCATAATAAAGAGGTTATACGGGTTTACATCTGCACCCGAAACATATCCGCAGTTTTTCATAATAATTACGAATATACCGTATGCAATATTCCAAAGATATGCGGGGATAAGCAGTCTTTTTGCTCTGCCCCATATGTACTTTAATACATTATCCTCGTGCTTGTCCTTGTAGAAATAACCTGAAATGAACACAAACAAGGCAAGGTTAAAGGAATAAATCGGAAACCAATCATACGCAAGGGAAATTCCGCCCTTGTAGCAATGTCCCGAAACTATAATTATAATTCCTATTGCCGACAGCAGTTTAAAGCTGAGGTTTACTCCGCTGTCGGATTGAGCAACCGCATTTGTCAATCGTTTACTACCATTTTTACTCATAAATATTTACCCTTTCTCATTTTACTAAATAAACTCTGCCCAATAATACTGCGACATATATTCGTTCATATATGAATTTACAGCGCCTCGTCATCTGCTGCAAGTATTTTCATAATTAATCCTCCTTTGTGTCTTTAAAAATTTTAATTGTAGATACAGTTCCTTTGCCTGCCTCGCTTTCAATGGTAACATCGCCGTTGCACATTGTTGAAATTCTTTCTTTAATGTTTTCAATGCCGAGATGTGTGCGAGATGTGTCGGGGTTCGGTTTTGTGGATTGTCAATGATAAGCGGCATATAGTAATTGAGCGTATCAAAGAGAAAATAAAGACCGCCGAAGAAAGCTACCGGCGCAAAGCTGAAATTTTGCAGCTTTGATTTTCTCATAAGCACACCTGCAAGCGAGAATGTGAGTATGCCGAGGAATGACATAAGCATTGATTTTTACTTTAAAAGTTATCGACTTATAATTATTATTTAAAACGGGTGATCACTGCCAAGTTTAAAGGTATCGCCTTTGTCGGTTGTGTATTCGCCCGTCAGAGTTACAGGCGTAACGGAATAGCCGCTGCTTGTAGCAAATGCTTTTGCGGTAATGCAAAATACTACATTTAGGTTGATGCCCAGCTTACTCTTTTTCAAAATAATACCCCACAAATTATTTTCTACACTATTATACAACTAAACCGTAATATGCACAAGGAGAATATCCGCAACTATATTTGTGTATATTTTTATATTAAAGCAAAAATCCCACTCCAAAATCGGAATGGGATTCTTGCAATATATAAAATCAAACTTCCATTTACTTAACCAACAGAAAATGTTGTCCTAAACGACCCTTTTGTATGTTTGATAATTGATAGTTTTCTAAAATTACGCTCATATGCGTATCTCCTTAAAAGTCGATTTAGCTCTTTGCGCTATAAATTCTCATTAAGAGGTCAAGAACCCTGAAGTAGAGCCAAATTACTGTAAATGCAAGGTCGAATGATACTGCCCACTCGTCTTTCCTTGGGTGATGATTTTCAACAGTTTCACGAATTACCTGAAAGTCGCTGATGAGGAATAAAGCTGCAATTACAATAAATACAACTGACATTACAACACCGAAGATTGGATTACCTGCAAAAACCAATACAAAACCTCTTGTTGCAGGAATAAGGAAAGCGATAAAGCCAAGAATTGAAATGCCGATTGTTGAAAGTAAAAGTGTAAGAGTAACAGCTTTGAACTTGTCGGTAGCTCTGATTTTGCCTGAAGTAAAGAGTAAAAGCATAGCGAATACAATTACAAGAGTAATAACTGCTGCCCATACAATTAAATTTGAATAAGCGCCCTTATAGAAAACTGAAATTGCTGAAATAATAATGCCTTGGCTGAGTGTGTAAAGTGTACCGCTTACAGGTGCTGTACGCTGAGCAAATATAGCAACAAACGGTGCGATTATGCCTACGATAGCTGCAACGCCTGTAACCATCATCTGCGGAAGGTAAAAATCAAAAATTCCGCTATGAATATGATGACCAAATGCAAGCATTGGAGAGATAAGCAAGAATAAAGCAAAGCCTGCAACGGTTGCAGCGAGGAAATAAAGTGTCTTTACCAATATGCCCTTATATGTTGCGCAGCTTGAATCGGTTGCGCTTGCGCTTGATTTAGACATTCTTCTTAATACAGGGTTTGAGCTAAATAATGTTGATGATCTTTGTGCTTGGTTTTGATTGAATTTGTAAGTTGTCATAATGATTTCTCCTTTAAGAAATGAAAGCTTGTCTGTTTGATTTTCTATGCCTTTATTATACAGACACAACTATGACAACATCGGGACAAATACGGACAAAATTTTTATTTTTTCTTTTGCAAACAATAAATATACCATTATATATCGTCAATATTTAAAAACATTATAAAAATAATTGACAATGCAAGCCTATGATTTTATAATATTTATATAAATACAAATACATAAGGGGTTGAAATTATGATAAAATTCAATAATGTTACAAAGGTGTTTAACAACACCCTTAAAGCGGTAGACGATTTGTCCTTTAATGTAAACAAGGGCGAAATTGTAGGCTTTATCGGGCCAAACGGCTCGGGAAAAACCACCACAATAAAAATGCTGACGGGTATTTTATCAAGCGACAGCGGAGAAATCAGCATTAACGGCTACGATATTAAAAAAAATCCGCTTGAGGCTAAAAAAAGCATCGGCTACATTGCCGACAGTCCCGATATGTTTTTAAGGCTTAAAGGAATTGAATTTCTCAATTTTATAGGCGACATATACAAAGTTCCCACCGATGTGCGCAAAAAGAGATTTACCGAGGTTTGCGACAGATTCGGTCTTACCGACAGTCTTAAAGCTCCTATGCTGAGCTATTCGCATGGTATGCGCCAAAAAATTATGGTTGCCGCCGCACTTGTTCACAATCCCGATGTATGGATTCTTGACGAGCCTTTAATCGGTCTTGACCCAAAAAGTGCCTTTGAACTAAAGTCTATGATGCGTGAACACGCCGACAAGGGCAACTGTGTATTTTTCTCTACTCACATACTTGAGGTAGCGGAAAAGCTCTGCGACAAGGTTATTATCATTAAAAAGGGCAGGTCGCTGTATGACGGCACTCTTGATAACCTTTGCAGTCAGAACACAGGCAAATCACTTGAACAAATCTTTTTGGAGCTGACTGAAAATGAGTAATTTCTTAACTTTATTAAAAACCTTTATAAAAACAACCGAGCTTACCTCGGCTGAAAAAAAGCGCTCAAAGCACTTTTATAAAATTATGGGCACTGCCGTTGTTCTGCTGATTATGATTCCCGCAGGACTGCTTGTCGGCATAATAACCTATGCGCTCACTCTCGGCGTAATGTCTTACGATGGCACAACGCAGGGTGCAAATGTAATTTTACATATTATATCCATTTTGTCGGTAATCTTCGGCATTAATGTAATCATTAATATATTTTACTTTTCAAACGATATTGAAAATCTAATTCCTCTGCCGTTAAAGCCGAGGGAGATTGTAAGCGCTAAGTTTGCCTACTCTCTGCTTTCTGAGAACATTATGGAGTTTATCCTGATTCTCGGCGCTTGTGCAGGCTTTATGTGTGCGCATGGATTTTCGGCTACGGGTATAGTTGCCTCATTAATCGGCATTTTAACCGTTCCTATAATTCCTCTTGCCTACTGCGGAATTATTGCTGTTATATTTATGTATTTTACCCATTCGGTAAAAAATCGTGATTTTCTCAACAAAATCACAGGTATCGGCACTGCCGTACTTATAGTAGGCTCATTGGTAGCCCTCGTAAGCGTGAGCGGATTTAATCCCGAGGCAATCGTCAGCTCACTTGCAAGTGCCGACAACGGATTTTTAAATGTAATGAACATTATTTTTCCGCACATTCCTCTTATGATGGATTCTATCGCCGGTGACAGAGCATGTCTTTTAATTTTGTATCTGCTTGCTAATGTTGTAGTTGTGGCAATTTTCCTTTTTCTCGCCTCAAAAATGTATATCAAGGGCGTATCGGATATTAATACAACAAAATCAAAGCGCAGTAAAAGCATTGCAGGACAGGCTATTGAAAAATCTGTTCAAAAGGACATTTTTGCAAGCTACCTTAAAAAGGAATTTTTGGTGCTTTTCAGAACACCGCCGTTCTTTATGGACTGCATTGCCATAAATCTTTTGTGGCCTGTATTTATGGCTGTTATTATGATTTTGCAGGGAAGTACAAACTTTTTGTCGGGTGTGCTTACTCCGTACCTTGCAGGCGACCGGAAAAGCATTACAATCATCACTGTATCCGCCGTTGTAATTTCGGCACTTGTTACGGCAATCAACAGTATTGCCTCGTCCTCAATATCAAGAGAGGGCAAGCATTTTCAGTTTATGCGCTACATTCCTGTTGGACTGAGAACGCAAATCAACGCAAAAGCTCTCGCAAGCATAATAATCAGCGGCTCGGTTATGGTGCTGTATGTAATAGCATTTAATGTGTACTGCGCAATACTCGCAACAACATTTAATCCGTTTGTTTTCATAGTAACTCCGCTTATTCACATTGCCCTGAGCTTGATTTGCGTTGTGTTCGTTACCTACCTCGGAATATTTTTAGACACCATAAATCCTAAGCTTGTGTGGGACGATGAAATAAACGCACTGCGTGGCAACTACAACACAGTAATAAATGCGGCCATAATTATTGCAATTACCGCCGCTATCTGCACAATTTCTCTTGTATTACTATGGATTTTTAGCGTTGAACCTGCTATAATTAACCTTGGACTTGTTATAGTAATGTGTGTTCTTGCTGTTGCGGCACAAAAAGTTTGCCTTAAAAAGGGCGTAGCAAATCTTGAACAGATTGAAAGCTGATAAGTCCGAATAAATTGGAATTAAAATTTCAGGTGATTTATAATGACAGAAACTAACTATTCTATGCTCTGCGATTTTTATGAGCTTACAATGTCAAACGGCTATTTTAAAAACGGCTTTTACAAAAAGAATGTTTACTTTGATCTTTTCTTCAGAAAAGTGCCCGACAACGGAGGTTTTGCCATTGCCGCAGGTCTTGAGCAGGTCATTGACTATATCAAAAATCTTCACTTTTCTGAAAGCGATATTGAATATCTCAGAGAAAAAGGAATTTTTGACGAAGAATTTTTGAAATATCTTGCAAACTTTAAATTTACAGGCGATATTTACGCTATACCGGAGGGAACTCCTATCTTTCCTAACGAGCCGATTATCACTGTAAAAGCGCCTGCTATTGAGGCTCAGCTGATTGAAACCTATCTCCTGCTGACAATTAACCACCAAACGCTTATTGCAACAAAGGCAAACAGAATCGTTCGTGCGGCTCAGGGCAGAACAGTGCTTGAATTTGGCTCACGCAGAGCGCAGGGCGCAACAGGTGCTGTTGACGGTGCAAGAGCGGCATATATAGGCGGTTGTGCAGGTACAGCCTGTACGCTTACAGACGCACTCTATGGTGTTCCTGCCGGCGGTACAATGGCTCATTCCTGGGTACAGATGTTTGACAACGAGTACACTGCTTTCCGCACCTACTGCGAGCTTTATCCTGAAAACCCTACATTGCTTGTTGATACCTACAACACACTTAAAAGCGGTGTTCCAAACGCAATAAAGGTGTTTAAAGAAGTGCTCGTTCCAAAGGGAATTAACGAGTTTGCAATCCGTCTTGATTCGGGCGATATCTCGTACCTCTCAAAAAAAGCAAGAAAAATGCTTGACGAGGCAGGGTTGCCGAACTGCAAAATTGTTGCGTCAAACTCTCTTGACGAGTATCTTATCCGTGACCTTATGATGCAGGGCGCTCAGGTTGATGTTTTCGGCGTTGGTGAAAGACTTATCACCTCATCAAGCTCGCCTGTATTTGGCGGCGTATATAAACTTGTAGCTGTTGAAGAGCCTACAAGCGGCGAGATTATCCCTAAAATCAAGGTCAGCGAAAATACAACAAAAATCACAAATCCGCACTTTAAAAAGCTCTACCGTTACTATGATAACGAAAGCGGCAAAGCGCTTGCCGATGAGCTTTGTGTGTATGACGAAGTTATGGATTTCTCTAAGCCGCATACAATTTTTGACCAAAATGCTACTTGGAAAACAAAGACTTTGACTGACTTTACAGCGAAAGAACTTCTTGTGCCGATATTTAAAAACGGCGAGTGTGTGTATAACTCACCAAGCATTGAAGAAATTGCTAAATACTGTAAAGACCAGATCGGACTTCTTTGGGACGAGGTTAAGAGATTTGAAAATCCGCATAACTACTATGTTGACCTTTCCAAAAAGCTCTGGGATATTAAAAATATTCTCCTCAATATTTATCAAAGCTGATAAAAGGTGCAGATATGAAAAAATTTAAACAAATTATAGCCGTAATTCTATCGGCTGCTGCGGTAATTTCAACTGTGATGGTGTCGGTATCGGCGCAAGACTTGCAAGGCTATGACTTAAACGGTGACGGAAAATTTGATGTGGTTGATGTTACATACTTGCAGATCAATATATCGGGCGACGGTCAATTAACCGATGAACAGAAAAAAATTGCCGACTACAACAATGACGGCAAAATTGATGTTCAAGATGTAACCACAGCACAAATGCTGATTTCGAGCGGAGATACTCCAACCGCTCCTACCACTCAGCCGACCACCGCTCAGCCAACAGCACAACCGCAGCCAACAACAAAACCTGTTTCGCAGGCAAGCTACAACAGAGAATTTGCCGATAAGGTAATTGAGCTTATAAATGCCGAAAGAGCCAAAGAGGGTATTCCGGCACTGCAAAAGGATACCACAATCACTAATGCGGCAGACACAAGAGCAAAGGAAACAGTTACACTATTCTCTCATCAGCGCCCAAATGAAACAAGCTGGATAACAGCGCTGATTGAAAACAATGTTTTCTTTAGTGCAGCAGCCGAAAATATTGCTAAAGGACAGACTACACCTGCTCAGGTTGTAAAAGCATGGATGGAGTCACCGTCACACCGCCAAAACATTATGAACAGCAATTATAACAAAATCGGTGTGTCCTGCTATGTTGACAATAATGTTTATTATTGGGAACAGTTATTTGTAAAAGGCTAAATAGTTATTAAGGTCCGACTTTTAAAGGTCGGACTTTTTTATTATGGTGGTTTAGCGAATCATCGGTCGGGTAACGAAGTAAAGCAAAAGCAAAACTTTTATATTCGGGACAAATAATAAGCTGTTTGCTAAATTTGCTGCCCGATCAATACCGTAATTAAAATTAAATACGGGAAATGAGCAAATTCACAAATAAAAATCATATTTTTAATTTTATTGACTAAATCGGGCAATATTGATATAATTTTGTTAAATAAGGCAGGCGGTGGAATTATGAAAAAAACTCGGCTTATAAAAATTGTGCTAAAACGAACAGGCGCATTAAAATTTTTGACTACATACATAATCATATTTGCTTGTGTGAGCGTGGGTGTATGGATAATAGAGCCAAATATAAAAAGCATTTTTGACAGTATATGGTATTGCTTTAGCGTGGCAACAACAATCGGTTTCGGAGATATAACAGCCGTTACAATTTTAGGCAGAGCCATGTCAATATTCCTTTCTATCTGCTCAATCCTCATAATCGCTGTTGTACCCGGAATAATAACGAGCTATTATATTGAAAGCACAAGGCTGAGAGAGAAAGAAAGCATCGCAAAATTTCTTGATGACCTCGAACATCTGACGGAACTTTCAAAAGAAGAGTTGCAAAGCCTCTCTGAAAAGGTTAAAAAGTTTAATAGGAAATAAATTAACAGGGACTTTATTTATGCTTTGTAAATGATTATGTTTAGCTTTTTCAATCGAGCAACAATGTGATGAAAAGGCAAGAGTTTCCGTCCCAAAGCAAAAAAGTTTGGTCAACCAATAAATTAAAAGCGTTCACTAACTTAAAAAGTGGTGAACGCTTTTTTTCAACATTTCAAACACAAAATGTTAATTATTATTCATCGCCAAAGGCAATGCCCATTTTCCTTGCGGCGGCTACTATTTCGTGGTCGGCAGGAACGGCTTTAAGTTTACCTGCGATTTCTTCGAGCGGAACTGCAACTACTTTATTATTTACAAGTGCAACCATTTTGCCGTAGTCACCGTTTATGATAAGCTCAGCGGCGGCAATGCCAAAGCGAGTAGAAAGCACTCTGTCGTATGCGTCAGGACTTCCGCCTCTCTGGAAATGTCCAGGCACTGTAACTCTTGTTTCCTGTCCTGTTGCATCCTGAATTTCTTTTGCAATTTTGTATGAGATTGACGGATATGCGATTTCAGCCATAGCGGCTTTTCTTTTTTTCTTCGGCATAGCCGCAAGCTCTTTGGAAATTGCACCTTCTGCAACGGCGAGAATTGAGAATTTCTTTCCGCTTTCGGTTCTTTTCTTAATTGTATTAATTACGGAATTAATATCGTACGGAATTTCCGGAATTAAAATAACATCCGCACCGCCGGCAATACCTGCATACAAAGTCAGCCAGCCAACCTTGTGACCCATAACCTCAACTATAAAAACTCTGCCATGTGAGGTTGCTGTGGTGTGAATACAGTCAATAACATTTGTTGCAATGTCAACGGCACTCTGAAAACCAAATGTCTTGTCTGTACCCCAAAGGTCGTTATCAATGGTCTTTGGCAGAGAAACTACATTAAGTCCCTCCTCACGCAAGAGGTTTGCGGTCTTTTGTGTGCCGTTGCCGCCAAGAACTACAAGACAGTCAAGCTCGAGCTTTTTGTAGTTCTTTTTCATTTCGGCAACCTTGTCAACGCTGTTTTCGTCAATAACTCTCATAAGTTTGAACGGCTGTCTTGATGTGCCGAGAATAGTACCGCCCCTTGTAAGAATACCCGAAAAATCATCAGGTTTCATCATCCTTGTTTCGTTGTAAATAAGTCCTCGGTAGCCGTCAATAATGCCGATAATCTGCACGCCGTCATTGCCGTAATTCTGATAAAGTGTTTTTGCGACTGCACGGATAGTAGAGTTAAGTCCCTGACAGTCACCGCCGCTTGTTAAAATACCGATTCTTTTCATTCTGCTTTTTCTCCTTCCTTTGCAGGTACTATAGGAGTGCCTACTGTTCTTACATATGTCTGTTTTTTAACGGCATTTTGTGCCTGTTGTGCAAGTTTTGAAAAATGTTTTTGGCTGTTAAGTCGTTTTCTGCCACGCTTATCTACAAGGTGATATGTGGTGTCGGGTAACTGCTTTCTTGCATTTACCGTGTCTTTTAGCGTAACTTTTAAAATCTGTTCAACCCTGTTTTTAATGTCTTCGTCCTCAACAGGGAACACAAGTTCAACTCGTCTGTCAAGGTTTCTCTGCATCCAGTCGGCACTGCCGAGGTAGTAGAGAGGATTGCCGTTGTTTTCAAATTTAAAAATTCGGCTGTGCTCAAGGAGCTGTCCTACAATGCTTATTACCTTTATGTTTTCGCTCCAGCCTTTTAATCCCGGAATAAGACAGCAAATTCCACGCACGATAAGCTCAATTTTTACGCCTGCCTGCGATGCCTCGTAAAGCAAGCTGATAATTGCAGGGTCTACAAGTGAATTTACCTTTGCGGTAATTGATGCGGGAAGTCCCTGCTTTGCGTTTTCGATTTCTTTTCTTATCATTTCCTCAAAGAAAGGTCGCATACCTTGAGGAGCAACAATAAATTTATTGTATTCGGGCGGTAAAGAATAGCCTGTAAGTGTGTTGAACAGAGATGATGCGTCAAGACCGTATTCCTCTCGGCAGGTAAACATACCGATATCTGTATAGAATCTCGCTGTGCTGTCGTTGTAGTTACCTGTACCCATATGCAGATAACGGCGGATTCCGTCTTTGTCTTTTCGTACAACAAGGCAGATTTTGCAGTGAGTTTTAAGACCTGTAAGTCCGTAAATTACATGACAGCCTGCTTTTTCGAGTTTGGTTGCCCACTGAATGTTATTTTCTTCGTCAAAACGAGCCTTAAGCTCAACAAGTACAGTAACCTGTTTGCCGTTTTCGGCAGCCTTAATAAGTGCGCCCACAATAGGAGAGTTGCCGCTTACACGATACAATGTCTGCTTGATTGCGAGTACATCGGGGTCTTTTGCGGCTTTTTTAACAAAGTCAACCACTACATCAAAGCTCTCGTATGGGTGGTGCACAAGTCTGTCTTTTTCACGAATAGCCTCGAAAATATCGTCACAATCATAAAATTCGGCAGGCGGATTAACAGGTGTAATCGGCTCAAAACAGAATTTTTCGCAGCCCTTTATTCTTGCAAATTTAGAAAGGAAAGTAAGGTCAAGCGGACCGTGCTGTACATAAATTTCGTCCTCGGTTACATGCAATGCATCTACAAGGAATTGGCGGATTGACTTGTGGCATTTTTTAGAAAACTCAAGTCTTACAGGCACACCACGCTGACGCTTTTTAATAGATTTTTTAATTTCCTCCATAAGGTCTTCTGTGTCCTCGTCAATGTCAAGGTCAGAGTCCCTTGTGATTCTGAAAGCTGCCGACTGTTTGATGTTATAAAGCTCAAACAGTTCGCCGAGGTGAATAGTAATAATTCTTTCGAGAGTAATAAAGTCACGCTTGCCCTTTGCAGGGAGTTCCAAAAATCGTGGGAGAATCGACGGCACCTGCACAAGTGCGTAAAATTCTTCACCCTCGGCATTTGTCAGCAAAACCGCAATGTTAAGGCTTTTATTTGCAAGCAAAGGGAACGGACGGCTTGTGTCAACAGCCATCGGTGTGAGAACAGGGAATACCACTCTCTGAAAATAATCGTCTGCAAATGCTTTTTGCTCGTCGGTCATTTCATCTGCCTTAACAAAATTAATGCCGTTTGCCCTGAGTGACGGAATAATGGAACGATTGTAGCAGTTGTACTGCTTTTCGGCAAAGGCATGTACTTTTTCACTGATTTTTTTCATCTGCATTTTAGGTGTAAGTCCCGATGGGTCGGGTTTGTTTGTGCCACGATGAATATTATCAAGCACTCCTGCAACACGCACCATAAAGAACTCATCAAGGTTTGAGGCTGTAATTGAAAGGAAGTTACATCTTTCCATTATAGGATTTTCCTTTTCAAAAGCCTCTTCAAGTACACGGGCGTTAAAGTCGAGCCAGCTTAGCTCTCTGTTATTGTAAGGCATTTCAAGCCATTTTTTTAATTCTTGTTTCTTTTTTACATCAATTGTTGAAGTCATTATATCACTCCTTGTTATTCTTATTATATTGTTAAATC
>ERZ1034878.742-NODE-742-length-13718-cov-10.969406_pt1 | contig 13718 bp, 11 predicted proteins | sample MGYA00520593_ERZ1034878 | MGnify/ENA primary metagenome ERZ1034878 (study PRJEB33766, sample SAMN09781724) | gut metagenome | biome: gut microbiome | host: Homo sapiens | place: Madagascar | study: EMG produced TPA metagenomics assembly of the PRJNA485056 data...
ATAAACAGACTTTCTCTTCATATTCTCAGTTTAACACATTTTTCTAAATCTTTCAAGCATTTTTGCTTTTATCTTTGTCCATGCTAAAATATACCTACAGGAGAGAAAATATGATAAAAGATTACTTTATAGAAAAAATTGAAAATGCAATAGAAAAAGCTATAAAAACCGGTAAACTCGGTGCTATGACAGAATATAAAAATGGAAGTTTAGCAGTTGAACGACCTAAAAACGCTGATTTTGGAGACTATGCAGTAAACGTTTCTTCACTTGCTCGTTTTGCAAAAATCGCACCTCCCCAAATTGCAAATGCAATTGTTGAGTTTGTAGAACAAGAAGATAACCAATATTCAGTTGTTGCAGGGTTTATCAATTTTAAAGCAGGCAAAAAACTTCTTTCAAACCTTGTTGGTGAGATTTTTGAAAACCCAAAAGAATTCGGAAAACCTAAAAATGTAGAAACAGAAAAAATAATTCTTGAATATGTTTCTGCAAACCCTACAGGACCTTTCCACATTGGTCACGGTCGTTGGGCCGCAATGGGTTCAGTACTTGCGAACTTGCTAAAATTCTATGGACATGATGTTTATCAAGAATTCTATATTAATGATGCCGGTTCTCAAATTCAAAAACTCGGCAACTCTCTTGCTATCAGAATTCGTCAAGAATTGGGCGACAATGTTGATTTTCCGACAGATGAAGTTGAAAGAAAAAACTTCTACCCAGGAGATTACTTAATTCCGGTTGCGAAAAAGTATCTTGAGGCTTATCCCGAAACAAGTTTAGCGACATTCCAACCACTTGCACCGGAAACATTAAAACAAATTTGCGATTTTGCAAAAGCTTATGAAGAAAAAGTTCAACGTGACTTGTTAGACAAATTCAAAGTTCATTTTGACAATTTTTATTCAGAACTCACACTTCACCAATCAGGAAAAGTTGAAGAATGCGTAAATAAACTCAAAGCAAGTGGAAAGATTTACCAAAAAGATGGCGCAGACTGGTTCAAATCCTCTGATTATGGCGACGATCAAGATAGAGTAATTAAAAAAGCAGACGGATCAAATACATACCTAACAGCGGATATTGCTTATCACATCGATAAACTACAGCGCGGTTTTGATCGAATGATTAACATTTGGGGCGCAGACCACCACGGTTATGTTGCTCGAGTTAAGGCGTCTATCGAGGCCTTGGGCTACAATCCTGACAAGTTGGAAGTTTTGCTAGGACAGCTCGTAAACCTTGTTGTAAATGGCAACGAAGTTAGAATGGGCAAACGTAAAAACATGGTAACTCTTGAAGATTTGATTGACGAAGTAGGCGTTGACGCAACTCGATTCTGGATGAGTATGAGAAATATCGACACAACTCTTGATTTTGATATCGAACTTGCGAAAACAAATACGGACGAAAACCCTGTATTTTACGTTCAATATGCACACGCAAGAGCTTGTTCTATCTTACGTCACTTAGTTTCTGAAAAACTTAACACAGAAACAGGAGAAAAAACTCCTGCATCTATGAGTCAGGGAGAATTAGACAAACTTATTGCGGAATTTAAACCTGAAATTGTTCTTCCGACATTGGATACAGCAAGAAAATTAATCTTGAAACTTGAAGAATACAAATCTGTAATCAAAAATTCCGCAGAATCTCGTCAAGTTTACACGATTTGCAGATACGTTCAAGAATTGGCAAGTGAATTTCATTCATTCTACAATGCAAACAGAGTAATTTCTGATGACAAAGAAATGATGAAAGCAAGAATTTCTCTTGTTTGGGCAGTAAAAACAGTTCTTCACAACGCATTAGAAGATATCTTAGCAGTCACAGCTCCTGAGAGAATGTAAAAAAGTAGACCAAAATAGTTGCGACTTTAGACGTCATTGCTGTATGCTTTACATAATTGTTATTTTATCGTTTACCCATCTAAATCTTCCCTAATAGAGGGAAGACTTATGTTTCAACCCAAAAAGGTATCTTTAAAATTTTTAATATTATATAAATAGTTGCAATGTAAAGCCTCTCTCCCTCAATTAGGGAGAGAAGGAGAGTGGGTAGTTAATATAAATCAAACCAAACAATTGACAATCCCTAAAAAACACGTTATAATGAAAGTGTTAGATATAAGAGATGGGATTATATGAATAAGAAGTTATTTTGTGGATTTACTCTTGCTGAGCTTGTTGTCGCAATGGCAATTGTCGGCTCTGTTGCTGCGCTTACATTACCCCCGCTGATTTCTAACCATCAGAATAAAGTTTTACAGATGAGCTTTCAAAAGGCTTATCGTGATTTAGACAATAATTTGGAAGAACTTCAAGCAAGTAATTACAGAACAACTTTTTATAACTCGTTGCTTGCGAGTACAGACGGAATTGCAGACTTTTTCGCGAACTACTATAATCGTGCACAAATCTGTGGAGCAACCGCTCAACCTTGTTTTGCATCGCAATATGCATCAATTAATAGCCCATCAACAGATGTCGCGTTTGAGATATGTAATTCTGGTGGCGTGACAGTTCAACTAAAAGACAATACCGCAATTTGCATAATTCCGGCCTCACCGGAAGTACCAGCAATTCCGAGTTCCGGAGGTCTTCTTTCACAAGAAGGGAAAGATGCAGTCCCTGCAACAGTTTATATGGACGTAAATGGGAATGAACCACCAAACATCGGTGGGCGCGATATGTTCACATTCCAAATAGATAATTTTAGAATTGTTGATAACACCGCAGAAACAAATTGCATTACATCTTCTGTTGGAGCTGGGTGCCTTAATCACATAATTGCAGACAGGTGGAAAGTAAGATATTAGAAAGGTATAAAATGCAAAAACTAAAAGCTTTTACATTAGCAGAAATATTAATAACAATGGGGATTGTTGGCGTAATCGCGGCCTTAACCGTTCCAGATTTGGTGAGCGATTACCAAAATAAAGCAATGGCAGTTAAAGCAAGAAAATCTTTTAATGAAATAGAAGAAGCTCTTGATTTAATGCTTACTGATGAAGGGAAAAACACACTCAGAACCTCATCACTATACACTAGAGATGATGGAGTAGCTTATTTCGCAACACATTATCTTAAAACAATTTCAAGTGCAAATGGATTTTCAACTGATAAATATTACCCATTAGCAGAAAGGAAAGCTGAAGAAGCCAAAGGAGACAAACCTGCTATCTCGGCAACCAAACCGGAAAATTTTACTTGTGACGGTTCTACATACGTTTTAGCAGATTCAACCGCAATATGCTTAAAAACATCTAATACAGGCTTAAAAATTAACATGGATACAAATGGGAAAGAACCACCCAATACAGGTGGAAGAGATATGTTTACATTTATAATAAACAACAATGCAACCCTGATAAAAGGACAAACAGAAGGTTGTCATAACCAACCTTTTGGTGGCGGTTGTATTGGACGCCTGATGGAGAACAACTGGAAGATGGATTATTAGACTTTCGGACTCTTAATAATTCTTTAAAAAGAATTCAACACCCTCTTTGTTTGTACTAAAATTGAACAAAGAGGGTGTATTATATGGAAAACAAAAATTTGGTAGTTGGTTGCGGATTGTCAGGAGCAGTGATTGCAAGATTACTCGCAGATATTGGCAAAAAAGTTCTTGTCATTGATAAAAAAGACCATATTGCAGGCAACATTTATGACTATGTGGACGAAAACGGCATTTGTATTCACAAATACGGCTCACATATTTTTCACACCAATAATGATAAAGTTTGGAAATTTTTGAGCAAATTCACAAGCTTCAATACTTATATGCACAAAGTTATTGCATTAATCGATGGGATTGAAACAACTATTCCGTTCAATTTCAATACTCTTTATGACGTTTTCCCACAAACTCTTGCAAAGCGACTAGAAGAAAAACTTCTTGAAAAGTTTGAATATAACTCCAAAGTTCCAATTCTGGAATTTCAAAAACAAGACGACAAAGATTTGAAATTCTTGGCGGATTACGTTTACGAAAAAGTATTTTTACACTACACAGCTAAACAATGGGGTAAGAACCCAGACGAAATCGATAGTGCAGTAACTGCCCGAGTTCCCGTCTACATAAGCAAAGATGACAGATATTTTCAGGACAAATACCAAGGAATTCCTCTAAACGGTTACACTAAAATGGTTGAAAAAATTCTCGACCACCCGAATATTGAAGTTAAACTAAACACTCCATATACAGCAATTAAAAATAGCGAGAATTTTGACAAAATATTTTACACTGGCTCAATAGACGAATTTTTCAACTACAAATATGGCGAACTTCCATACCGCAGTGTGAATTTCAAATTCGAAACCTTCAACAGAGAATTTTTCCAATCTAATGCGGTTGTAAATTACCCTTGCAATTACGATTTCACAAGAATTCACGAATACAAATATTACTTAAACGACAAGTCTGAAAAAACCGTTATTGCAAAAGAGTATTCAGAATTCTACAAACGCGGAAAAAACGAACCGTATTACCCGATTGTTAATAATGAAAACACAGAGTTATACAAAAAATATGCCTCAGAGGTTCCGGAAAACGTTTATTTCTTAGGACGCCTCGGGGATTACAAATATTATGACATGGACAAAGCTGTCCAAAGAGCTATTGATTTATTTGAGGAGATTTCTAATGCCTAAAATCAGCGTGGTTGTTCCGGTTTACAATGTAGAAAAATATTTAAAAGAATGTATTGAAAGCATCTTGAACCAAACACTTGATGACTTGGAAGTGATTTGTGTAAATGATGGTTCGACAGACAACTCTTTAGAGATTTTAAACGACTTTGCAAAGCAAGACAAACGAGTAATCGTCATAAACAAAGCAAATTCCGGTTACGGAAACACAATGAATATGGGCTTAAACGCAGCAACAGGTGAATATGTCGGAATTATTGAGTCTGATGATTTTGCAGACAAAAATATGTTTCAAGACCTCTACAAATTGGCAAAAGAGTACGATGCCGATATTGTCAAAGGCGACTGGTACAATTACTATTCTGCCAAAGACTTTGCCCGCAAAAATAACAGAATTTCATCTGCCAAAGCTTTTAAACTAACTAACGCAAAACAAGACAAGAGTCTTTTGAGAATAAACCCGTCTGTTTGGAGCGCAATTTACAAAAGGGATTTTTTGAACAAAAACAATATTAGATTTTTGGAAACTCCCGGAGCAAGCTACCAAGATTTAGGCTTCACATTCAAAATCTTTGCAACAGCAGAACGTGTAATTCTAACCGACAAAGCATACTTGTATTACAGACAAGATAACATGAATTCCAGCGTCAAAAGCAAAACCAAAGTCTATTGCGTTTGCGACGAATACACCGAAATAGACAAATTTTTAGACGAACGCCCTGACTTGAAAAAAGAGTTTAAAGTTCAAGAAGAAATTATCAGATATACAGCTTACGTAAGCTCTGCATTAAGAATTGACGACAGCTTTAAACCTGAATTCGTTGAAGTTTTTGCGAAACACTTCAAAACTGAATACGAAAATGGAACACTGACAGACGAATTTTTCAAAAAAATTCACAAAAACGAATTTTTGACACTAATTAATAATCAGAAAAAATACTTGAAAGTATTGAAAAACCTTGAATTCAGAAGAAAATTCAATCAAATTCGCAAAAATTTCTTATCGGTACATTTCAGAAACGGCAGATTAAATGTGACATTATTTGGGAAAGAGGTTATCTAAATGCCAAAAATCTCTGTAATAATTCCTGTTTATAATGTCGAAAAATACTTGGCAGAATGTCTTATAAGCGTTGTTAATCAGACATTCAAGGACATTGAAATAATCTGTGTAAACGACGGCTCAACCGACAATTCACCAGAAATTTTAGAAGAATTTGCACAAAAAGATAGCCGTATCAAAATTATTAACCAAGAAAATCAAGGTATGTCTTGTGCACGAAATGCAGGACTTGCAGTTGCAACAGGGGAATATATCACATTCGTTGACAGCGACGACTATATTAGCACTGATTTGTATGCAGATATGCAAAAATATTTGCCGGCAGAACTAATTTGTTTTAATGCAAAAATTTTTCCAATGTCTGAAAAATATCGAGCACTACAAAACTATATTCAATGCAAATTTGAGGGCGAACAGCCAATAACAGAAAAAATTATTAAACAAACAAATATTCATATTTGGAATAAAATTTTTAAAACATCTGTTATTCGTGAAAATAATATAAAATTTCCTGATGGTTTGTATTTTGAAGATTTTCCATTTATGTTTGAGTATTTACATTCAATAAATACTGCAAAATTCGTTACTGGGAAAGGCTATTATTTTTACAGACAACAGCCAAATTCAATAATGAAAACATGTTCTCCAAAGTCAATACACCACCTCTATGCTTGGCATTATTTATATGACAAACTTAAAGAACGCAAGCTTTTAGATAAATATCCAAATCTGATAAATAAATTATTTAGAACTTACACAATTTTGGCTTACAAATATTCTGATGAAGCTTCAAAAGATAGTATTATCAAAACAGCCCAAGATTACGCCTCTGAAATCAGTTACAAAGGGCTTGATGAACTAATTGATGCATTGATTAATAATAAAATGATATATTATGGAAGAAAAGAAAAAATCTTCTCCATTAAAAATTTTGAGCACAATGGCTACAAAGACAAGATTTTGACTCTTTTAGGACTACAAATCAAAATAAAATCAAAACCTATCTGGGAGCACAGACCAAAAGTACTTGTGCATTTGCACTTGTATTATCTTGACCAGTTAGATTATATGTTGAAAAAACTAAAAAACATTAATTCTTGTGACTGGGATTTGTTTGTCACAATGACTAAACAAGATGAAAAGGCAATTCAAAAATTAAAAGACTTTAAACCAGATGTTCACATAATTCAAGTAGAGGATAAAGGTTTTGATATTTGGCCGTTTTTGCAGGTGCTAAATCTCGTTGATTTAGAAAATTATGACGATATTTTAAAAATTCACACAAAAAAATATAGAAAGAAAAAAAATTTTTACGGTCGTGGAAACGCATGGAGAAATTATCTGATAGACGCATTATTAGGTTCTCGCAAACAATTTCAAAAGAATATCCATTTGATGCAAATGGATAAATCCGTCGGATTAATCGGTTCAAGGGCGACATTAGCAACAATGGGCTGCTCTGAGAAAGATGACAGCATTTTATTTGATAGAATGTGCCAGAACCATGGAATACCTATTTCCAAAGGACGATTTATCGCAGGAACAATGTTTTTAGTTCGTGCAAAATGTTTCCAAAGAATAAAAGATATGAATTTTAAATCAGAAGATTTTAACCACATTCAACAAACAAGTGGTAGAACAACAACTGCTCACACATTAGAACGATTGCTATCAAGAATTGTTGAAATTGAAGGATACAAAATCACTACTGTTAGAAGCTGGAAATACACCATTATTTGCACAATCAGAAGAGTTTTAAAAACAATCTTTTCAATAAGTAATCTCCCTCGGGAAAGTGAAAACGAGCCAAAAACGAAAGTTATTACTATTTTAGGATTAAAATTTACAATGGTGAAAAAATGATAATTATCCTATGCAATACAAATTCACAAGAGAATGCTGAGTTTATCGCCAAAACACTTATCTCAGATGAGCTTTGTGCTTGCGTGAATATAATTCCTAAAATCCAATCTATCTACAAGTGGCAGGGAAAAATTGAAAATGATACAGAATTTTTAATGCTTATCAAGACAAAAAACGAGTTGTTTGAACAAGTAAAAAATCGAATTTTGGAATTACACCCTTATGAAGTGCCGGAAGTTATCTCATTTGACATTACAAATGGCAACAAAGAGTATCTTGATTGGATTTGTCAAAATACGAGAAAATAACTCTTGTTTCGTTGTTGGACTAGTGCCCCCCCCCCTCCAACATACAGCTAAAAACAGTCGCAATGTAAAGGTTCTCTCTCCCAAGGAGAGAGCTAGAGAGAGGGGTTGAACTTAATTTTGTCTCATCTTTTTACCCCTCTCCCACAGTTCTAATGCTCACACAAGTTCGCAAAGAACTGCGACCTCCACCCTAGGGGAGGTAAGAGTCTTTTGGTCAACGAATTACTTGACACATACAAGAATGACGACTAACCTTAACAGTTACAGTTTTTAGTTTTCTTTTCTAACTGCAATACCCTTTTTCGTTGCCTCAATAACCTTCAAAATTGTATCGTCACAAAGAGCCAATTCCTCTTGAACTTCCGGCGATTGAGTTGCTCGCCATTCTTTCAAAGCATGCCTAAATTCATCGCCATCAACCAAACAATCACCTGTTCCAACAAGTGGAGAATATTTTTCGGTAAACCATTTATTGAACTCTGAATATTCTTCCGTAATCAAATCAGATACGATACTTGCGTTGTTAAGGATTACACGTTCGTCATCTTCAACCATTTGTTGTAATTTGTCAGACAAAATTTCACCATCATCAATTGCCATTTTGCCTGTTTTAGCTCCCATGCCGGCAACTTTAACCATATATTCAGCCACATTTCGTGCAGACTGCATATCACAGCTAATACCTAATGAACCGTTCATTCCGTAGAAACGATGTTCAGCCGAATTCCCGCCATAAGAACAAACCAAATTTGAGAAGAATTTTTCAAATGAATATTGGCTATTAATATCTTCTCCATGAATAAACCGCACCGCCATAGAATCCTCTCGGGTCAAGGGTAATAAAGTTTACTTTATCCGGAATATGCCAAGGTTTTCCAAGAGTTTTTGCGATATTATTCATAACTTCAAGGTTTGTAGCATGCCCGCATTCGTGAGATGTTACCACATTTTTCTCATGCGGCTCTATTCTACCAGTACTTGGGCGTCCTGTCGTCAATTGTAAATATGCTTCAGTAAAATCTCCTTTGACAATCTGCTTATGTCCTCTTTCAATCGCAACTGATTGTGCCTTATTTACAAGGTTTTTAAGCTGAATAAATGGGAAACCTTCCGAAATCTCAGACACAAATTTAATAGTATCTTGTTTTTCTTCCAAAGTTCCACTTAGCCTAAAACCGTTTTTCTTCAAAGTTTGAGCAATGATATCAGCTCGTTCCTCTTTATTATAAGCAGGAGATGAAACCTCAATACTATCAACAAATTTGAACGATTTCATAGTAGCTTCACCAATCAAACGAGGATCTGCAACAGAGCCGACAACCAAGATATTTAAGCCGTCTTTATTTGCTTTATCCATTTCTCTAAGCAATTGAGCCATTGCTTTTTGGTGGTACAAAGATACCATTTCACCAACAGAGAAATATTCAAAGTTTTCAACAAATAAAACAGCAGACTTATTCGGAGCACTTTCAGCTTGAGAGCGAACAATTGAGAACAATTTCTTCATAGAAGCCTCTGGAGACAACGCTCCACCGCCTAAGATATCAACATCTTTTGTACCAAAGTCCATTGTGTTGATTTCCATATAAGGTATTTTTGCTTCACCGGCAATTGCTTTTGCCGTAAAACGGCGTCCACTTCCAGGAGATCCGTCTTGCGAATAGATTACAACACCTTTTGTTCCCATCTGATTTGACTTGATTTGTTTTACAAGTGCTGCTGCTTCTTTGCGAGTAGCCTCTTTACCTGTAAGATCTTTCAAACGTTTATTTGTATCAAAAATAACTTCAAAAGCTGCTTCATCGCCTGATTTTTTCAACATACTTTTTGCTTCAAACAAATATTTTGCAACATCTTTTTCATTAACTTCTTTTTTGTCAATATAGTATCTTGAAATTTTTTGCATTAAATTGACTGTTTTGTCAGGGAAAACACCGTCCATTTGGATAGATGCTTCCAAAACCTTATCTACTGCACCTCTTGTAAAAGAGTTTTTTATATCTTTCATTAAACTCGGATTTTCTTTAAATGCTTGAATTTTTTGCTCTGTATTCAGTGTTGGAACTGGAGCTTCGTCAAACGTTTTAAACATCTTTTGAAAAGCTTCTGGAGAATTCAACGCATAATAAGCATTCTTTGTATCATGAAACATATATTTTACGTTTTTGGGTTGTTTTTGCAATGCTTTTTGAGTTTCAGGATACATCGCCATAACCCGAGTTCCATCCGCATTAACAGTAGCCATCAATATACTTGGATCAAGAACTACAATATAGTCTTTATTTTTATCTTTACCCAATTCAGTAACTAAATGAGTAAAATAATCCTGACTTGTAGCACCGTTTAACTCTATAAATTCAGATTTATCGCCATAAGTTTTATCATGTATTGCTTTAACTGTATCAATAAAGTTTTGTGGATCTTCTATTTTGGAATCATAAGTTAGGAATATATTGTTACCCAATTCTAAATTCTTTAACACATTCACAGCTCTATCTTTGTATGCACTGAACGGTATTCTCTTTTCCAACGGAATTTTCTTCCACATAACAGCTTTGTCCAAGTCATAGTCCATTGTATTTACAAATTTTGAAGTTCCTGCATCAGTAGCTGCCAATGCAGAATTGTACAAATCATCAATTTCAATTGGAGATCCGTCTTTTTCTACATTTAAAATCAACGAATCAATTAAATCATCTGACATTAACTGTGAGTTTAATTTTTCCGGTTTTCTTTTAGGTTTTAATTTTTCTAGAACCTCATCTAATTTTTGAATTTGCTCTTTAACTGCTGGCTGTAACTGGCTTCTCATTTCTTCATCTTTTATTATAGAAGGACTTATCGTTTCTTCAAGCGTAATTGCAGCAGCAGGTTTAAGTGGGTCATTTGCATCTATTTCATCTGCATTTACCGCATCAATAAATTCGTCCAAGTCTTGCAATCCACGTCTTATGACATGAAGAGTTGTTACCTTGCTATAACCTGATTCAAGAGCATCTTCTGCAACATCATTCAAATATTGCCTTGCCGGTGTATCTAATCTATAAACCAATTCATTATACTTACTTTTAGTTCCAACACCGGACTTCATATTCGCCTTAGCAGCCGTAAACGGAACATAATATGCTTGCCCCCTACCCAATGGTTCATATTCAGGAGCAACAGGATTACTCATTGACTGAGTTGCCTTATTTTTTTGTATTTTGTTTTGAAAACTACTATAATTCTTATCTAAATTTAAACTAACTCTTGGAATCATTAACACCTCACTAAAAACCTGTTTTTTATTTATAACCCGCTAAAAATATTTTTTGCTACTTTTGTAATAAATATTTACAAAAAATTTCGATTTAGTTACCCACGATAGTAGCTATCTGTCGTCATTACGAGCGGAATTGGCACAAGGCGACTATAAAACTTATACTCGTTATATGATTTTGGCAAATTATTCCAGTAACGATAAATTGTTTTTCCATCAGCGGTTAATTTTTCAACAAGTTTATCCGCAATTTCAACGCTAGGTGCCAAATATGGATAGCAAAACGGAATACAACTGTCCGAAATATCAATATTCAGTTCATTATCAGGGAACTTTTTATGATATTTCAAAAACATTTCACGCCTTAAAAAATCAGTTTTTTCTGGCGACAAGCATTCCTCACATACATCTTTTATCCACAAATTTGCACCTTCTTTGACAGGCAAAAACTTTTTAGCAGAATTAAAACACGCAAAACCACTCGGCTTTTCAAAATAAGCATGAGCATTATCAACTATCAATTTTGGATAAAGCTTTGCGAGTTTTTCAACGTTTTTAGCACAAATTCCAAAATAATTCGGATAAAGAACATAAGCGTCACGTGGAAATTCTTGCACAGGCATGAAATCATCACCAATATGATAAAAAACAGGTTTTGCACCATTTGCAACGGCAGCATGACGCATCACATCACACAAATAATAAGGCATAAAAACCTTTTTTATTTCATATTTTTGAATAAGATATCCAAACGCATCTCGTGCATATCGAAATTTCATACCAACTATTTTTGCATAAACTTAGCTAATATTACAGCATCAGCAGGCATGATTGTTACTGATTTTTTAGGAACTTTAAGCCCTTTTGTATTCAAATCTTTTGCAGCTTGTGCAGCTTCCAGAATATTTTCCTTCGTGAAACTGTCAACTTGCTTATAATGCGTTGTATTATTGCCTTCCAAGTATTTTTTAGGATCGATTGACAAACTAAAAAATCTGCCATCTTTTTCATTTTTATTTGTTACAAAGAAAATCAAACTTTTAATCTTGCTGAAAAATCCCTTTTTCGGAATAATTTCAAGATCCACATCATTTGCTAATTTTTCCAAAGCAGGTGTTGCCTCTTGCAATGCACTTCCACCGATTTTCTTAGCCAACTTTGGAATAGGTTTTAATGACGTAAAACTTTGATTTGACTTATTTTGTATAGTTAATTCCATGACACTTCTCTCCTAATGCTTGTATTTATTGTAACTTGGTTCTGAACTCATTGAAATCAATTTAACTTTACCAGACAATCCGAGTTCATCTAATATTTCACTACGAGTAGTAGATAAAAATCCTTTTTTACCTTTGGTAATATACTTATTAGAATCATAATTTCCCACATACTCAATTTGTCTTTTAAGCAGTCCACCGTTATTTGCTTGAGTCTTTAACGCTTGTGCAATTTGTTTAATCTCAGCAGGATAAAAAGCTTTTGACAAATCCATAACAAGATTTCCATTGCCTGTAAGTTTCAAAATATCAGTCAATGAATTTGCAGAATGCATAACAGTTTCATTTACACCAAGAATACGTACTAAACTAAACATTGATTGAATATCGTCCGCCTTTGCTACTGCACGAACCAACGGAAGATTGCGTTCATTTGTCAAAGCTTCTGACAATGTCGGAGAAGATTGCGCCATTTGTGTTGTATAAAATTTTTGATTTTTCTCCGCATATTTTTTCAAAATTTCTTTGTCATATAAAGTATGCAAAACATAATCTTGAGTCTGTTCTGATGCATCTGCGACTAATCCGAAATTTTGGTCTCTAAAACCTTGATATGGATAAATTTTTCTCAACTCTTTTTCAGAAACACCTTCTTCAACAAACTCTTTTGACATTCTAAGGAAATCAAGGACATTATTTTGTTCCTTTTCTGTCATACCTGAAGTTACAGACAAGTACCCTTTAATTTCAGAAGCTTTAAGCGGCGTTCCATGTTCTGTACCAATAGAAAGTATTTCCTTCAACAAAGTCATTTTATCTTGTGTCGTTTGATACCAGTTCAATGTATTGACAATACCAGAAGTTTGTTTTGAACGAAATCTAGATTTGCCATTCAATGTTGCTAATTGCAAATAGTTAGAATAAATTTGTTCTTCTGTTGATTTTCTTATATATTGATTAGCTGTTCTCCGAACGCCTTTATTGGCAGCAATTTCTTCTTCAGTAATCTTTGTTGCGCCTCTTTGAATTCTAACACGAGGTCTTTTGGCTGCCTTTGCAGCTTCTGTGTAAACCTTTGAAATATCAACCGGTGTAATTTTTACCATTATAATAAACCTTTCTATTTTTGACTAATATAAAATTATAATGGCACTAAATATATATATTTGCTAGTTTGGAACAGATTTGTTTACATATATAAACAAAAGGCACACAAATACTGTGAACTAAAACCCCTCTCTCTAACTCTCTCCCTTGGAGAGAGGACAAGTTTAAATATATTTATACAAATTCTAAAATTTTGGATACATAAGTTTTCATACAAAAAAGTAAGGTGGAGAATTTTTCGTTTTC
>ERZ1034878.743-NODE-743-length-13684-cov-9.357253_pt1 | contig 13684 bp, 29 predicted proteins | sample MGYA00520593_ERZ1034878 | MGnify/ENA primary metagenome ERZ1034878 (study PRJEB33766, sample SAMN09781724) | gut metagenome | biome: gut microbiome | host: Homo sapiens | place: Madagascar | study: EMG produced TPA metagenomics assembly of the PRJNA485056 data set...
TTTATCAACCATTTTCAACTACCTAGTAATTTCTTATACAGTAAATTAAAATAGTGGAAAAACTCGGTTTCATGGAACTTGTCTTGTCTTCTCATAGATTGAACTCCTTTTCTTATTTACAAATATATTGTAACGCATATTTTTAAAGATATCTACTATTTTAATAATTATTACTTAAATTTTTATTCAAAATAAAAGGCCAGAAATTAATCTGGCCTTTTTACTTACTCGTATTTATCTAATTTATCTGCTAATTGAGCAGTTTCAGATCTCTCTGTTTTTGGCAGGTATACATAACCAAAAAGTGGCTCACCCTTTAAACAATCTGTGAACTACCCATCACCTAAAGGTAATGGGCTTCTAAGAGCCTTACGGCTCTGTTTAAGAAGTTTGATATTTAAGTTTCCACCTAACCAAGTTAGGCAATCCTTATTCTTACAGGCGTGTCCACTTCGCCTCTATCGTATAGGATATACATATCCACAACGTTACTTTTTTTCATGATGTTTAATGCCCCATTGACATCTGCATTGACTGTTTTGCCACCTGCCGTTTTGTACAGACCACGATGTATCCTGCTTCCACTGAACTGATACTCTTTTGGATTATCAGCGCTGTAAACAGGTATATCATCTCTATCCCAGAAGGAGGCTTTTGACGTATAGGATTCTTCCTGTTTTACAAAAACAATATCATTCAGTTCGCACAGATATTCCAACTTGTTGCGCAACTGACCATAAGGAATGTTCACAAAGTTCTGATTGTTCTGTTTTCCGATATTACTGCCTCGTTGAAATGTTTCATTATAGCCGGTAACAAGAGTTCCTATGTCATTGACAATGCAGTAATCTATGACTTTTCGTGCGACTTTGCTCATGTAATCATTGACCTTGTTGTTACGGTCACGAGTAATCGCTTTTTGCCTGTTTGTAGGCTTCTTGCCAAAATGCTGTTTATCTTTTATGGACTGCAAGCGTGCATTTTCTTTATTGAACCACTGGTTGATGGACTTAAGCTTTCTTCCGTCAATGATGAAAGACCTTCCATTACTTGATACTGCAGTTACAAGATTATTTATACCTAAATCCATAGCAAGTGCATTGTTTTTATTAAGATTTCTTTGGATACATTCCGCTTCGTATGTGTACTGGATCTCAAAGAACCTTGCGTCAGCTTTAGGTATGATACGAATTTCCTTAACCTTTTTATCAAGCAGTACAGGCGGTATCGTTATTTCAACAGCCTTGTGTGTTTTCTTAAAGCTGTTGGAAAATGGAAGTATCAGCTTGTTTCCATTCAGTCTTACAAAACCGATAACAAGTGTCGCATATCCGTCTTTCGGAAGATAGTGTGGTAGTTTGCAGTCCCTAAAAGCATATTTACCCTGCCTGGCAAGTTTAAGCAGACCAAAAAATGACTTGAATGAACCATCAACCTCTTTTAGTATCTGCTGTGCCATATTGGAATTAAGTGCTTTGTAATTAGTGCTGTTTTTTAAAAGAGTGTAATTCTTCTCGTACTTAAGGAACTCACCTTCTGTAAAGTAATACTGGCGCACGTTATAGATTGCTTCATTGGCAAGGTTTTTGGCAGCATGGCAGAGTTCCCTGACCGTAAGATATTCTTCCTTGGACAGGTGCTTTACCTGTTGTTTTACCGTAAGATACATATAGTTTTCTCCTTTCGCAGACTTGAAGTTTGGACTTCTGTATGTACATTATACCATATATTTTACCCAAAATCATCTTTTTAGTAAATATATATTCTGTATCTGGCGCCATTCATCCCATGGTCTTTAGACCATGGGTTTTCTGGCTGAAACATTATAAATTGTTTTACTCATATAGACATCCTTTGTTATGAAATATATTTAGCATACTAGTTATCAGATGCGAGATATACACCTAATACCTCATCATAATGTGGCTGTTGGTTGGGAATAAATCTACCAAATTTTACTATAATATTTGGGAACTATTTTAATAAGTTTATTTTATCAACTATCTCATCTTTATAATAACCTGTATAAATGGCAATAGTAGAATTATCTACTTGTCTAAATTTTTTGATAAATTCAAACATTTCGTCAAATCTATCAAATGGCTCCAATCCTCCCAAAACTATTGCTTTTGTAATTTGATTATCCACATATCTCTATATTAACTAGTCATCATTATACTCTATTTCTGGGATGTTAGCTAATTGTGTGTTTTGGCACATACCCTTAATACCGCACTCTTTTTCACATTTCCATGTGCAAGTAGAAAAAACAATAAACATCGATGATTCTTTATAGTTAACAAAATCTTCATCTATAATCTATCTTACTCGCATCACTTATTTCTTCTTTCCCAGTATGAATTAGCTATAGCAAACCTTTGTTTTTGGTCTGGATATTCGTCTTTTGTAACAGACATGAAACGAGAGATGAAATCTTTTTTGCTTTCTCCTTTATTAGGGTAGACTTCATTTAAAGATTCACTCTCCTTTTCCTTAATCTTTTTATAAGTGCCTGGTTTTAAATCGTATATAACAGAACCATAAGTAAAATTATCCAAACCAGATGTCCCTGTATTAGGATCAGATTTATTTAAATGAGTAACATCAATACCTTCATATCCAAGAGATTTCATAAAAACAGTTGATTTACTATCCTCTTGATCTTTACTAAGAATAGCATCTATTGCCTCATCTCTAACATCTTTTCCGAATATAGAAGATAAATCAATTACAGCCTAATTAAATTTTTTTATTTGATTTTTTCTACTATCAATATAGCTTTCAACTGTCTATTCTACAGCACCAAATTTTCTTTTTTCAAAATCCAATAAAATTTCTGATACCGTATAATCATCGATTCCCTCAGACAATAAATAATCACGCAGCTCAAGAGATACCTTATCTACAGTACTATCAGGAATTAATTCTTTTTCATTATAATCACCATAGATAAGCATATCATCAATATCATCTTCAGATAATTCACCAGAATCTAATTTATCACTATAATAATCCATTAGTAACAAGGTTGAAACTGATACACGTGATATGAATTCATCTACATCGTTTAATATTCTGTCTTTATTTATTAACTTAAGATCTATATTTGAATTTAAAACTTTTAATGAATCGTGCAATTTATATGCCTCATTATTTGATTTTGGTTTAAATAAATTATACTAATCTAAGTCTATTTCCCATAACGCTCTATTATTATAACCGCCTGCTTTAGATGGATCAGAGAAACTAACCATGTAAAATCCAGTTCCAAAATGGCCAGTTCCTCTTCCACCCATTATAGCTCTTCTATCTGCTTTCTTAGCAACATCTAAATCACCATAATGATATGCAATTTTTTCTATTAATTTAAATTTCATTTTAAGCATTTAATCCTTTATCATTTAACTGATGCCAATCTCTTAACTTAAATTCTTCTTTTCTTTCTTCAGACCAAGAAGCTATTTTTGTATAAAAACCAACTGTTCTAGTAAATTCAGATGTTTTTCTAGATCCACATTGTGGGCAATATTCTCCATAAAATAAATGGCCGTTATCATCAGAACTTAATTTACCATTTAAAGCAAAATAAGTAACACCTTGATCTGTTATATAATTTAAAAGATCGTATGCTGCCTTCTCATTTTCAATTGGTTTGTCTATATTTATATGGCAGATAGATCCGCCATTACAATATTCGTCAAATTTAGAACAAATTCTTACACGTTCCTTTATAGTAGTTTTAATACCAAGAGGAACCCACTGATTACCATATAATGGCAAATCTTTTATTACTTTATCTCTAAATAAAAGTGTATCTGCTTTTAAAAATTTTGCTGCAGCCTGCTCACCGGGCACTTGCTCTAGATTAGCTAAATAATCGCAATCTTTAACAAACTCAGAAATTGTACCATGAATAACATCAAAAATCTTTTTACCGAATTCCATTGCTTTATCAGAGTAGTACGTATAACCAAACTCATCTTTATAGGTATAATTAAATGCTCGCATAACTTCATATACGCCATTTAAACCAACTGTATTATATAGATGTTCAAAATCTATAATGCCATCCTAAAAGTTTGGCAATAAACCTCTTTCAACATTTTTCTTTATAATACTTCTTACAACATGCAGAACCTCAAGATCTAGTTCCACAATATCTTTTAACTGTCTAAGAAAATCTTTTTCTGTCTTACTCTAATATGCTATTCTAGCTAAGTTAATAGTTGAAACTTTCACAGAACCAACTTTTAAACCAGATCCGCCTATTGAATTAAAATAACCAATATCTTTTATAGAAGATTTTAATCTACAGCAATTTGATAAAGATGTAACATCCTTATCTGCAAATATATTTGAATCGTTCCATTTTCTATTGTGGTTAGATACCCATCTAGCAAATTCTTCGTCAACAAACTTTCCATCTTTCTTTAATAAAGATATAGAATTTACAGGAAACGTGAACATTCTACCATTATCCTTAATAGAAGACATTTCTTCTAAGAACCACTTTTGAAACTTCATAATGCCATCTTTATGGTCTATCATTAATTCTCCATTTGGAAAAACAGATCCACCGAATAGAGAATCAAAATATTCGCTATCAAATATGGATGTATTAACAAAAGCACTCTGTATACCGTCACGTGTATATGGTTGATTCATCCCATATATTATTCTTTGTATTTCGCTTTTTGCAAATGTTTCTTCGTCCTGGCATCTTGGGTAATGGCCAGATCTAACATCTTCTAACCAAAAATAGTACATATATGGAATTAGATTTGGTAATCCCACAGCACCTGAGGTTCTATTAGAAGTAAAACTAATAAACTCTTTTACAAAATCTACAAATGTTTCTAAGTGTTTTGCTGGCTCAGGGTTTTTATGATCTGGTAAATAAAATAAACCTTCTTGTGCCATTCTAGTCAGATCATATGCAAAACAATATGGAATAAAACTGGACGTATTAGCATCATGCAAATATAATGCTTTATTCCATTCAGCCTTTAACCACTTTTTAGCTTTTCTAAGACCATATTCTTGTTTCATTTCCAAAAATATTTTATTATATGCCATCAACTTTTCATGAGGCTTAGACATTTCTGATCTTAAAGTTACTATGTCTTTTATAGAAACATTTGAATTTCCATCAATAGAAGAATCTGCAACAGTTTTCTTAGAAACAAAATTATCCAAAAAATCATTATAACTTAGCTATTCGTCAGATAAGCCATTTAATGTTGCAAAATCTTCACCATACTCTTCTTTTAAATTATAAAAATATCTTTCAAAGTCTTTATCTAGTTTAATTTGAATTTCCATACGATTACTGCTCCCTTACCCATTTAATAGCGTCAGTGAAATTCAATGCTTTTTCATCTACGCTTAGGATAGGTGCAGATTGTATTCCACTCTTTTCACTGAATTCAATTACTTTATCTTTATCATCCACAATATCAAAATTTATAGCCTTCTATTTAAGCTTAGCTTCAAGTACTTTACAAGAAGGACAATTAATAGTATATAATATCACCATATTGTTTTATCCTTTATTTTTTAATTTGCAATAGTAAACCAGATTGATCACCTTTATACAGTACTCTACCATAGAAATCTCTTGTAACATTAAATTTTTTATCATATTTACCAAGAATTCTACCGTAAAAATCTCGTATAATTTTATCACCTGTAATTGAATCTGTTTCAACCCAACCAATTATTTTGCCGTTCCATTCTCTAATAGGTTGTTTATCTCTCATAATAATACCTCTAAAATTTAATCATTATCCTTTATCCAAGGAGTTATGACATACTTTTTTATAAATAGCTCATGTGCAACTTTGATTTCTATATCGTCAACTGTTTGCTTCTTATATTCCCTGGAGTGCAATTCTCCTTGCACACTTACTTTAATACCTATAGGCATTTGTGATAACTGTTTGGCTAGTTCACCCCAAGCAATACACGGCACATAACTATTTATTTTAACATTATCTACAATAATATTATTAGCAATTGTAAAGTGCAATAACTATTTATTGTTATTCAACACTTTCAGCGGTTCAATCATACAAATCCTGCCATCTAATTTCACATCATTTGTGAAATCATCCGTATCATTAGGCTTATCAAAATAAGTAAATACATAAATTTGCACAGAATTTTTTCCGCTTGATAGCTTTTTAGTGTATGATCTAACGTTGCCTACAATATCTATTATATCGCCATCTTTATAGATGTTAGAAAATTTTTTAAACTTTACAGTTACTACATCTTCTTTTACTTGATTATTTCTTTTAACTAAAAGATCTGCTTGATCAAACTCTATGTTATTTATTTTATGTGATGGCTAAATATTGCGCACTATTGCATTACGTAAAATTATATTATTCACAATTATACCTTCTACCACATATAATAAGTTTTACCACTGAGCTTTATAGACCCACCGCATATATACGTATATAAAGCAAATGGCCCTTCAATACTAGATGATTCCTCTCTATATATAGCTGTTTGTCCTCGAAATCCTGCAATCGTACTAGACATAATCGTATTAGGCGACGTACCTGTAGCTGCTGAGTCATTCTATATCTGACTATTTAGTGTCTTTACCAATCTTCCAACATTTACTATTTCTTTATCAAGTGCTGTTCCATAACCATTGTCTCTATATAACCACATATTGTTAGCAGTTGGGTCACCAGACTATAACTCAGCGAATGTAATACTGGATGACGACTGTATAGAACAGCCACCTAAGTCTATTTTAGTGGCAACTATTTCTAAGTTACTAGCTAATTTCTAAGAAGTTACAGCGTTACTAGCCAGTTTATCGGTGGTTACTGCACCATCTTTTAGTTTACTTACTGTTACTGCATTGCTTGCAAGTTTACCCGTAGTTACTGCATTACTAGCCAGTTTATCTGCAGTAACAGCGCTCGTAGCAATATTACTAGAAGATATTTCTAAATTATCAATACTTACATCCCCGGTAACAGTTAAATTCTTAATTTCAGTAAGACTTGATGAAATTTTTACTTGATTATTGCCAATATTTACTAACTAACCATTTGTAATTGGCACAGTAAGAGCAGCATCTATATTTACACCAATTGGCGGTTTTATAAGTAGTTCGCTAGCATTATTTTTTAGCTAAAAATAAGACATGGTTATACCATTTACAACAGGTTTTAAATTAGATATTGCAGCTGTTCCATTACCTATATATAAGCTATTATTTTTCTAATCAAAAAATGGCTAACCTGTAGCCAAAGTTGTATTTGCGACATTACTGGAATCTATAGTGCTATTACTCGCAAGTCTCTTTATCTAAATTTTCGACATTATCTTCTTTCTCCTTAGGTACCTGAATAACCTCTGTGTGAACATCAATCTCGCCAGTTTTTGCCTTTGTCATAAAATCTATAGCATCACTAACTTCTTTGAGCTCTGGATTTTCTTGAACATCTTTTTCTAATTCTTTTTGCTTTAAATCAAGTGACTCGATATATGCTTTCAATACCTCAGCTCTTTCATCTTCAGAAGCATTATCCCATTGCTCATCAATCTCTAAACCAACGTCACTTAAAAGCAATCCGTCTAAATGATCTATCTAATGTTGGAAAACTATAGCAGATTTACCAACTATTTGCCTAGTTTCTAACTTTCCAAGAGGTGTCATATAATCTACAACAATTTTAGTATGACGAGGTCTAATGTACCGTTTTCTTGGCAAACTACTGCAAATTTCTTCTGTAAGTGTCATTCCACTAACTCTCTCAATCATTGGATTTATAAAAGTTCTTAATTCATCACCAAATTTAATAACAAAAATTCTTTTATAAATTCCAATTTGTGGTGCAGATAAACTCACAATTCCATTTTCTTTAATTAATTCTTTTAATCTTAATGCAATCTGTCTAACATCATTACCTTCTTTCTTAAAAGAAGATACTTCATCTGACCTATAGCCTAATTTATCAACATCTGTAATTATTACGTTATCCATTATTTATCTCCTAAATCTTTAATAACAAGTTTATACTCATCTTCATCATAATCGGCATATAGTGTTATAAGAAAATTATCTAGAGTATATATAAGCGTGGCGCCCATAAGATTTAATGAACTATTTTCTTCCTAATATTCTACGGCACTATTCTTATCTATCAATGAATAATATTTGCCATAATTATCAGAATCATCTAAATTCATCACATATGTTTTGCCAGTTAAATTGCCCTAATTTGGAATATTTAACTTTTTAAGAACATCATAAATTGTCATTTACTAATTTCCTTTCTATAAATTTAGCTAATTTTAGCAACATGCGATTTACATATTTTTACTCTTTAAAGTATCAGCATATTTTAAATTATTAAGTAGAATAGTATCTGGATTTTTACTTTTATCCAACTTATTTAATAAATTTTTATTATTTTTCTTATATTTAGAATATTTGCTATCTCTATTTGGCTGATTCAATAAAAACATTATCCAGCACCATAGCTAATAATTATCTTTAATCGGTTGAACATTTTCTCTAACTCTATCTACAAATTCTGGATCAACCATTCCTTCCATTACTTCTTTTTCTAATCCTTCAATATTTTTTAATGCTGTAAAATATTGGTCACAAACTTTTTCATAATGCTCTTTAATGTGTCTTACTGCCATTAATCTACCCACCATTCTACATAACAATCTTCTATTTTACTGTATGCAATATTATATACAATTATGTCTTCTAATACACACAAGATGTTATATAATTTAATAAAACTATTCGCGTCCAAATTGCCTTCTACTAAAGGTGAAAAGTACTTATTCTCATTATATTCATTTAAAATTTCAGGCGAGGCAATTTTTATAGCTTCATTAAACAACGAATTATTGAATTCACCATTATTCTTACTAATATCACCGACTAAATTATTTATTAAATAAAACATTCTCTGCATGGCGCTACGCATTATTAGTAAATCTTTAAAAGTAGCTTTATATACATCTTGATATAATTCATCAAAATGTGTTTTTACATACCCATTAATATTTCTACAATTTTTAAAATCCGCAATATTTACACTATTTTCACCTATATGCAAAATTAATCCACAACAACTCATTAATTATCTCCAATTAATTTTCTCCAAATATTTCCTCAATCTACTTTTCTTTATCCATTCTTACTCCTTCCCATTCACAGGTGAGTCATCTTTTATCGTCACACGAAGCTCAACATCACGACCATCTTTCAGTTTCCACACATATCCGCTTGAAGTAGCCTTTTCGCACTCAATACCTCCAAGAAGCTCTTTCACCATATAATCTCTTACAGCGCATAACGCTTCATCGGTACATTTTGTTTTGTTTTGCCATAGATTTTTATTTCTGCTGTTTAGCGTTCCCGCATAATTTCCGTTTGCATATTGTATATAACCTAAATTATGCTCTTTGTTTTCCATAGTTTCTCCAATCATTTTGTTGTGTTATAATTATAGTATCAGAACATACGTTTGTCAATATGCTTACCAAGAATATTTTAGTTTTTCTCTAAGTTCTTTAACAGCCATCCTTATTACCTTTTAAATCTCTTTATAAAAATCATCATTCACATCATCATAATAGTCAGGTGCTTCAGAACAATTATACCAACAGAATTCTACAAGCCTAACTTTGGACATATCAATATTGGGAAGTATTTGCTGCCAAATAGGCCTATATTTCTCTTGTTCTCTTGGGTACAACGCTCTTGTCTTCCCGTATTCGCTATCAACATCCTCCTCATATTCAATAACATAATCAATATAGCTTTCTTCAGTTGGAGCTATTTGAAATTTACCGACGTCGCCATATCCAAACAAAGATCTACTTCGACCGTCAATTTCTACAATTTCACTGTACTCTATTGGGGTGCGCATAACTTTTTCTCTTACATATGTACTCATATTAATTATCCTCGCTTTCTGATTCCAACCACATCTTTATAATCTCTTTATTGCTTGGGGCCTCACCATACTCTGGGAAGAACTTACATTTACCATTCAACTCACAGTATGAGCATGAAAATTCTCTATTACTGCTGCCATACTTACACATAATATCAGGACAATTTTGACAATATATTTCGTCAAACCACCATGACCACGGAGCATTATCAAACGCCCCATACTTATCAATATAATCTGTTAGTTCATCAATGCTCATCTGCCTAAACTTATCAAATACTGTATGTTTTACATTCGCTTCTTCATAATCTGAACATGTACTATTTGGGGCACAATAACACATCTTATCCTTGTTCTTGCAAGTTTTACAAATCTGCGCAGCCACGATTAAGTCCCTCCTGTAATTCTTCAATTCACGCACAAAGCCAATTGGCCTCATCATATATAATATTACCATGCTCTATAACTTTTTTCTGCTACTTTCACTACTACACCGGTAGCAGCCAAACGATAAGAATCTGAAGTAACATTAACCTAAATTACTACACAATCATCAGGCAACCTTAAGAATTTTATAAGATCCTTGAAATATTGTTTATCACTAAACACGTTCTGGGATTTTTATATATGCTGTTCTGGAACAAAATCACCAATATTCACGTTCTTTTACCTCGCCCATAAGCCACTCAGCTACTTCATCTGCGCCCATATTTATTATATATTCATAATTAGTCATAAGCTCTCATCACCATTTAATTCTTCAAGTACGCCAAGTTTCCTTAATTTAATAAACATATCATCGATTGCTCTTGCCATAATACCTTGTTCTATATCCATTGATTCTTTATAGTATAGATTTCGATACCAGTTAAGAATATTCATACAACCTTTTACTTCTCTACAACCTTCTTCAAAGGTATTAATCATTTAGATTACCTCCTTTATAGGAACAGGGAACAGGATTAGAGATTGTTTCATCAAAACTGTAAAATTTATGGGTTTGATGAGTAATAAAATTATTACAAAAAGGACAATATATACCATCAACGCTGGTGCCTTCTATTAAATCATTAAGCTCATAAGAAAACTCGCAATGACACTTAGGACATGTTTTAATGTAAGTGCATACACCTGATTTAATAATTTTAACCATAATTCTTTCTCTCCTTGTAAGATATATCTATTTCTTTAAGTAACTCTAATATCAAATCAACCGCTTCTTTGTTCCTTCTCGAACACTCAGTATATGCACCAATCTTATCATCAAAGAAAACATTTTCCTCAACGTATTCTTTACAACACCCAGTGCCAAATAATACATAATCCTTTGTGTTTTGAATATATTTTTCTTCTACATAATAAAGTCCAACATCTATCCTTTGATGTCCTATATCTTGATAGCTTGTCTTTTTATGAATAATATAAACCATAATCAATCCTCCATTAGTCACATTATTCCATATTTTTCAAATAAATGTCGTTGTGGAGCAAAATCTCCGTAATATTTTGCTTCTGCTTGCAGACGAGATTTAACTGCGTCATCTTTGTTGATAAAACAACCAAGATGAATATTTTGATTATCAACATAAATATCTGCGGACCATTTTTGATTGCTATTAGAAAAATGAACTCTAGTATATCCAGATGTATTAGTTGAAATAACTCCATTACGATTTAGTATGTTAATTCTCTTAATTACTCATCATCTTGCCTCCTCACCCAAAAGCATAATTACCGAAGTTATCCGCAAACTCAGCTTCATCAATCTCGGAGAAACGGTGTTTCTCCTCGTCCCACTTAAAGAAAATTCTCTCCTCTGCAAGTGGATATAACCCCATAGGAATCTTTTCTATGACGGCGTAATCATACATATCCTCATGAATGTCTAAATTGTTATTGTGCAAACACTCAATAGCCCGCTCCTTATGTGGATAATAACCAAATGTTCTATAATCACCAACATCTGGCGCCCCGTATTTGGTTTGCTCGTATTTCTGAAAACAAGTTATAAAATACATTTAATCATCCTCCACTACAACAACATTAACCTTATGACTATAAGCTGTGCAAGCGTCCACAGCACAAATACCGTTATCGTAAAATGGTTCAAAATGTGCTTTACTATGTTCAGGGCTTGTTGAATATTTATTATCCCACTCTGGTCCCAAATTATGTAACTTGCTATGTCCCCAAGATGTGTGCCAGTGACCACAGTAGATTGTTTTTCCATCAACCCTGATTCCTTGATTCCATGCATCCATACCGTTAATCCAACGAGCAGACTTCCAATCACTGTTTCTCCAGTTCTCATCAAAAGTATATTTGATTCCACGAGCGTGGTACATATTCGGATCATTTGATTTACAAGGAATCCAACCGTGTACAAATATGTGTTTATCATCCTCATAATAATCAACTGTTGAATTGATATATTCATTATAGTCTGGATGTTTTCTCATTACATCAAATACATCAAACTCTACAAATGATGTTAAACCATATTCTGCTAAATCAAGAGCAGTTTGAATTGTTCCATTGTGCCAGTCGTGTTGTTTGCTCTCTCTTCTTGCAATCATCTCTTCCATCAAATCTTCATGATTACCACGAATAAGAATTTTTCTATCTTCTGGGAGACTATTCACAAATCTTAAGCATTGAAGCGGCTTAGGCCCTCTATCTAATAGATCACCTAGAGAAACAAAGATGTGCATAGAATTATTGACGTCAAACCCAGCACCATTTAATGCTTTGATCATTTCATCATAAAAGCTATGCACATCTGCCACAATAAAATAAGTTTTCATCAATCAGTCCTCATAGTAAATATTAAAACCATGTAAAATCGCCAATCATCTTAGCTAGAGTATTAAGAGCTTCATCTTCGGTATAACCATAATATGAATATGTTCCTCTATCCTTAAGACATGCTTTTACATAAGCTACTCTAGCATCATTATATTTCTTCTTTGCTTCATCAAGAAGTTTGCTTGCTTTTTCTTCTGCTTCTGTAATAATCTTATCTGCTGCTTCACCTGCTTCACTGTAAGCTTTAGTAGCCTCTTCATAAGCTTTCTTAAGCTCATCAAACTCCGCTTTATTTACCTTAGCAACTTCTTCTTTCTTAGCATCTTCAATAGCTTTCTTTCTCTCAGCTGCTACAAGTTCTTTTTCAGAATCATACATTTCTTTTGTTACTTCACTGTAATATTTCATTGTTCAACATCTCCTTAAATATTATCTATTATTAAATATTATCTATTACCAGTTGAACCAAAACCACCAGCACCTCTAATTGTTTGATCCAACTCTGTTACTTCCTCTAAATCGCCCATCCAAACTTCTCTCATAACTAATTGAGAAATTTTATCTCCTTTATGAAAAACAACATCTTCATCTGAATTATTGAAAAAATGTATATGGCAATTTCCTCTATAATCGCTGTCAATTAACTCAGCACCTTTAAAAAGCTTCTTTTTAGTTGAAACACCAGACTTGTTGTAAACAGATAAATCCCAACCAAACGGAATCTCAAACGCTAAATCTAGAGGAATAAGGGCATCTCCTCGTGCAGGAACTACAACATCAATAGGAGTATATACATCTAAACCAGATGATCCTGGGGTGCCTCTAGATGGCATCCTAGCATTATCAGACAAAAGTTTGACTTTTAATTTAGGATAAACTTTTTCAATACCAAATTCTTCCAACATTATCACCTCTATATTATATACAAT
>ERZ1034878.747-NODE-747-length-13655-cov-8.716838_pt1 | contig 13655 bp, 17 predicted proteins | sample MGYA00520593_ERZ1034878 | MGnify/ENA primary metagenome ERZ1034878 (study PRJEB33766, sample SAMN09781724) | gut metagenome | biome: gut microbiome | host: Homo sapiens | place: Madagascar | study: EMG produced TPA metagenomics assembly of the PRJNA485056 data set...
TTTAATAAGTAAATAATAGAACAAATAGTAACTGCATTTCTAAGAGTAATACCAAATGGAATAAGGGTACAGAAAAATAAACACCAGAGAAAATGTCCACAAATAGAAATAATATTCAGAGAAAAATACTTATGTAATTTATTCATAATGTTAGGTTAAAACAAAAAGAAGGATTAGTAAATATGACATAATTAATCATATCTCAGTTGTTCGAGTTCTTCAGGCGAATAAGGTATCATGGTATGAATCCAACCGCCCAAAGATACTAAATAAGCCAAAATTGCAAAAATTAATACTATTGATAATATTATTGTTTTCTTTTTAGAAAATTCAACTTTTTCTTTTTGTGAAATTTTTCCAAATTTTAATAGAAAATTTTCAGTTACCAATAATATTGAGCATATTGGTATCAAATAAATTACCAAAAAATTTGATATAAAAAAAGGTAAATCCATATAAGGGTTATTTAAAAGTTCTATGTATGAACATTGTTGCAGATGATAAATAATATTGCTTATCGGGACTTTGAAAAAATATAATAAACCAATGTGAATCGGACAACAGATTACTACAATCGAATTGACAATTAACAAAGAAATTAAGATATTTAAGAAACTAAAACCTTCATAAAATCTAATTTTCATTGTTAAAGTTTATTATAAATTGATGTATTAGTCAAATTAAAGAAAGGATAAATTAAAAATGATTAATAGAGATGAATTCAATAATTATATTGTTAAACAAACAAATAAATATCAAAAAAAATATAATTTTGAAATTGGAACAGGGAAGCATGCAAGTTGGAATAATGAAGCAGATGCATTCAAGCATGTATATTTATCTGCATGGCTAACAATTAGACATGGAAGTGCTTTTTCAAAAGCTGTAGGCAATTTTCATGAAAATGAAACTTTAAATGCTCCTCCAATTGAAACAAATATGGATAAATGGAATAATGCAATAGGAAGAGAAATTGGACAAGAGATAAAAAGTAAGATAAATGGTAAAGGTTTTAAACAAAAAGAAATTGAAGATATGATTGCTGACAAAATAATGCAAAAAATGAATAAAGGCGAACTTATTACTAATCCATTTAAAGATCAACGTAAATATACTGATAAAATTTTCAAAGACAGAATTTACAATTTAAAAAATCGCATTTATCACAAAGATGAAGTTTCAATGAAAGATTTAGACAATCCTATAATAATGGATACATATTTAGACCAAGCTTTAGAATATGGTGATATGCCGACAAAAGAGGATTTGGATAAAAGAGTTCGAACAGGCGAACTTGTTTATGTTGATGAATATACAAGAGGTGACGGCACAAAAGTTAGCGGGTATTATCGTTCTTATCCCAATAGTTAATTATAGTTGAGTTGTAAAACGTAGGTCTGTCGGTTGGGCATACTTGCCCAACGCGATAGATATTTATCTGGTTATTGGTGCAAAAAATTATTTCGCTACAATCTAAGCCGATAAATTTAATTTGTTTTTGTTGTTGCGTATCCACCGAATACAGCAGGCATGAGCATTTGTTTTTCGAACAAGTTTTTGTTGGGCTGAAAGCCCAACCTACATTTTCTAAATCGACAATGGACAATTGAAAATTATTTAAAACAATTTTCCACTTTCAATTTTCCATTTAAGAATTTTGTGGATTTTCCAACTCTCTTCTTATATCTTCAACAGAAACATGTAAAATCGGCGCATTGTCGTCTTTTTTGAGGTAAACATCAACAATGCCTGATTGCACAATAAATCTTTTACATAAAATACAAATAAAGTTGTGACCGTAAATATACATTGAAGCACCTGTGCAACGGTCTTGTCCTGCTTGAATTATAGCGTTTTGTTCAGCGTGAATTGAACGGCAAGTTTCGTAACAAGTTCCTGACGGAATGTTGTTTTTAATTCTGTAACACTCCCCGCGTTCATAGCAGGATTCAACTCCTGAAGGCGTTCCGTTATAGCCCGTTGCTTTAATTTTTTTATCTTGACCGACAATAACAGCCCCAACTTGTGCTCTTAAGCAATTAGAACGTGATGAGCAAGTTTTTGCTAAATCCAAAAAATAATCTGTCCAACTTTTTATTCCCATAGCCTTATTATACAATAAAAAACCGCAAGTAAACTCGCGGTTAATAATTTTGTGGAATAAATGTGTATGATTGAGTCTCGCTTAATATTAAACAGTGACTTCTTCTTTGAAATAGTCGACTACTGTGTCCATTACATTATCAAAGAAGAAGTCCAATTCTTGTGACAATGACATGTTAATTGAATTTTGTTCTAAATCTTGTGTTTTGTTGAATCTTGCTAACATTTCATTTTCGATACGCATATTTGTTAATCCTTTCCTAAATTTCCGAGGGGTACTTTTTGTTTTTTGTTTATCCTTTGTTTTGCTTACAATTTTTATATCGGCATTTTTTCTGAAAACTTTAGGATTTTTAAACAAAGATTTACAATTCGTTACATTACATTCTGAAAACGAGCTGATAATAGGGTTTTAAGGATTAAAAGAAAAAAGTCAAAAGTTTTGCGTGTTAATTTACAAAATTTTTATTGCAAAAATAACACGCTACCGCTTAATATATTATGACAAAAAAAGAATTATACTTTACACAAGTATATTTATGCCTTCATTTTTCATCTCTCTAAACATCTTCATAAATTTACTGATGTCTTTTGGAGTCGTAAAAGTCTTAATAATTTGACCTTTCGTATTAATTATACATTTTGTCGAATCTTCATTCAAAGAATCAGGTTTTACATATACATAACTCGTAGCAGGATTTGTTGCTATAACTTCTATAGTACGTCCTTTTTGGTTATCTCTGATTTTTGTAAAACTCTTATTTGATTCTATTATGGGATTTTCAATATTTAATCTTAAAGCGTCCGAAATCTTTTTAACTTCTTTTTCTGCTCTGTATTTTTTAGGTCGTTTAATTCCCTTTTGTTCGGAAATCGTTGATATTATATCTTCTAACTCTGTTTTTACTACAACAGCTTTATCTTTGATTAACTCAATTAAACCTTCCGGTTTTTCATCATCCAAACCTGATTTTGTATTGATTTTCGGATAATATTCCAAATTCGTAAGATTATTTTTCTGGATATAATTACCGACTCTTTTATCGTAATTGTCTCTCAATACAACAACCATATCACCTTTTTCTTTTATATTACGAAAGACCTGATAACCTTGCGTAAACATAGCAGGGATTTCTGCCTTTGCTTTAACATTTTGCGGTTGAATTCTAAATGCGCCCATAAAATTTGTATTTGAAATATTATTTGAAATTTGCATAATTACTCCTTTTCTTGTTATTGAAAAACACATAAAAATATTTTTTGCCAGTTTTGGGCTTATTTACTTCAATATATTCATTTTTTTTATAAAGTATGCTAAAATAAGATAAGTTATGACAATTTTTGATGAAAATTTAATTTTAGAAACTATTAATATGATTAAGCTTCACAATTTTGACATCAGAACCGTGACGCTTACAATAAGTTTAAGAGATTGCTTAAGTGAAGATGTAAACGTAGTTTGCGACAAAATCAAATACAAACTCGATAAATACGCACATAACTTAGTTACTTACGCAAACGAAATTGAAAATGATTACTCAATTCCAATCGTAAATAAAAGAATTGCAGTTACTCCGATTTCTTTGGTTGGTGAAGCTTGCAAGACAAAAGATTATGTAAAAATAGCCAAAACGCTTGATGAATGTGCGAATAATCTCGGTATAGATTTTATTGGCGGTTTTTCTGCGCTTGTAGAAAAAGGTTTTACTCAGGGCGATAAGGCTTTAATCGAAGCAATACCCGAAGCTTTAGCTTGTACAAACAGATTATGTTCATCAGTAAATGTTGGGACTTCAAAAGCCGGAATAAATATGGATGCTGTTCTAAAAATGGCTGAAACAATCAAAAAATCAGCAGAATTAACAGCGGATAAAGATGGTTTGGGCGCAGCAAAGCTTGTTGTTTTTTGTAATTCAGTAAGCGACAATCCGTTTATGGCAGGTGCTTATTGCGGTTATGGAGAACCTGAATGTGCGTTAAATATAGGCGTATCAGGTCCTGGGGTTGTAAGAGCAGCTATTTTAGATTTAGATAAAAAAGCAGATTTGGGAGTTTTGTCTAACAAAATTAAACAAACAGCTTACAAAATCACAACGACTGGCGAACTTATCGGTCGCAAAATGGCTAAAAAGCTTGGTATTCCGTTTGGCGTGATTGATTTATCGCTTGCACCTACACCTGCAATTGGTGACAGTGTTGCACAAATTTTCCAAGCAATGGGTTTGGAACACGCCGGCGCGCACGGAACAACTGCAGCGTTAGCAATGCTCAATGATGCTGTTAAAAAGGGCGGAATTATGGCAAGCTCTTATGTCGGCGGGCTTTCAGGTGCATTTATTCCTGTTTCTGAAGACGCCGGAATGATAGAAGCCACAACAAACGGTTATTTAACTTTTGATAAATTGGAAGCAATGACCTGTGTTTGCTCTGTAGGGCTTGATATGATTGCAATTCCCGGAAATACTCCAAATTCAACAATTGCCGGCATGATTGCGGATGAAATGGCAATTGGTATGATTAACAAAAAGACGACGGCAGTAAGGATTATCCCTGCTCCGAACAAAAAAGTCGGTGATAAAGTCGTATTCGGCGGTTTGTTAGGAGAAGCTCCAATTATGAATGTAAACACTCTTTCTTCTGCAGGTTTTGTAGAAAGAGGCGGAAGAATTCCTGCACCAATACACAGTTTGAACAATTAAAATTAAGGATGAAAAATGGCTACATTTAAAGATATGGAAGATAGTTTTAGAAATTTTGTTATCAGTGAACAATCAGACGCTCACAACGCAAAGTCTATAAACACTGCAAAGTATAACAATATTAAAATATGGATGGATACTCAAAAATATGCACAACCGCACTTTTTTGTGAGAGTTTCTATTTCAGAAGCTGTTTTTAATCTGGCAGACTGCTCTAAAATAAATGGTGGACTTGGTTATGAAGAAAGATTCATAATTAAGTGGTTTGGTAGAATGGGAATTAAAGAAAAATTACACGAACTTTGGGATAGTTCTGCAAAAATCAAAGAGGATAAATAATTGCATTATAAAGATTTAGCAGTAAATCCAGTGAGCGTTGTTTTGCAACTTGTTGGAGCAAAGTGGAAAATTCTCGTTATAAAAGAATTGCTAAAAAAAGAAATGCGTTTTGTCGAGCTGAAAAAAAAATTGGGTTGTACGGCTAAAGTTTTGACTAATTGTTTAAAGGAACTTGAAGAAGACGGACTTGTTGTAAGAGAAAAAGACGAAACCGCTTTTAATCGTGTTGAATACTACCTAACTGATATCGGTTATACTTTGCGTCCTGTTATTGATTCTATGCAAAAATGGGGGCAAGAGTACAAAAAATATCGTAAACTCCAAGAAAAATACGGAAATATTATAAATTAAATTTACCTCTTAATAAAACACATCGATTGCTTTGCTTGCCAATTACAATAAAATCATCTAAACAGTTGATGTCTTGAACGCTGAAATTTGATACTATAGCGTGGGAAAGTGGTAAGGAAAGGAATTAGGGCATTAAGTCTTTAAGACACTAAGTTCATTTAAATAAAAATCTTTATAACGAACTTAACAACTTAAAGACCTAACGACTTAAAGACTTCCAAACAGGATATGTATGATAAACTCAGTATTCTTCGATGAATTATATAAGCAATTTGCATGGTTTGATTCAGTTTTCACACCGGTTGTAGAAAACTGTAGCAGTGAATTCTTTTTTGATGGCTTTGATTACAAACTCGCGTCAATCAGCACCAACATGAATGTACTTTCCCAAAATGATACATTTTTTGTAACCAAGGTTAAAATAAACTCTAAAAATGACGTTTATATAAGAATTTCGCAAGATGCAATCAATGTTATTCTGGATAAAGTTCTCGGTAAAAATAACCGCAGATTTGATTTAACAGAAGTTACAGAGCTTGAAGCAAGGATTATTACGGCGTTTAACGATTTTCTGTACGAGTCACTTGCGCCAAATTTCACAATTGAACCGCACAGAAGATACAACGAGATTTTACATCTGACTTATTTTGTAAAAAGTGAAGTTTCGGATTCTGCTGCAAAATTTATAATTTCTGTACCGAAAGATATTCTTTCACCTCAAGAAATTCAAAGAACCGAGCCTAGATTTGAGGACAGAGATTTTGCAAGTAGTCTTGTTGATGTGAAATTGATTTTGGGAAGCACAACTTTCCCTGTTGCAGATATAAAAAGACTTGATGTAGGTGACATTGTTGTTTTTGAAAACAGTAACTCATCTGAAATGACACTTGTGTGCAACAATATTGTTCAAAAATTTCAAGTTAAACCAAACATTAAAATAATAGAACCTTATGATGCCAGCGGAGGAGGCGGTATGGAAGATAATACAAACACTAATTTGTGGGATAGTATTCAGGTTGACATGTCGGCAGAGTTTGACAAAGTTAAAATTACTTTAGGCGAACTGAAAAGCATTGAAGAAGGCTTGATTGTTGACTTGTGTTCTGTTTATGACAATAAGATTTCTTTGAAAGTTGGCGGAAAATCAGTTGCTTCAGGCGAATTGGTTATTATTAATGACCGTTTCGGCGTAAGAATTGAAAAGGTGAATGATTCTTCTTCTGAATCTTCAAGCGAACTGGAAGAGCCGGAAGAAATTGAAGCAGAAGAACAAGCTCAAAATGGCGATGATTTTGATTATAGTGATTTTGAAGTGGAAGACGAGCAAGAAGGTTGACTTTCGATAAATAGGAAGTAAATATTAGGTATTAATACAAGAAAGGGAATAAGGTAATAGGGTAATAAGGGAATAAGAGATTTTAGAAATATTCTTAATAAAAATACGTTAATTAAATGTAGTATAAAACAGAAAATTTATAACCACTTATTCCCTTATTACCTTATTCCCCTATTCCCCTCAAAAGGACATACGAAATGGGATATTTAGCAAATTTTATGGTATACACGCTTGCAATGGTCGGAGTAATCGTCGTTGCACTTTTGATTTTTAAAAACGCCACATCCGGTGGAATTACAGGCGGAAAATCTAAATATTTAAAAATAATTGACACATTGAATCTTGCACCAAGAAAAACACTCTACATAGTATCAACAGGTAGGGAAAAATTCTTGATTGCAGGTGATGTAGATAAAACAAGTCTGATTTCTAAATTGGAAACAGCGGAAGATTGTGGTGCGGATGTTAGTAGAATAGATTTTAGCACATCGTATGAAATGCACAATGACAATTTGCTTGATAAACAAGTTTCGCAAGTTCCCTCTCCTCGGGGGAGGGTTAGGGTGGGGGCTAATCCAGTAGGGGCAAATCTCAATTCAGTCCCAATGACATTCCAAGAAACCATGTCAAAACTTCCAAAACCAAGTTTTATGGATAAATCAGATATCGGAATTAAATCAAGTATGCTAAATTCTAAAAACGTAAACAGAAAATCAGTTATGAGGAATTTAGTTGAAAGGATGAAGTAATGGATTCAGTAATAAAAGATATGAACCCTGTTTTACAAATGCTTACGGTAATGTCGCTATTTTCGCTTTTACCGTTTGTATTTTGCTGTATGACTTGTTTTTTGAGATTTACAATTGTATTTTCTCTTTTAAAAACGGCAATGGGTGTTCAAGTGCCACCTGCAATCGTTACAATTGGGTTGTGTATGATTTTAACATTTTACACAATGGGTGGAGTTTTTCAACAAATGTATGAAAGAGGTTCTGTGCCGTATCAAAAAACAGGAAACTTAATTGCGACAATTGATGAAGGCTCGAAACCTTTAAAAGAATTTATGATGAAACAAACAAGGGAAAACGATTTGGCGTTTTTTGTAGAACTTAAACACAAAACACCGCCAAAATCACCTGAAGATATTACGATTTGGGAAGTTGCACCAGCTTATATTTTGAGCGAATTAAAAACTGCGTTTGAAATCGGCTTCGTTGTATTCGTTCCGTTTATCGTATTAGACCTTGTTGTTGCAAACATACTTCTTGCACTGGGTATGTTCATGTTATCACCTACAATCATTTCTTTGCCGTTCAAATTGCTTATCTTCATTGCCGTTGACGGCTGGGCGTTGATTGTACAGGGATTGGTGCAGAGTTATAATTAAATTGACAATTATAAAGAACTCAAAAAGTATAGCTAGAGTGAGGACCTAAAAATGGAAATGCTAACTGAATATCTTGCAAAAGGCTTCATGGTAATGCTTTCAATATCTATGCCTTGTGTACTGACTGCAGCCGCAATCGGTTTGGTCGTTGGTATTATTCAGGCGGTTACACAGGTACAAGAACAAACCATCGCCGCTGCACCAAAAATCTTTGCTGTATTTTTGGTTATTGTAATAGGCGGTATGGGTTTTATCAAACTGCTTACAAACTTTTTTACAGAAGGCATGTCACTCGCGTTCAATTCTGTTCCGAAAAACGATGCGTTTGTGCTTCCTGCGGATTATTACAAATACACGACTCCTTTTGAAGGTGAAATGAAGGATTCGTTTAAAGACGCGCCAACGGTTAAAGAAGTTATGAAAAATCCTGGCAAAGTTCCTTATATAGATAAAGCGCAAAAGATTAAATATGACACTGCGCCAAAAGCACCTATGCCAAAGGGAAATTTTGTTGAGATTAATAAAATGTTAGGAAGATAAATAATTGTCAATTGATTTAGATTCCCACCAAACGAAAGGATAAAATAACAAAATAATAGTTATTAAAAAGCTGGATTCTTCAGCCTAATCGGCTTCAGAATGACGGCACGCTTGAAAGTCACACGCCTAGTCATGCGAAAATGTCATTTGGGCATACTTGCCCAACAAAAACTAAAGAGGAACAACTTGAAAAAATTACTTACATCATTAATATTTATACTAAGCGCAAGCTACGCTTGCGCCTATGAAACTTGCCTTATTACAGCAGACGGCAAACTTACTGATATTAGCATCGAAAACAACGATATTATTGATGTATGTCCGATTTTTACAGTTATGAACGAAAAAAACACGCTTCTTGTACGTCCGCTTAAAGAAGGCGAAACAAGGTTTTGCGTGCTTAAAAACAATAAAGATAAAATTATGTTTACTGTCAAGGTCGAGGCAGATAAAACAACAATAGACGATGTCGATGGTTTTGACATTCTTGGAATCGACGAACCACCGGAAGAGTATGAGTATGAATTGGATAAACCGGTTTTACCAGAAAGGTAATAAGGGAATAGGGGAATAAGGTAATAAGAGGTTATTGTTTTTTAATAAAAAATACACAAATTTAACGCAATATATAAATGGTAAATTTAAAACCACTTATTCCCTCATTACCTTATTCCCCTATTCCCTTAAATAAAAATGGACAACTTTATACAACAAATCTCAATTTTATTTCCACAGTTTGACCACTGGTTTTCAGCGGGCATAATCGTTTTTGCGCGCTTGTTGGGATTTGTGCGTTTTGCTCCGATTTTTAACCGTAAGGAAATTGCCGGACTTGTCAAATTAGCGTTCGTGTTTATTCTTACTGTAATGATTACTCCTATTCTTAAACCTGCAGCACCACCTGCGGATATTTCACCACTTTTACTTTTACTTTTAAACTTTGCAGTAGGTGCAATTATTGGATATATTGCACAACTTTTAATTTTGGCGATTGAAGCAGGCGGTGACATGATTAATACTCAAATGGGTTTATCATCAGCTATGGTAATGGATCCGACGTCTAATAGTCAAACGTCTATTTTGAGCCGCATTATTACACTTTTAGGAATTCTGATTTTTATTGAACTCGGCGGTTTTTATTGGCTAATTAACGCTCTTATGCGAAGCTTTGAAATTTTCCCAATTTATGCTGTTGCAATTCCGCTTGAAAAAATTATCAATATGGATCACTTGATTACAACCACTTCAAACGTACTTTATATGGGCTTGCAAATAGCTTCTCCCGTACTTTTAGCTACTTTAGGACAAGATATTATTCTTGGTGTAATTTCTAAAACCGCACCACAAGTAAACGTTTTTCAATTAAGCTTCCTATTTAAACCTGTATTTGGTGCAGCGATTATGATTTGGATTTTACCAATGCTAATCAATGTTATTTCAGAATTCTTTTTATCTTTTGCAACGATATATTAATGCTATTGGTTAAAAAGTGATATGTACTTAAAACTTACTCTCCAATATGCTCTAGCGCCATTTCTAGTACAGTTCTTACGTGGTGGTCACTTAGTGCGTAAAATACATTCTTGCCGCGCTTTTCCGCTTTAACTAGTTTTGCACTTCTCAAAATCTTCAACTGGTGCGAGACCGCCGATTTTGTCATGTTTAAAAGACAAGCCAAATCTCCAACACACATTTCATCTTCTTCTAGTGCCCATAAAAGCTGAATTCTTGTGCTATCACCCATAAGTTTAAAAAAGTCTGATAAGTCGTACAATAGCGTCATATCAGGCATGTTTGGTTTTACCTTATTAATTATATTCATGTTTAATGCGTCCATATAATATATTATAGTTGAATATCTGTTCAAATGTCAAATTGTATTAACTTTTGTAAAAAGAAACGCTTTTACATGTTGACAGTTGAACAGTTGCTCAACTATAATGTAAGAAAAGGAGAACATCATGTGCGAATACGAAGAAACTAATACATTTGTTATCCCAAGAATAGTTGCAGGGCTTATTTTGTTTGGTTTAGGTTATATATTTAAGCCACTCTTTTTGGTTGCTTATTTGATTGTTGGCGTTGATGTTTTGCTGCGTGCAATGAAAAATATTTTTAAAGGTCAGGTTTTTGACGAAAACTTTTTGATGTCACTTGCAACAGTCGGCGCGATTTGTATAAAAGAGTTTCCGGAAGCTGTTATGGTAATGATTTTGTACCAAATTGGCGAATACATGCAAGATAAAGCGGTTGATAAATCAAAAGACTCAATCGCTGCATTGATGGATATTCGCCCTGATTATGCAAATTTGAATGGTGAAAAAGTTTCTCCGACAGAAGTTAAAATTGGAGATATTATAACAGTTAAAACTGGTGAAAAAATTCCGCTTGATGGTATTGTTGTTTCAGGAAAAGCCTCTCTTGATACTTCCGCTTTGACAGGTGAAGCTTTGCCTAAAAGTGTTGAAATCGGAGATGAAGTTATTAGCGGCTGCATCAATCTTAACGGACTTCTCGAAGTCAAAGTGATAAAAGCGTTTGGCGAATCTACTGTTGCAAAAATTTTGGAACTTGTAGAAAGCGCATCTTCAAAGAAAGCAAAAACAGAAAACTTTATAACAAGATTTGCACGCTACTATACTCCGGCGGTTGTAATTATTGCCTGCATTATTGCTTGCATTCCGCCATTTTATATCGAAAGAGCGTTAACGTTTTTGGTAATTTCTTGTCCATGTGCGCTTGTAATCTCAATACCTTTGAGCTTTTTCGCAGGAATTGGTGGCGCATCTTCAAAAGGGATTTTGATTAAAGGTAGCAGTTATATTGAAATCTTATCAAAGGCAAAAGTTGCCGTTTTTGATAAAACAGGTACATTGACGAAAGGTAATTTTAAAGTTGTTGAAATTTCTTCTGATAATCCTGATTTGTTGCGCTTTGCAGCGCTATCGGAAGTTGCTTCACCGCATCCGATAGCGGAAGCGATTAGAGAAGCTTACAAAGATAAATATAATTCAGAGATTCCGACAAACAACGAGATAGAAGAAATTGCGGGATATGGAATTAAGGCTAAAGTTAATGGTAAAGAAATTTTGGTTGGTAACGCAAAACTTGTCAACACTACTCCAATCAACAATGTTGGAACTGTCGTATATGTTGCTATAGATGGCGTTTATCAAGGCTATATTGTAATAGCTGACACAATCAAAGACGATACAAAATCTGCGATAGAAGCTATTAAAAAGCTTGGCTTGAAAACGGAAATGTTGACAGGTGATTCTAAAACAACTGCACAAAATGTTGCAGCAGAAATCGGAATTGACGATTATTATGCAGAACTTTTGCCAAATGACAAGGTCGAAAGACTTGAAAATGCAATTGCTTTAAGTAAAGGGAGTGTAATTTTCGTTGGTGATGGCATTAATGATGCACCGGTTCTGAGTCGTGCAGATGTCGGTATCGCAATGGGTGGTTTGGGTTCTGATGTTGCAATAGAATCGGCCGATGTAGTTATTATGGACGACAAGCCTTCAAAAGTTGCTTTAGCAATTAAGATGGCAAAAAAGACGATGCTTATTGCAAAAGAAAACATTGTTTTCGCGCTTTGCGTTAAATTGTTGTTCTTAATCTTGGGTGGTTTAGGTTTTGTTTCAATGTGGGGCGCAGTATTTGCTGATGTTGGGGTTTCAATTATTGCAATATTGAATGCGCTAAGAGCAGCTTCCTTTAAGATTTAATATTTTGTTGGGCTGAAAGCCCAACCTACTATTCCGCTTGAAAAAATTATTAATATGGATCATTTGGTCACAACAACCTCAAACGTGCTTTATATGGGCTTGCAAATAGTTTCTCCCGTACTTTTAGCAACATTAGGGCAAGATATTATTCTTGGTGTAATTTCTAAAACCGCGCCACAGGTAAACGTTTTCCAATTAAGCTTTCTATTTAAACCTGTATTTGGTGCAGCGATTATGATTTGGATTTTACTAATGCTAATCAATGTTATTTCAGAATTCTTTTTATCTTTTTCTACGATTTATTAAAGTTACTGGTGCAAAAAAAATTGCACCTGCATTTTTGAATTAAAAATATCATATCCTTAATATTTCTTAAAATACACCTTTCTTTTTAACATGTTTGTTCTAATATAGATGAAATATTATTTTATATCACAAATGATATACTAATCTAGTAAATTTCTAATTATGTGTAAAAAGGAGGTTATTAATGAGAATATCACCCATCAAAAGTAGTACAAATTTTTCCAAACCGGCATTTAAAGGGTACATTGTAGAAGATAAAAGTCCTTATCTTTTTGAAGAACCTGTAACACACAGAACTGCCGCAACCTATACGGGAAGACGTATAGAAAAAACTCTTGGAGGTTTTCATAACAATATCACAGGAAAAATTTATTATACAGACCCGTTAGAAAAAGTTAATGATAATCTTAGAGAAATGGTAGATTATGTAGTTTATGATGATGAACCAAAATTCCCTGATATAAATAATGAAGTTAGCAAATTGTATTTTGGAACGGATGGAGATCAATGGGAAATTAAAAAAAGATTTAAAGATTCAAAAGATTATTTCTATCGTTTAGAAATGGCTGACAGCAAAACAGTTGGAGAATACGAGCAAAAAGTTTGGAATAATATTGATAAAGAAAATTCCAGAAGAAATGCCGAATATTTTAAAGCTCATGTAAACGATGCAAAATACAACCAAGAAACCATTGCCAACTGCGAAGCAATATTTAAAGAATCTGACGATTTAAGATATAAAAAAAATAATATAGCATCTGAAATAAGTAGTATTAAAAATTCTATAAGACATTGTGAAGCTGATATTCCAAGAGCAGAAATGGAATTAAATCACAGAACAGAAATTGATAAAATGTTGA
>ERZ1034878.749-NODE-749-length-13607-cov-11.310508_pt1 | contig 13607 bp, 8 predicted proteins | sample MGYA00520593_ERZ1034878 | MGnify/ENA primary metagenome ERZ1034878 (study PRJEB33766, sample SAMN09781724) | gut metagenome | biome: gut microbiome | host: Homo sapiens | place: Madagascar | study: EMG produced TPA metagenomics assembly of the PRJNA485056 data set...
CAATAAAATTGTTTCAATATCAATAATAATTGTGTTATTTGCCGGATTTGCCTCGTTTGAATTTTATCGAAAATCTGAAAAAGTAGTTCTTGGCATAAATTCTCCAACCGAATTTGAAATCGACTTGAACGGAAATAATGTTATTGATGATGGAGAAATGGTTTGTGTGCCGAATTTGCTTGCATTTACATCTGACTTATCTGCAAATCAAGATGAAATTGAAAAGAAGTTAAATTTAACCAATGTTGATGCTTTGAAATTAGGTTATTTGACAGATATTTGGGTTGAAAATACACTTCTTGATAAAAATGTAATATTGAAATACACAGGTGTTACAAATCAAAATTGTAAGTTTGCCGATATCTACATTGATGGCGAATCTTTCAGGGGCAAATTTTTAAATTCAGGCTTTGGATTTGACAAAAGTTTTAAAACCAACAAAAATTTTGACAATAATTTATCTAAGGCACGAAAATTAAAACTGATAATTTTAAACCACAAAAGCAACAAGTACCACACTCTTGACTGTAAATACGGTTTGATTGCCCATGATGCAATAATTATTCCGGAGCGTCAAAAACCAGAAGGTGCTAAGCCTTGCAAGTTTTGTCATGTTCAGCAGGATAAGAAAGCTAAAATTCATCACAAAAAGTTTAATTCTCGCCAAGAATTGACTTATCCGCTTGTGATATCAGATGGTAGTCTGCGAATGTTTTTACCTGATTTGACAACGACTTTAAAGCCTGATACCGATTGCCGTTCGCTAGTTTGTCAGGAAACTTTGAAATATATCAACAACACGAAATCATCAATTGATATTGCGCTTTACGGTTGGGATAGCAATCCGAAAATCTACAAGGCATTATGCGAAGCAAAATCTCGTGGGGTTAAAATTCGTGTGGTGTATGACACAAGCAAAAATTCGTATTATCCGGAGTTGGGTAATTTCTTAAAACTTGCTGACGAAAAATCGACTGATACGCCAACGATTTTGATGCATAATAAATTTATGATTTTTGATAACTCAAAAGTCATGACGGGTTCTATGAATTATTCAAAAACAGGACTTTCCGGATTTAATTCTAACTGTGTCTTCTTTATAAATTCGGTTGAAATTGCAAAAATGTATGAAGAAGAATTCAGCCAGATGTTGGCAGGTAAATTCCATCAGAAGAAAATGAAAATTTCTCATAAAACTGTTGTTTTGGGTAAAACGAGGGTAACACCGATGTTTTCGCCAAAAGATAAAATTATAACAACTAAGGTTATTCCAATGGTGAATAATGCGAAAAATTATATTTATGTGCCAGCGTTTGTTCTGACGCATGACAAACTTGCGGAAGCCTTGATTGTGGCAAAAACTCGTGGGGTTGATGTTAAAATCATTGTTGATGCGACTCATACATCGTCTTCAAGAAGCAAAGTAAAAATGCTCAGAACTGCAAAAGTTCCTGTGAAAGTTGAAAATTACGCCGGCAAAATGCATTCCAAAAGCATGATAATTGACGATAAATATATTGTTGCAGGTTCTATGAATTTTTCTCAAAGTGGCGAAAACAGGAATGATGAAAATGTTTTGATTGTGGAAGATGAACGTCTTGCAAGGTATTATCGTGGCTTTTTTGAATATTTATGGAAGAAAATCCCGAATAGATATTTAGAACACAATGTTCGTGCCGAGGGCAAGTATTCAATTGGTTCTTGCTCAGATGGAGTTGATAATAATTTCAATGGGAAAATCGACAAAGATGATGTTGGTTGTAAGTAGCGATTATTTTTCAAAAATATATTTATAAGCACAGCCGTAATTATACGCAAACGAACTTCCGTCGCTGCTTAATTTATTTCCATTTTGACAATTATAATTTGTATTAGAATAACCATTTGGGCTCATGGGGATATTCTTTGCGGGAAGTATTTTTTGATTATATATCAAAAATACAAATCTGTCTTTCCCGTATCTGTTAGGCTTTTTTAGACCGTTTATGTCTACATATATTTTAGTTTGTATTATTTCTCCTTTTGTAGAATATTCCATGTCTAAATTGTAAGAAATTCCGTCAATGGTTGATATGCAATAATGTGTTTCATTCAAATCATCTAAATCTTTATCTTCCCAACAGCCTTCTGCAATTTCGGATTGAGGAATCCATAATTTGCTATTTGTCGATTTTAATACTGGAGAAAATAATTTTCCTAAACACCTAGAATCATTAATGGCACAAGATAGCACGCCGTCTTCATTCTCTTTGAGAATTTGAAGATATGCCTGATTTAGTGTAGAGTACGCCTTTTGGGCAGCAGTAGTAGCAACTTTTTTTTGATAATTCTTTATTAATGTCGGAATTGTTAATGCAGCTACAACTCCAATGATTCCGAGAGTAATCAGCACTTCCGCAAGTGTAAAACCACTATTTTTTAGTAAAAATTTGCTTCGGGGGGGGGGTAACTGTTTAATTAAGTTATTCATATTCCAAGCCTCCAATTAACTCTACATCTTCTTATATATATTATACACAAATTTTTAATTTGTCTAACTTAATTTTTAATAATTTTGGCTTCCACTTCTTTTAATCCGCTGATGCTGTTGTTTAAGCTTCTCGCTAGTTCTGCGGCAGTCTGTGCGTTATAGAATTTCCCGCTCGTAACCATTGAAGTACATTCCAATTGTGCCAAATCGTCCTCGTCATCAATATTAAAGGCTATAACATCAATAGTTACATCTTTTCTGATTTGGACAAGTTCCATGACATATTTGCAAGGGCTTTCGTCACAATTTTCACCGCCGTCAGTCAAGAGAATTATATGTTTTTTGCCCGTAAATCCAAGAAAGTCATTTTTTACGGCTTGTTTAAGTGAGTACGTAATCGGAGTCATGCCTCGTGGTTTGATTTCTGAAAGTCGATTTTGTATGTTAAATCCGTTTTCTGGGGTTATTGGTGAAATTAAACTTGAAGCACGACATGCTTCAAAGGGAGTAAAACCGGTTCTGTGCCCGTAAACTCTAAGTCCGACAGAAATATTTGGGCTTATTTCTGTTAAAATTTTTCGCATTGTATCAATCATAAGGTCAACTTTTCGCCTGCCGTCTAAATATTCAGACATACTGTTCGAAAAATCTAAAATGAATAAAACTCTCTCGTTTTCGTCAATATTTGGTGTCGCACCATCTCGGTAGATGTTATAATTATCTGCCCAAACTGGTAAACATAAAACAATAAACCCCAAAATTAATAATATTTTTTTCATAACATCATTATATACGCACTTTTCACTTTTCACGTTTCACTTCTCACTTAATCCATTTGACGATTATTTTTGCTTGCAATATTATAATGTATAGTTGAATTATTCGTCATTCTGAGCAAAATATTGAGATTCTTCGGCTGAAGCCTCAGAATGACTGGCGAAGAATCTATTTAACAAGGGATAAATTATGAATAGCAAAGAATTAATAAAACAAGCCGAAAAAAGTTTAACAAAAGAATTTGAACAGATTGAAGATATAAGAGATTTTAACCAAGAAAAAGTTTTAAACGCTTTTATTGAAAACAAAGTTGCTCCGGAACATTTTTATACAGTTTCTGGTTACGGTCATGATGATTTGGGGCGTGAAGTTTTGGATAAAGTGTTTGCAGATGTGTTTAAGGCTGAAAAAGCACTTGTCAGAATTCATTTTGCATCAGGTACGCACACACTTGCATGCTGTCTTTTTGGAAATCTTCACTATGGTGATAAACTTGTTTCTGTTGCCGGTGCGCCTTATGATACAATGCAAGAGGTTATCGGAACTGCCGGAGATGAAGAAACAAAGCGTTCTTCACTGATTGGAAACGGTGTTTTGTATGATGAAGTTCCTCTAAAAGATGGTATGGAAATCGATTTTGAAAAACTCGAAGAAAAGATTGATGAAACAGTTACAATGGTATTAATTCAACGTTCTAAGGGGTATTCGACAAGAAAATCTCTCTCTATGGAAACTATTGAAAAAATTTGTAAAATTGTAAAATCAAAAAATCCAAATTGTATCTGTTTTGTAGACAACTGTTATGGAGAATTTGTAGATACAAAAGAGCCGTTGGAAGTTGGTGCAGATTTAATAGCAGGTTCTTTGATTAAAAATCCTGGTGGCGGAATTGTCGAGGCCGGCGGTTATGTTGCCGGAAAAGAACTTTATGTTGATAGAACCGCAAACCGACTTACAGCCCCTGGGATCGGCTCAGAAGGTGGTGCAATGTTTAATCAGCACAGACTGATTTTTCAAGGTTTGTTTATGGCTCCGTCAGTTGTTTGTGACGCTGTTAAAGGTGCAGTTTTGGCGGCTAAAATCTTTGATGAAATCGGGTATGACAGTGCCCCAAAATATTTTGAAAAACGTACAGATATTATTCAAAATATTACTTTCGGTTCTGCTGAGCCTTTGGAACATTTTTGCCAAACAATTCAGCAATTATCACCTGTAAATGGCTACGTAACCCCAATTCCTGAATATGTTCCGGGATATGAAGATCAAATTATTATGGCAGGTGGAACATTTATTGAAGGTTCAACTATCGAATTGTCTGCAGATGGACCTTTGAGAGCTCCATATACTGCTTATATGCAAGGTGGTTTAAATTATGCCCATGTAAAAATTGCATTATCTAAAATCTTGGAAAAAGTTGCGAAATAACTCCAAAGTATTACTTAATCAGGTCATGTAAACTTTTGTAAAGTGGTGTATAACTACTTATAACTAGTTCTTTAGGATTAGTACTCAAATTTTTATTAAAATTTGTTCAGATATAGATTTTTGTGCTATGCTGTTGTCATACCCCTAAAAAACGGGTGGAAATAGTTTACATAGTATAAGAAGAGGAAGGTTAAATATGTCATTACCAAATGTAGCATATTTCTCAATGGAAATCGCATTAGATCAATCTTTAAAAATCTATTCAGGCGGTTTAGGATTTTTGGCAGGTTCTCACATGTTATCTGCAGGTTATTTGCAAATGCCGATGGTCGGTGTAACTATGTTGTGGTCTTATGGTTATTATGATCAACGTATTGCACAAGATGGTCAGGTTGAAGTTGCTTATATCAGAAAATATTATGATTTCTTAGAAGATACAGGTGCTATGACTGAAGTTGATATCTTTGGCGAAAAAGTTAAAGTTAAAGCTTATTTAGTAAAACCTGAATTATTTGGTTCTTGCCCTGTTTACTTGTTGACAACAGATATTGATGGAAACAGCGATTGGGCTAAGAGCATTTCTCATAAACTTTATGATGGAAATGAAAAAATCAGAATTGCACAAGAAACAGTTCTTGGTATCGCTGGTGTGAGAATTTTGCAACAAATCGGATATAAATTTGATGTTGTTCACATGAACGAAGGTCACGCTCTTCCGGCTGCTTTTGAATTGTTAAGACAATATGGTGGAAACTTGGAAGAAGTTAAAAAGAAAACTGTATTCACAACTCATACTCCTGTTGCAGCTGGTAACGAAGTTCACTGGGTTGACACTTTGTTAGAAGGTGGTTTCTTTGCTGGTTGTTCAAGAGAAACAGCTGTTCAATTGGGTGGAGAAAACTTCTCTCTAACAGTTGCTGCTTTGAGAATGTCTAGACTTGCTAACGCTGTATCTCAACTACACGGACTTGTTTCTAACAAAATGTGGGAATGGGTTGATGGCAGATGCCCTATCAGAGCAATTACTAACGCTGTAAACCTTCACTACTGGCAAGATGATAGAATTAAAAAAGCTGATACTGCTGAAAAACTTCTTGCAGTTAAACGTGAAATGAAAGAAGAATTGTTTGAATATGTCGCAAATGTAGCAGGCAAAAGATTTGATCCTGATGTATTGACAATTACTTGGGCTAGAAGATTTGCTGATTACAAACGTGCTTGGCTTATTCTTATGGACAAAGATAGAATTAACAAACTTCTTGATGAAAATAAAATTCAAATTATCTTTGCCGGTAAATTCCACCCAGATGATGTTATGGGTAAAGAAATGTTCAATAAACTTCTTAACCGCTCACACAGTTTGAAAAATGTTGTTGTACTTCCTGGTTATGAACTTGAATTGTCAGGCAAATTGAAACGTGGTTCTGATATTTGGTTGAACACTCCACTTAGACCGTTTGAAGCATCAGGTACATCAGGTATGTCTGCAAACGCTAACGGAGCACTTCACTTGTCAACATTTGATGGTTGGACAGTAGAAGGAACATTCAACGGTATCAACGGTTACACAATCGAGTACCCTGAACTTGATGATGAAATGCCTTGGGAAGAACGTCATTGGAAAGATCATGAATGCATGATGAATATTATTGAAAATGAAATTATCCCAACATACTACGAAAACAAACAAGAATGGGCTCGTATGATGCGTCAGGCAATCAGAACATCTGAAGCTTACTTCAACTCAGATCGTATGGTAATCGAATATTACAACAGATTGTATAAACCAATCGCTCATAATGATTCAAGCACTGGTGAAAAGAAAAAAGAAATGAATATTTCTGAAACTCCGACATTTGATGCTTGGACGTTCGCAAATATCAAGTAAGTTGGTATTAAATAGTTTAAAAAGCTGTGTGACATAGGTTGCACAGCTTTTTTATTAAAAATAAATTTCTTGACCTTGAATATAATGCTATGCTAAAATGAACAGAAAAGGAGTGTTTTATGGGACAAACTTTAGCTGAAAAAATTATATCAGAGCATGTTGGGCGCGATGTTCACGCCGGAGAACTTGTAATAGCACAAGTTGATGTTACAGCTGTACAAGATGGAACTGGTCCTTTGACTGTTCAAGAGTTTAAAAAACTTGGCAAGTCAAAGTTAAATAATCCTGAAAGAACGATTTTGTTTATCGACCACGCTTCGCCTAGCCCAAGAAAAGAGCTATCAAACACTCACACTATTTTAAGAAATTTTGCAAAGGATTATGGTGCTGTATTGTCTGATGTCGGTGCTGGAGTTTGTCACCAAAGACTTGTAGAAACTTTTGTAAACCCTTGTGAAATTCTTGTCGGGGCAGATTCTCACACTTGTACATCTGGTGCTTTGGGAGCATTTGCGACCGGAATGGGTTCAACTGATATTGCTGTAGCTATGGCACTTGGAAAAACTTGGCTCAAAGTTCCTCAAACGTTTAAGGTTGAGGTTACAGGCAAATTCAAAGAAGGGATTTGTTCAAAAGATTTGATGCTTTACTTAATTGGACTTATCGGTGCTGACGGTGCGACTTACAAGGCTTTAGAATTTTGTGGTGATACAATTGAAAATATGAGTATGTCTGAAAGATTTACGCTTGCAAATATGGCTGTTGAAGCTGGCGCAAAGGCTGGTTTGTTTGTTGCAGATGATAAGACTCGAGAATTTTTAAAATCTCGTGGACGCGAAGATAAGTTTAGGATACTTAAACCTGACGAGGACGCAGTTTATGAACGCATAATAAAGATTAATGCTGAAGATATCAGTCATACTGTTTCTTGTCCGCATACTGTTGATAATACAAAGCCTGTCGAAGAACTTTCTAATATCAAGGTAAATCAGGTTTTTGTCGGAACTTGTACAAACGGTAGAATTGAAGATTTGCGTATTGTTGCAAAGATTTTGAAAAGCAAAAAGGTTAATCCAGATGTTAGAATGCTTATTTGTCCGGCGTCAAAAGATGTTTATTTACAAGCACTTGATGAAGGCTTGATAACGACTTTTGTGGAAGCTAATGCAACTATTCTTCCTCCGGGGTGCGGTCCTTGCGTAGGGGTTCATGCCGGCACTTTAGCAGATGGTGAAGTTTGTCTTGCTACGCAAAATAGAAACTTTAAAGGCCGTATGGGAAATGTCGAAGGCTCAATTTATTTGGCATCGCCTTATGTTGCGGCTTACACGGCATTAAATGGTTATATTTCGGCAAAATAGAAGTTTAGTTCACATTGTGGTTGCGTGAAAATTGAAGCTAGAATAAACTTTGCTGATTTGTTGCTTTTGCAGTTTTGTAGCCAAGATGTCTGTATGTTGCTGGAGAAACTTTGCGACCTCTTGGTGTGCGTTGCAAAAGCCCTGCTTGAAGTAAAAATGGCTCACAAACATCTTCAATTGTGCGAACATCTTCACCAATTGCAGCGGCTATTGTTTCAATTCCGACTGGTCCACCATCGTATTTTTCGATAATCAAGCGCAAAAGGCTTCTGTCAGTGTTGTCTAAGCCGTAGTTGTCTATTTTTAAAATATCAAGAGATTTATTTGCGACATCTTCAGTGATTTTTCCATCATGTTTTACAAGTGCATAGTCGGAAACTCTTTTTACAAGCCTGTTTGCGATACGTGGAGTTCCTCTTGAACGACGAGCTATAGCATGTGCTCCTTCTTCTGTAATTTCAATATTCAAAATACCTGCAGTACGAGTAATAACTTGTGTCAATTCATCTTCCGTATAAAATTCAAGTCTGTGGATTATCCCAAATCTATCTCTAAGCGGGCCAGAAAGCTCACCAGCCTTTGTCGTTGCACCAATTAGAGTAAATTTAGGTAACGGAACTCGAAGTGTCTTTACAGTCTGACTTTTCCCAGTCGTCATATCCAAGAAAAAATCTTCCATTGCGGGGTACAAAATTTCTTCCGCAACTTTATTAAGCCTATGGATTTCGTCTATAAACAGAATTTCACCGCCCTTTAAAGACATCAAAATCCCTATGATATCACGAGGACGCTCCAGTGCAGGAGCTGATGTAATTTTTATATCTACTCCCATTTGTTCTGCAATCACGCCTGCAAGAGTAGTTTTTCCAAGCCCCGGCGGACCGTAAAAAAGTAAGTGATCCAGTGGCAATTCTCTTTTTTTAGCCGCTGCAATCGAAATTTTTAAGGTTTCTTTCAAGGCAGATTGACCGATATAAGTATCAAAAGATTTTGGTCTGATACAGTTTTCAAAATTTTTGTCATTATCAAGTGCCTCTGATTTAATTACAGAAGTCTTTTTCTTCTCTGCAATCGGCTTGTGCTCAAAATCGTTGTCATCTGCTATTATACTCATTTTTCTCCACCTTAAACCTCAAAACTCAACGTTTAAGTTTATTGAATTCACTTTATATTTATGATATCATAAAACCAGTGTATAAGACAAATTATTAAGAAGGAGATTTAATGAAAGTATCTGAAAGATTAGAACAAATTCCTCCGTATTTGTTTGCAGAAATTGATAGAAAAATTGCTGAAGCAAAAGCAAAAGGAATTGATATTATAAGCTTAGGTATTGGCGATCCTGATAGTCCGACTCTTCAACCTATAGTTGACGAAATGCACAAGGCTATTGACAATCCTAAAAACCACGATTATCCACCTTATAACGGCACAGAACAGTTTAGAAAAGGTGCTTGTGATTGGATAAAACGTCGTTTTGGCGTTGAACTTAATCCGGATACTGAAATGCTTGCAAATATCGGTTCAAAAGAAGCAATTGCACATGTTTTCTTTGCTTATGTTGATAAAGGTGATTACACATTGGTTCCTGATCCGGGATATCCTGTTTATCACAATGCAACTATCTTTGCAGGTGGAACTCCTTATGAAATGCCACTTTTAGAAGAAAACGGATATCTGCCTGATTTTGATAAAATCCCAGAAGATATTGCAAAAAAATCAAAACTGATGTTTTTGAATTATCCGAACAATCCGACAAGTGCTACTGCGGATTTGGATTTTTGGAAAAAAGCTGTTGATTTCTGTAAAAAATATGATATTCTACTTTGTTCAGATATGGCATATTCAGAAATGACTTTTGACGGTTATAAGGCACCATCTGTATTGCAAGTTGAAGGTGCGAAAGATGTTGCAATTGAATTTTATTCTCATTCAAAATCGTATAATATGACAGGTTGGAGAGTCGGATTTGTTTGTGGTAATGCAGATGCTGTAAAAGCTCTCGGTACAATTAAAAACAACATTGATTCTGGAACATTTAAAGCAATTCAACAAGCTGCAACAACTGCATTCACTGTTGATGAAAAGTATATTACAGATTTGAATAACATGTACCAAGAACGTCGTGACGCCGCAGAAGAAGGCTTTAAAGAACTTGGTTGGGATATCAAACCTTCAAAAGCTACTTTCTACTTGTGGCTTCCTGTTCCAAAAGGTATGACATCAGAAGAATTTGTAACTGTTATGCTTGAAAAAGCTCACGTTGTTGTTCCGCCTGGAAACGGCTACGGCAAGTACGGTGAAGGATATTTTAGAGTCGCTCTTACAAAAGACGTTGACACAATTAAAAAATGTATTCAACGTATGAAAGATGCAGGAATTCACTATTAATAGCTTTGAGGCAGCCAAGAAGGTTGCCTCTTTTTTAATTTTTATTAAGCATTTTGGCAATTTTTCGCTCCTTTGTGTTTTTATATAGACGTGTATAGAATTAGTTCGATTAATAATGTAAATAACTATATAAAGTTCTGCAAACCGTCTTTTAAAGGTGCTGAAACATCTCAGACAAAACCTCAAATTGAACAGGTGTCTGACATTAAGCCTGATTTTGCGGTTAAAACTCCTATGGCTTATACAAAAACCGGTGAAATGAATTTCCCTTATGATACGAAAGCATATTGTTATAAGTTAGCAAATGGTCAAAGAGTTATAATTGTACCCCAGGAAGGCGAAACGGTTCTTAGAACGTACGTGAACACCGGCTCAATGAATGAACCTGATAAAATAAGAGGAATAAGTCATTATATTGAACACAACCTCTTTAACGGTTCGGAAGGTCTCGAACAAGGTGATTTCTTTAAAAATGTTGATAAAATGGGAGCTTCAACGAATGCATCAACAGGATTTGCTGAAACAAATTATTATATAAGCTCAAATCTTTTAAATGATGGCGATTTGGAAAAGAAAATCAAACTTCACGCCTCTATGCTTGAAACTCCGTTATTTGCAACAGACAAGCTTGACAAAGAAAAGGGTATTGTGAATTCTGAAATTAATATGATAACGTCAAATCCGGAGAATTTGGCTGTAAATAAAATGATTAAGAATTTATACGGTATTAAGTCAACATCAAGCGATATGATTGGCGGAACGACGGATAATATTACAAATTTGACTCGTGATGATGTTGTAAATTATTACAAAAACAATTATTATCCCGCAAATATGGTGACGGTAATTTCAGGTGATGTTAAGCCTGACGATACAATGCAGCTTATTTCAAAGTATTTTACGTCTAAAAAGCAGCCGACTTTGCCTCAACATTTGGAAAAATTTACCCCGACTCAAAAAGCTGTTAGAGAAGATATAATTTCTGATAAAGCAACCGCTTCAACTGTAGTCGTCGGCTTCAACGGTCCAGCTTCCAACAATACTAAAGATAGGATTTATGCAGATGCTCTAAGTTCAATTTTGGCATCATCTGTAACTTCTCGTATTGACAAAAATTTAAAACAATATAATTCAAATTGTTGGAGTGATACGGAAAAACTTAGCTCAAATCCTAATGATGGGCAAGTTTTGATGTTTACGGCAGATTGCAGTGACGAAAATTCTGAAAAAGTTTTGAAAACAATATTCACAGAAATCGGCAATATTGCAAATAATCCGCCAACTGATGCTGAAATGCAGATTATCAAGAAAAAGATGTTGAACGGATTTTCGGCGATTTTTGAAAACTCTTTTAGAACAAATACTTCTATTGGAACATCTGTTCTTGAAAATAATCAAGATTATCTAAACGAATTTGAAAATACTGTAAAATCAATGACTGCAAAGGATTTAGTTGATACAGCAAAGAAATATTTAGACGTAAACAAAGCTTCTGTTACTGTTGTTCACCCGGCATCTGCTACAGAAGAAACAATTAAACAAAATCACCAAGCAATTTCTTTTACGGGTGCTAAAAAAGAAGCTATAAATATGTCATCTGTCAAGGAATATAACCTAAACAACAATTTTCGTGCTGTGACGATTAATTCCAAAACAAACAATGTAAGTCTTACATTGAAATTAAAAAACGATAATTTTGTTCCGGAAAAGCCTTCTGCAGCATTGGTTCTTGATGAACTTTTTAAAGAAGGAACAATGTTTAAAAAACAAGAAGATTTTGAAACAGATATGGCTAAAAATGGTATTGAAATCGTTTCAGGTGCTGCTGAAAACTCTGTTTCGTCAGTTGTCTATTGTGATTCTGATGATCTTGGTAAGGCTCTTGAAGGGTTGAAAGAATCTGTTGAAAATCCTCGCTTCACGCAAGAAGATTTTAAGCGAGCTAAGAAAAATATAAAAGAAAATATTATGTTGTCTGAAAAATCTGCTTACGATAAGCTTGATTGTGAGCTATATAAAGGCTTGCCTGATGGATATTCAAAAGAAGAAATCTTGCAAGAACTCGACTCATTGACGCTTGATGATGTAAAGCATTTTTACAATTCAGTTACACACGGAATTGGTGAAGTTGTGGTAGCTGCTCCACTTAATAAAAAACCGGAATTAAGCAATACTTTATTCAATGGTCTAAGCCGGCTAAAACCTGTTAATGAGTTCTCTGTTAAGACTTTGAAAGATGTTTACGCTCCAACAACTGAAACAAAAGTTCTGACAGATATTGATTTTAAAAATCAAGCTGAAATTGTTGAGGCGTTTAAATATCGAGTAAACGATAATATCAAAGACAAAGTAACTGTTTCGCTTTTGAACACTATTTTAGGTGGAAATCCATCGTCCAGATTGTTCTCTGATTTGCGTGAGAAAGAAAAACTTGCATATCACGTAAAATCTAATACCAAAATATATGAAAATATCGGAGTAATATCACTTAAAATCGGCACAACAACTGATAATAAGGATACAGGTGAAAAAAGTTTTGAGAATATAAAAAAATCAATTGAAGGCTTCAACAGGCATATTGAAAAAATTAAAACAGAAAAAGTTACAGATGAAGAACTTGCCAATGCAAAATTAAGTCTAAAAAACCAGATTTTAAACTCAAATCACGCATCAGATGATAAGACAATAAGCCTACTTCAAGGTTTGAATTCTCCGTATGGTTTGTCAAGAGAAAATCTATTGTTTGATGAGATCGATAAAATTACGTTAGATGATATTTACAATGCTGCAAACTATATTTTTGCCGGCAAACCGACATATTCAATTGTTGCTACTGAAGATACATTGAAAGCTAATGCAGATTACTTGAAAAGCCTTGAAAAATAGATTATTTAACCTTTTGCGCATTATTTATAATATATCTTGTGCCAGATCTTGAAAGTTCAAAATCAATTGGAACAACCATTTTTTGCCCGCATGCATCGACTGTCCATTCTTCCTTCCAGTTGCCGGAGACCTGTTTGCCATATTTGCTGAATTTTACATTTGTCGGCTGTTCTGTAACCTTAGTATCAATAAGTTGCAAATCTCGGCAACGTCTGTTTTCCCGAGAAACTTTTGCATAAACGTAGCTCACAATAGAGCCTTGAACTTTTTTATCAGAAATTGTTTGTCCTAGAACAGGAATTCTTGTTCCCAAATACACTGCCGCAGAACACGTCAAACCTGAAAACAAAATTATACCTAATATAAAATATTTTTTCATAACATACATATTATCATTTTTTTCATAAAA
>ERZ1034878.751-NODE-751-length-13596-cov-14.356473_pt1 | contig 13596 bp, 25 predicted proteins | sample MGYA00520593_ERZ1034878 | MGnify/ENA primary metagenome ERZ1034878 (study PRJEB33766, sample SAMN09781724) | gut metagenome | biome: gut microbiome | host: Homo sapiens | place: Madagascar | study: EMG produced TPA metagenomics assembly of the PRJNA485056 data...
AAATAATAGGAGATACAACAATGACAACAAAGATTTTAAGTAAACAGGTCTTAAATTACATTATTAATGATGTTGAGACAACCATACATCGTTTGGGTATCAATGCTCAGCTTTCTATAGAAGTAGAAAAAGATTATAGAGGAAATGAGTACGAAACGTTGGTGAGCACAGAGTTCCAGACAATGCCAATGCTTTTTAAAGATATTCGTTTAGAGTGTGATGTCTTGGTAAGAGATGATGTTGATGCGCCTGATGATTTCCTGGAGGTTCTTATCAATCTTGATTATCGTTATCATACATTTAATAATATGAGTAATTGGCATACTTTAGGTAGAATTGTCTTCGAGGTTGATAAGCAAAACAATGAAAAAATGAAGGAGAGTGGTAAGGAAAGCAAGTTTATTTCACATACTGTCCTCAAGGTTCAGTCACTCGAAATCTAAGAAAGGTAACGGCAGGGCTAACCACCTTGCTACTAATATAGGAGATACGTAAATGAAAAAGAAAATGATTAATCCAAACAATTGGAATGTAGATGAATTAAAAGAAGCAGCCGAAGTGTCTATTCTTACAGTAAGCTGTTTATTAGTAACATATTTTGCAATCTATATTGCTTATTAAAATCAACAATGTATGGAAATAGTAACAACAATGGTGAAATTTCGTTGTCACAAGGAAAAGATGATGGAGCAAACTAAAAACGCTCAGATATTTATCTTTGATGGCAAAGAAGGAAAAACTAAGGTCTTTGTACCGAAGTCTAAACTGATTATCAAGGATGATGCCTTAGATAGCAACTATAATCTTTGCATCATACCTAAATGGGTATTCCTTAACACAAAGAACCTTTCGCAGAATGTTGAGTTGGTAGGAGAAACGCAACACATGGAGGTTCTCAATGATATTGAAGATTAATAGTATATATAGTAATAATTATTTTGTTTAACGTATTAAAAAATAGGAATACAACAATGAACACAATGGCAATGAATTTGATGGCACAGCCAAAGGTAGCAGAGGTAGCGGTTGCAAAGCAGCCAGAGTTGAAGAGCGATAATTTGAATCAGTTCTTGGATTTTGAGACATCCAAGGTACAGATTCTGACAATCGACCAGCTTGAACGCACCGAGAAAGAGAATGATGTGTACGGAAAGCCTTTGAAGGGCATCTATCATTTTGACCTCATTCATCAGGTGGAAGACTTGTGCGAGAAGCACGGCTATAAGGCTGAGATTTACGACCTCTTTGCGGCGAATAACAAAGACCGCAATACTCCAGGTGTTACCCGTTTACCAGAGAAGGAAGCTTTGATGGGTGATAGAGCTGTAGAGGCTCATATACTTCGCCGAGTATTCTGTAATATTCGCTTGCGCGACTTCGATAAGGGCGATGGTAATGATGAGATTACAACCAATATGGCAGTATCATTTCATCAGAAGGGTATTCAGTTAGGTATCGGTAGAAACGTAGTTATCTGTCACAATCAATGTATGCTTAGTGCTGAACATTACGCTGCTACCTACTCAGACCTTAATAGCGGAAGAGGAGCTTTCAAGCTCGATGAGCTTCTTCAATGTGCTGATGCTTGGCTCGCTAATCTAAGAGGTATCATTGATGCAAACGATGAAATGATTGAGCGTATGAAGAATCGTGAGATTACGGCACAGGAGATGTTTACCATTATTGGTATGCTGACATCGCTCCGTGTTGCTGCTGAAACGAAATACAAAGGCATTCGTAACCCTCAAGTCATTCCTCTCAATCAGGCACAGATTGGTCGCTTGACCGAAAAAATGATGATTGCCTACTACGAGCGTAATATGGTTACCGCTTGGGATTTGTACAATGCGGCTACCGATATGTATAAGTCAACTCAGCTTGACCAACCGATGATTCTCTCACAGAACTTAGCTATGAGTAATTTTATTCAAAATAAGATTCTATAGTAATAAGTAGTTGTTATGAAAATATGAGCCATATAGTTACCGTGAGGTAACGGCTCTTTTAACCCCCGAGGTATCTCAATCGTACACGGAGTACGTGAACTGTACAATTTTCAATCTCATGATGATATAATGTGCCAAATGTAAAAAGATTAGTATAAGGATGATGTCGCACTAACAGTTTGTAAAAGCGAGAATTGAGATGGGTTCGAATCCCTACCTTGGGACTTTTATTTAAAAAATTAAATATGGAGAAAAGTATATGAGAAGTAGAACATCGCAATGGTTTGAGATTGGTGTACGTTTTGAGAAGACGTATGAAGAAGGAACACTTAAAAAGGTTACCGAACAGCATGTGATTGAAGCTTTGAGCTTTACAGAAGCAGAGAACAGAATTACTAAGGTTGCTAATAAGTTTGTCAGTGGTGAGTTTACTGTAAAAACAGAAGTAGAAGCTCCTTATAAAGAAATTTTCTTCTCTGATAAAACAGAGGATAAATATTGGTATAAGGCAAAACTTGAATTTATAACCATATATGAAAAAAGCGAAAGAGAAAAGCGTTCAACAGTAATCTATTTGGTTCAAGGAGCTAACATCCATAGAGCTTTATCAAATATCGTTGAAGTTATGGGAACAACCGCTCTTGATTATGAGATTATTGATATAAAGAAGACTAAGATAGTCGATGTTTACGAATATAAAGAAAATAAGAAGGAGGAATAAAAGCTATGGGACGACCTAAGAAAAATAATACAGAAATGATTCCAAATTTGGAAACGAACGAATCTCAGAAAGAAGCTGTAATAACAGGTGTGTCAGATACATGGGCAGCACTCTTTGAAAGTGGTAAAGTTATACCATTGTATACCCCCGAAGATATTATTATCAAGAGTGGACGTAATAAAATAAATCTAGGTGTTAAGCTTAAAGCTGGTGTAACTGGTCTAGTTCTTCCTTCAGAAGATTGTATCTTTAATGGTTTGCCTACCGAGATTGAAGGTTATCGCCTAACTAGTTTCTTTATTTCACCTGTATATGCAACAAATGAAGTGCAAATCGTGATACATGTCTTTGGCGATACAAAGATACAAGAACGGACAGATTATGGTGAGCGTTATCGAGATATTGTTATTCCAGAAGGTACTAATATAGCGACTATAGCAATACAATAGAAATAATGTGAATAGGGCGTTTATCTCCCTATTCACACTTAGTAAATATCATGAATATGAAAGAACTTAAAACAATGAAAGAGCTTAATACTCAATATAAAATATTGCGTAACAATGGCTTGGTGGGTGCAATAGATATTAGAGCAAATATTGGGACATATTCGGTCAAAAATAAAACCATCATTAATAAGATTCTCGACTTGCTAATATTGGAGTCGCAGAAGCAAATAGAAAGAGAGGTAAATGAATGATAGAATTAAATGATAGACCAACAAGGGCAAAAAGAATAGTTGTTGTACAACTTAAAGGTGATACTCCCGAACCTTTCCGTACTTGCCCTGAGATATACTTAAAATATAGCCGTGAAACTCTCGGTATCTGTCTTAACGCTCTTTGGAATGTACTGGCTAAGACAGGAAGATATGAGAATAAGAAATGTACTATATCTTATCAGAATATCGAGCAACTTAAAACACTTACTTGGGATTAAAGCAATTGTATTATGAAGTATGATGAGTTTTTAGAACAGGAGAACAAAAAGAAAACGAAGCGCAAACCACAACATAAAGAATCTCGCATTCAGAAACAAATGATAGAGTGGTTTCATCTTCAATATCCTAACCTCGTTATTGCAGCCGTTCCTAATGGTGGACGAAGGAATGCTCTTGAAGCTAAAATAATGAAAGGTGAAGGTGTATTAGCAGGTTTTTCAGACCTTATCATAATAGCACCTAAAAATGTCCTATTTGTTGAGGTTAAAACCGAAGATGGTAGGCAGTCTGAAAACCAAGCTGTTTTTCAGAAGAATGTTGAACAGTTAGGCTTTCAATACAGCATTTGTAGGTCTTTAGAAGAGTTTATTCTTACTATAGAAAAGTGGTTAAAAGATAAATTCTCGGTGTAAATATACATAACGCTAATAGAGTGGTATTAAAATCTATTAAAATGTTAATAATATCACTCAGAATAGTTGTCTATATGAATAGAAATTATTAATTTTGCGGTGTAGAAATTAATTATTTAATAACTTTATAAAGATACAACAATGAAGACAACGATTTCAGTTTTAGTAAATGGTATTCTTTCAGAAGTAAATGATACCGATTTTGTAGTACAGGCTTGGCAAGAGGGTAAATGGATAAATCTTTCGGTTAAGCCTAAACACCTACAAGCACAGTTTATTCGTGCCAAATTCTCTAATCTCTATAAAAATACACGAGTTGTTAAAGCAAAAGACCTTTTTTAAAAGTTGATTATGGAAACAAAGAATGTTACAATGATAGACGGAACTGTAGTCGAAGCCAATACCTTCGACTACGTAGTTCAAGTTTGGGAAGGTGGCAAATGGAATACAGTTGCTGTCAAGAGTGATTACGAAGCTGCTCAATCAGTACTTAATAAGTATTACTCGAAAGGGTATTGCTATACAAGAATAGAGCAACTTTTTTAACCCTAAAATATAGGAGATACGACAATGACTAAAGAACAGGAAATAAAGCACCTTACAGCTTTAATAGGAGATACATATTTTAATCAGTTCTTCAGTACAGAAGATATTGAGCAGATGATACAAAACATACATGATGATTTCGCTATTGAAAATGGTTGTATGTTTTACAAAAAAGCTTTTACTCTTGAAAAGAAGTTGCATGAGGAACAGAAAGCTCACGACCAAGATATGCTTGACTTCGTTGAGGACTTTCTCGTAACAGAAGCACAAGGTGGCAATTCTCTTAATGTTGCGACTAAAAAAATCGGAATGGATAATACCATTAAGATTAAGCGCAAAAATAAGATTATGCTGAGCGAAGAAGAAATTGATTATTTGGTTTCTAAGCTTGAATAAGAATATGATAACAATAGACCAAGAAGTAAATTGTTTAGGGTGTAAGAATAGCGAGGTTTATATCTGTTCTAACACCATGCAAGATACAATAACTTGTAAAGATGATGGCAAGCCTGATAGATATTCAGGCTGCCACAAATTCAAAAGAATACTTTATTAATTAACGTTATAGGAGATACATCAATGGAAATTAAAGTAAACATTCCTAAAAATGATTATGTTCAACCTACCGAGGTTAGACAAGAAGTAGTGCAAGCACTTTGTGAAGCTTTCCTAACTACAACCTGTTGGAAAGTATTTCATCCATTCTGTGGTTCGAATAATGGATGCCGACCAGCTAATATGTATATTAGCTTACAATCTCCGAGCTTTAGCAACCGCCATAATACTAAAGGTTGTGTTAGAATACGAGGTTGCGAAGTTAATGCTGCTTTTAAAGCGTTGCGTAAAGCAGGCTATCATATGTATCAAGTATATGAATACGGCTCATGGATGGGTTATATTTGCGACGAGAAACCTTTCCATAATGGAGGTAGAGAAGTCGTAGCGTTTTACGATTTTATAGATTAAGCTTATGTTTATAGAATTTAAGAACTTAAACGTAGCATTCGGGAAGGAGTTTCCTTTAGCTTATGTTTATTTTACCAAATACAACGGCGAAAGCTTTTTAAGAGAACAGGGTATAGCTTTATCTGGCTCATTCGCCAGCTTTATTCCGCTTATTGCAATCGTTGATGACGTGCCACAGAAAGTGAGCGGTACGATTATCTTTACTAATTATCGCATTCTTAATGAAGAAGAAGAGAAAGGCGTTTTAGACACTCTTAAACGAAGTAATCTTACTATTAACAATAAAGGTAACATTTCCTTCCTTGATTATAAGCAGATATGTTTTGAGGTGGATGGAAATATCCTTCCTTACGATGACTTCTGTAAGTATGAACTACCAAAAGGACAGGTGTTCAAAACAGTCTTTGATAACGGCTATTCTTTCTACGGTTCATATCCTTTTAAGGGCAACGCAAAGAAATATGCCGATACGGCTATCAGTGTTGCCGAGAAAGTCGGTTATATTTGGAGCGGTTGGACTATGGGCTTTAGTCTTAATAACCTTCTTTGCGTAGATGTTTCTTATGGGAAGGATGAGAGCTATTCTGTGGTATCTAATACATAAATAATATGGAAGAATTTAAAGATAAAAAGTTTGTTGCCGAAGCAAAGGGTGAAGTACCATTTGCTCAGCGTACAGCAGATGGGTACGAGTTGTTTAATAATGATAGAACGATGAAATTCTGTATCAAAAAACAAATTTATGTTGATACTGAAAAAGATATTCAAAAGTCTTTCTTCGCTGTATATTGCTTCGTTAAAGAGAAAGATAACTGGATAGAAGGAGATAACTACCATCAAGCAGAAACAATCACTTCTTTCGTTAAGCAATTAAACATCTCGCCATACTTTACAAATGCTATAAACGAATATCGTGAACAAATGAAGATAACAGAACTATGGTAAGCAAAAAGTTATTAAGTAAAGCCGTAATCGCTGATGTAAAGGAACGGCATTGTTCTAAATGTAGTTTTAAACCATGCTCGACAATTATGCTATGCGTTTGCTCAGAGGCATTCAGAAGAGGATTTATTAAAGGTTATTTGACAGCTAGAAAAGAAAACAAGAATAGTATATGAACACAATTCAATTATATGATGGCAAAACATCAATTCAAGCAGTGAGTCCTAAGATGGAACGTTATATTAAAGTAAATGTCTTTGATAGAGATTCTTATGTATATGCTCCAGATAATGTAACGAGAGAATCGCTCGAAGAAGCTCTCGATTATACTTTTACATTGCTCTGTAATAGTTGTTATGCAGAGAATGTTGCTACGGATATTATGCTACTCTTAACTAATGATATATTGGTTAAGAAATCGGTGTTTAGGTTTGGTGTTAAGAAACATTTTAAGGAGTTCCAAAAGTCGCTACGCAATATCATACATATATATCAGCACTATATGAATGATGATTATTACTATGAATATTCGTCTATTATATACGAAAAGCTTGAGCCAAAGATAGAGAAGTTGCGAAAAGCTATTGAAACTAAACTCAGAAACCTAAAGGTAGATAATGCTTATATCTCGTCTTATCTTATCATTTTGTATAATATGATGACTCAGAACACAGATACTTTTACTCGTGTAATGGGAATCGTTAAGAGGAGATATAGCGTAGACCTTACTTCTCAGTTTTCTTCTGTTTACGCAAGTATGCCACAAGCCCATGCTCAGAGATTGCTTGATGAAGTTATGCGTCAAGACCGACAAACTTTTAGCGATAGCATCACCAAAAATAAGGATATTATCAAACTCTGGCAAGAAGCTACTAAGGTTATCTATGACCCAATGTGTACTAGAGATGCTCGTATTGGCGCATTTAACGAGATGCCTGAGGAAACAAAAGCTCTTTATAATCTTGGAGAAGATGGATTCTGTGAATTGAAAGAAGCAAAGTAGAATTGAAAAATATAAGGTATGGATAAGAAGGATATGCATAGACTGATAATGTTTGGAAATGTTCGTTCTAAGCTTACAAAGAAGAAAATATCACAGATAACTGTTGAAGAATGTCTTAATGATATGCACTTTTGGGATAGGGATATCTGGATGTATGCTCCGTTCAAAATTAAATCAAAAGGTATATGAAAAAAATTATGTTTAACGATAAGTATGGTCTTACGAAGGCAGTATTTGAAGGAAGAAAGACTCAAACAAGACGTATTCTGAATCCAACAATGCTTTTCCAACGACAAAATACTTACGAAGGTTGGGAAAAGGGAGATATTGCCGATTGGGAACAATCTTGTAAAGACCGTCTTTATACAGCAAAAGGTGAAGGATTGAAGCGAATGCTTGATTATGCGTTGGCACACTCACCATACAAAATTGGGGAAAATGTAGCTATTGCTCAAAAGTATACAGACCTTGCATCCAACGAAGAGTTCTATCGTCTTTGCAGTATTCATGGAATGCCACTAGAGTGCATTAAACATGAAAAAGGTTGCAAAAATAAGCTGTTTGTCAAAGCTGAACTTATGCCATATCATATTCATATAAAGAATGTAAAAATAGAACGACTGCAAGACATCAGCGAAGAAGACTGCCTTAAAGAGGGTATCGTGGATTTTGAGAGTAGAATAAACAAGGCGCACTTTTACAGTATCACAGACGAATCAGCCACCTACGGTACTGCCAAAAAGCCATACGCCTTGCTCATCGACAAGTTATTGGGAAAAGGCACATGGGAAAGCAATCCATATGTGTTTGTTTACGACTTTATATAATAAGAGAATATGAGATTATTGACAAAGAAAAAACAAAATGAAGCATTAAAAAGAATGTTGGCAAATGCCAATATTGCTTATGATGAAATAATAAAGTCCGATAATTTCGACTACCGAATAGATATAAGTAATAAAATATGCAATAATTTGGCTGATGCTGCTTACTTCATTGGTGGAAAAAATATGATGGTTAAAGCAATGGAGTTGTATCTTAAACATATTTGCGACCATGATAAAAGAGGAGAGTAAAACAATGAACATGTATGTAACAATAGACTTGGATAGTTTAATGTGTAAGCTGTCTAATAAAGAACTATATGATTTCATGCTTGAAACATTCCGTGATAGAGTACCTGATGAATCTCATATAAGCCTTATTACAGAAATGTTTAAGGTTATGTTTGATACAGACCAAGAAGATGCTCTTGTAGCCATATTAACAAGCATGGGAGAAAACGCACTTCCTACAATTAAAGAGTTTCTTAATAATCATCCAAACTTAAATAAAGAGAAACCTATAGAAGGACTAACAGAGAAATTTTATAATTACCTTATTTCTCATTGCAAAAGAAATGTAGAAAGAAACAAAAACCATCCTTGGGAACTCACTTATCATGAGCATAGAATATTTTTAGAGTTATTAGAACGTGTTGGACGTGATTTTATAGAAAGGAAAGAGTAAGCAATGGCAATATACAGAGTTGATTGTGTTCGTATATACACAACAAAAAGTGTTTGGTCGGAAGACATAAAGTCGCTGATTCTTAGCAAGAAAGCTATTAAATGCTATTAATATCAATTTATTTCTATTAGAATCAAAAATAGTTGGAGAAAAATTTTGAGAATAGAAGAAAAGCATTTAATTTTGCGATGTTCACAGATGATAGTAGGCTATCCCGATAAGAGCACGGTTATTGCTCATTCGTCTGAATGGGCATATTTTATGCTCACGAAGACCGCATAATACACGGTCGCCTATACGTAAGATAAAACGAAGCTCTTTCGGAGTGGACTACCATCTGTGAACAGCGTATATGGCGACCGCTTTTTGTTTGCCATTATCTTCTAAAAAGTTCACAGATGGAAGAAATTAAGATTATTAGTAAATCAACATTCCTTGATAAGGAGATTGATGTATGGGGGTCGGTTGAAAACCCATTATTTCGGGCTAATGATGTACAGAATTGGCTCGGTTTAAAGAATGTGTCACGTGCTGTTGCTAACGTTGATGAAGAGGAACGACTTAATTTAAAGTTAAGTCGTGGTGGAAGTATGTGGTTCTTGACAGAGGAAGGTGTTTATGAATTGCTTATGCAATCACGCAAGCCTATCGCCAAGCAGTTTAAGAAGGGAGTGAAAGCTATCCTTCACGAAATCCGCACCAAGGGCGGCTATATAGCTTCTTCGGTCAATGATACTCCCGAAGCTATCATGGCACGAGCCTTGAAGATTGCGGATGAAACATTGAAGCGGAATGAGCAAAGAGTTCGTGAGCTTGAAGCTCAGACCGAGCAGCAGGCACAGACCATCGGAATTCAGCAGAAGGAATTGACTGTTGCCGCACCAAAGGTAAAGTACTACGATAATACACTTGCGTCAACGGACTGCCTTACCACCACACAAGTTGCCGATGACCTTGGTATCAGCGCAAAAGCTCTCAATCAACAACTTGCCAATGCAGGCGTTCAATATTTCCAATCAGGCTCATGGCACTTAAAAGGTATATTTCGTGAGTGGAAGCTTGCAAGTACTCGAACTTATAATTATATAAAAGGTGATGGTTCTACAGGAACAAAAATCAACCTTGTTTGGAATCAACGTGGCAAGCGTTTTATTCTTGCCCTTTTCAATAATGGTTTTAGTATTAAAACAGCTATTGCCGAAATTAAAGGCGAAAAGAAAGAAAACAATCAGTCAAACTTTTAATCATGTAGGAGAATACAAAAAATGAATAATCAGAATATTATTATACCAGAAAACCAAGATACAACAAAGCGGTGTACAGAAATGCTTAAAGAGCTAATAGCTATGCAAGAGAAAGCTATTAGGTTCTTAGCTACTGAAGGTATTGATGATAGCAAAGAAGGTTTGATATTTGCCGATAGCTTCGGTGAAGCACTAAAAGCTTTCGATGGCATTCTGCCCGAAGGTGTCTATGATAAAATAATAAACGAAGAAGTTGCTTGATATAAGTTTTGTTTAGCGTTATAGATAAGTAGGGGTAGTGTAAACAGAACTGTGTCACGGCTCTGATTTTTTATTCTTTCCCTCTTATTTGTGTGCAGATTTCATATCTGCATACAAATAAGAGGAGCCTTTCACAGGCAAAGTTACATAATCTTGAATCTATCTCCAAATTTTATAGCAAGTTGTTGTGATATCAGTGCCCAATTAGACAGGGGCATAGTCCATTTCCCACTAATGTCTCGATAGGCAAGATACACAAGTTTTTCAAGTGCGGTGTCTGACGGGAACACACCCTTGTTCTTCGTTACCTTGCGCACCTGACGGTGATAACCCTCAACCGTATTGGTTGTGTAGATAAGCTTGCGGATGGCAGGAGTATACTGGAAGTATTCCGTAAGACGCTCCCAGTTGTCGCGCCAGGATTTGATTACTATAGGGTACATCTCGCCCCATTTTTCATCAACCATGTCAAGCTGTGCCAATGCAGAATCCTTGCTTACAGCACCGTATACGGTCTTGAGATCCTTCAGAAACTCTTTCTGATGCTTGCTTCCTACATACTTGATTGAGTTACGGATTTGGTGGACTACACATAGCTGAACGGAGGTTTCAGGGAATACACTTTGGATGGCGTCAGGGAATCCCTTAAGACCGTCTACGCAACAAATCAGAATATCACGTACACCACGGTTTTGAAGGTCAGTCATAACATCAAGCCAGAAGTTAGCACCCTCACTCTCAGATATATACATACCAAGAAGATCCTTGTGACCAGACTTGTTTATACCTAATACATTGTATATTGCACGAGTGACTGCACGACCCTTATCGTCCTTTACCTTGTAGTGAATGGCATCAAGCCAGCAAATGGCATAGACGGGGTCAAGCATACGTGACTTCCAGGCTGTTATTTCTGGAATGACACGGTCTGTTATAGCGCTGATGGTTTCTGCTGAAAGTGTTGTGTTAAACTCACGCTCAAAGTACTTGCTTATATCACGAGTGCTTGTACCAAGAGCATACATGTTGATGATTTGATCTGCCATACCTTCAGCAAGAATGGTCTCACGCTTCTTGACCGTTTCCGGTTTGAAGGAGCCGTCACGGTCACGAGGGGTTTCGACTGTCACCTCTCCATACTTTGTCTGTACTGTCTTGCTCATCTTGCCGTTACGACGATTGCCATAACTGCGGTCAACGCTATTAAGGTGAGCATCCATCTCACCTTCTAAGGCTGCGTTTAGGATACGTTCTAGCATAGGAGCCAAAGCTCCGTCTTTACCAAAGAGTGCTTCACCGCTACGCAGCTGCTGGGCTGCTTTCTTGTAGTCTATTTCCAAATTGTCCATATTATAAGAACTGTGTTAAACTATTATTATTATAGCCTGACACAGTTTATTTTACACTCTCTAAGTAGGAGATACAATCTATAAGAAAGGCAGAGTATGGAGATACGCCCTGCCTTTTCTTATCTTTTATTCTTTCTTTATTCTTTCTTTATTCTTTCAATATATGGTTTAAATATTCCTTGTAGCTTTTTATATGTTTCTAACAGCCAAGCAAACAATGGTTCCCAGTCTTGCTGTTCATATCCACCACAATCATAATTCGTAACCATTATTACGCTCGTTTTGTTATCTTCTGCTAAATTCCATTGAAGAAGAGGTTTACCAAAAGCTTCGTTAATAACTTCCTTATCCTTTTCTATCATGCGATAATGCTTTTTATTCTCAGCTTTATCAGAACTATCAAGCAACAAGCGTACAGATATAGAGCCTTTACGAATAAAAAGGTCGTAATGAGCTTTTGAAGTTCCTGTTGAAATATTCATCCAATGATAACTCTGTGGCATTCGTTGAAAATCAGTTCCGTTCTTGTTTGCATATTCATTGAATGAAGTCCAAAAATCTATCAACCTTTGTTCTGTTTCTGATTTTTGGGTTGTTTCATTTTTGTCGCATGGTGGAGCACATACTACATCAAACAATATCCCTGGTTTTGAATCACCTATGCTTACAGCAGTTGCTTCTATCAGATAGAAATTGCATTGAATAGTAGAATCATTCAGCATCTGAATAGCACTTACATGCTCTGCTCTCGCTTTTTCTACTATCCATACGGCATACTGAGCGTTTTGATGTGCAGCATACGTTATAACTTTGCCCAAATGGTCAGAATCGCTATCGCCAAATTGATTCTCAATGATAATATTCTTTTCTCCATCATCGCCAGCTTTAGCTACAATATCTACTTTCATAGTTTCAAGCTTATGTTCTCTTTCGGCATCTGATATATTGATATTCAGTTTATCTGCTAACAAACCGATATTCTTAGTAAGCCAAGGTGTAAAGCCTGATGCTTCCCCATCAAAGATTTCCTTGAGGGAATGTGTATCTATGCGGTCTATTTCTTTCATAATATTTATTCTGCAGAAATAAATGTTAGATTATCTTTGTCGCAAGATAAAACAGCTTCTCCTACATTATAACCACCGAAGCCGTTTTTTGCTCTATATGTAACAACAAATAGCTTCTCTCCTTGTGTAGATGATGCTTCTTCTCGCATATCAATAAATTCATAACTATCTGGGTCTCGTAGATGTTCTTTTATTAGCGTGCCAGCCAGAATCTGAACCTCCTCTGTTTGTTCATACAAAGGCACTTGTTTGTTCTTGCCTATACTTATATTTATTCTTGGTATAAGGATAATAAGTAGTAAAGCAACAATACAAGCTCCCAAACATCCTTTCTTCATATTTTTATCTCCTATATTAATATTTATAAATTGCACGATACCTATTTAAAACACGCTCTGCGGCGTTATCTTTTCCTTGCTTGGCATATACTAAGGCAAGGCGAAGATACCCCTTTCTGTGCAAGCTACCAAGGTATAACAGCCTTTCATAGCATTGTGTAACTCGGCTAAGTATGCCATCTGAATAATATTGCTGTGCCATAGATTTTAGCTCTTTAGGCGAAGCTTCATAGATTTGAACCATAGTAATAATACGTTTTGTGCAAAATTAATCAAAAATTGCTAACTCTATATTTTTATAGCATATTTTATCTAAAAATAACGTTAATTTACATGATTACTATTAAAAAC
>ERZ1034878.752-NODE-752-length-13586-cov-8.377430_pt1 | contig 13586 bp, 11 predicted proteins | sample MGYA00520593_ERZ1034878 | MGnify/ENA primary metagenome ERZ1034878 (study PRJEB33766, sample SAMN09781724) | gut metagenome | biome: gut microbiome | host: Homo sapiens | place: Madagascar | study: EMG produced TPA metagenomics assembly of the PRJNA485056 data set...
GGGGTATAATATAAATTAATAAAGTAGTAATAGAAAAAGTCCGAACGGACTGGAAAAAACAAGGAGATTAAAATGTCAGAATTAACATTAGAAAAACAATCTTCTACAACTGATTTCGTTGGCGGCAAATGGCAGTCAGAAATCAACGTAAGAGATTTCATCCAAAAAAACTACACACCTTATGATGGTGATTCTAGCTTCTTGGCAGGCCCAACAGAAGCAACTACAAAATTGTGGCAAGAATGTTGCGATTTGTTCAAAAAAGAACGTGAAAACGGTGGTGTTCTTGACATGGACACAAAAATCGTTTCTACAATCACTTCTCACAAGGCTGGTTATATTGACAAGAGCTTAGAAAAAATCGTTGGTTTGCAAACAGATAAACCTCTAAAACGTTCTCTACAACCATTTGGTGGTATCAGAATGGCTGAAACTTCTTGCAAATCATATGGTTACGAAGTTGATCCTGAAATTACAGAAATTTTCACAAAATACAGAAAAACTCACAACCAAGGTGTTTTCGATTGCTATACTCCTGAAATGAGAAAAGCAAGACACGCAGCTATCTTGACAGGTTTGCCTGATGCTTACGGTCGTGGTCGTATCATCGGTGACTACAGAAGAATCGCTCTTTATGGTATCGACAGATTAATCGAAGATAAAAAAGAACAACATGCTTCATTAGATGGCGAAATGAGACCTGAAAAAATCCAATTAAAAGAAGAATTGGCTGAACAAATCAGAGCATTGCAAGAAATGGCTGAATTGGGTGATGAATACGGTTTCGATATCAGAAAACCTGCTTCAAACGCTAAAGAAGCTATTCAATGGTTATACTTCGGTTACTTATCAGCAGTAAAAGAACAAAACGGTGCTGCAATGTCAGTTGGTAGAACTTCTACTTTCTTGGATATCTTCATTGAAAGAGATTTGAGAAATGGTGTTATCACTGAAGCTGAAGCTCAAGAAATGATTGACCACTTCATCATGAAGTTAAGATTAGTTAAATTCGCTAGAACTCCTGAATACAATTCATTGTTCTCTGGCGACCCTACTTGGGTAACTGAATCAATCGGTGGTGTTGGTATTGACGGTCGTCACATGGTTACTAAAAACTCATTCCGTTACTTACACACATTAGAAAACTTAGGTACAGCTCCTGAACCTAACATGACAGTATTGTGGTCTAAGAGATTACCACACGCATTCAAACAATATGCTGCTCACATCTCTATCACAACTTCATCTATCCAATACGAAAACGATGATTTGATGAGAGTTACTCACGGTGATGATTACGCTATCGCTTGTTGTGTATCTTCAATGGTAGTTGGTAAAGAAATGCAATTCTTCGGTGCTAGAGCTAACTTGGCTAAGTGCTTGTTATACGCTATCAACGGTGGTGTTGATGAAAGAATTAAAGAACAAGTTGGTCCTAAGTACAGACCTATCACTTCTGAATACCTAGACTTTGATGAAGTTATGGAAAAATATGAAGATATGATGGAATGGTTAGCTGGTTTATATGTTAACACATTGAACGTAATTCATTACATGCACGACAAATATTGCTACGAAAGATCTCAAATGGCTCTTCACGATAGAGATGTTAAGAGATATTTCGCAACAGGTATCGCTGGTTTATCAGTAGTTGCTGACTCACTTTCAGCTATTAAATACGCTAAAGTTAAAACTATCCGTGATGAAAACGGCTTAGTTGTTGACTACGAAGTTGAAGGCGATTATCCAAAATATGGTAACAACGATGATAGGGTTGACCAATTTGCAGTTAACCTAGTTAAGAAATTCATGAACATGATTAGAAAACACTATACTTATAGAAATTCTATTCCTACAATGTCTATCTTAACAATTACTTCAAACGTTGTTTACGGTAAGAAAACAGGTAATACTCCTGACGGTAGAAAAGCGGGTATTCCTCTAGCTCCTGGTGCTAACCCAATGCACAGACGTGATACTCACGGTGCTGTAGCATCTTTAGCTTCAGTTGCTAAGCTTCCATTCAACGATGCTCAAGACGGTATCTCAAATACATTCTCAATTATCCCTAACGCATTGGGTAAAGATGATGTATTCATGGGTGACTTGGACATCCAACTTGATTGCGGATGCTCAGAAGGAACTTGCGGTTGCTAATAACAATTGCAGTTTAGAAGTTTAGAGGTTTAGAAGTTGAGAAGAAGTTATTAATAATTTCTTCTCGGCGGATAAACCGAATGAGATATAGGTTAAAGACTAAAATTTCTTCTAAACTCCTCAACTACTAAACTTCTAAACAATTACAACAATTTGTAATATGAAATAATGATAAGGAATAAAACAATGACAACACAACAAGAAGAAAACTTAATAAATCTTTTAGACGGTTATGTTGAAAAAGGTGGTCACCACCTAAACGTAAACGTATTCAACAGAGAAACATTGCTTGACGCTCAAGCACATCCTGAAAAATACCCACAATTAACAGTAAGAGTTTCAGGTTATGCTGTAAACTTCATTAAGTTGACAAAAGAACAACAAGACGATGTTATCTCAAGAACATTCCACGCTTCTTTAGGTAACGGCTGCGGCTGCTAGGCTAAAGGGTAAAGGTAAGAGATTAAACAAAGAGGCACGATAGAACATCGCGCCTCTGTTGTTTTTATTAGACGTTATACATTTTTACCCATTTCGTACGCTTCTTTTAGATATCCGGCAAGCTTAACATCACCTTTTTGCCAAACTCCAGAAGCGTAAATTGTACCTCTTTCAATCCCTCCGTTTAAGCAGTCTAAAAGTCCGTGAAATTCGTAATTTGTGCGTTCCAAAGCTTTTTTGTTACCATCGGCAGCAGTAATTATAAAATAGAATTCTTTGTTTCTAATATGTGTATATCGAGAACAACATCTGTCGATTAAAGTTTTCATTTGAGCGCACATTGTGTAGAAATAAACCGGCGTTGCCATTACTATAACATCAACATCAACCATCATGTTTAAAATTTCGGCTGTATCATCTTTTTGCGCACAAGCAGTGTAATCGTTTGTGTTACAAAAACCGCATCCTGTGCAGTAGTTAATTTTCTTATCCTTTAGAAAAATCTTTGTAACATTATTACCACTTTCTTTTGCACCTTTTACAAATTCATCGCAAAGAATATCAGAATTTCCGCCTTTTCTTGGAGAAGAAGATAATACTAATACTTTTTTCATAAATACACCTCATTTAATATAAACATTCTTATTTTAACACTTGAGAGCTACTCTTAGTCAAGACTTAATTTGTATTAAAGTAGGTTTAACTATTCCATTCTGGGTTATTATATAGTATGATTATCTCAAAAGAGGTTACGATGAGCGAAAACAAAACAAAACTTGCAATTATTATTCCATGTTTTAACGAAGAATTGGTGGTTCAATCCACTGTTGAAACCCTTTTGAAAGTTTTAGACAGAATTATCGCAAAAGGTAAAATTGCAGAAGACAGCTATATTTATCTTGTTGATGACGGTTCAAAAGACAAAACTTGGGAAATTATCGAAAACTTACACCAAATTTATGGAACAAGAGTTAAGGGTACAAAGTTTATTCGTAACTATGGTAACCAGAAAGCACTTATTGCAGGACTTTTGGGGGTTAAGAATATAGGATGCGATTGTGTAGTTTCAATTGACGCGGATTTACAACAGGATGAAAATGCGATAGAAACCTTTATTGACGAGTATCATAACGGCGCAGAAATTGTTTCTGGTATCAGAAACGACCGCAAAACGGATTCGTTTTTCAAAAAATACACGGCACTTTGTTTTTACAAGCTGATGAATATTTTAGGCGTAAAAATACCGCCAAACCATTCTGATTTTCGTTTGGTAAGCTCAAAAGGGCTTGAAATCTTGGAAAAATATCAAGAAGCAGGTTTGTTTTTGCGCGGATTTTTCCATGAAATCGGTTTGAAAACGGCTTATGTGCATTTTAACGTTAAACCGAGAGCTTTAGGATCTTCTAAGTTTAATTTCTTTTCACTTACAAGTCTTGCTCTAAACGGTATTACGGCTTTTAGTATCGTACCTCTCAGAATAATTGCGGCAGTTGGCGTTTTGACTGTTTTAGGTAGTTTTTTACTCGCAACAGAAGTTGTTTTTGAAAAATATTTTTTACATAATACTCCTAGCGGTTGGGCTACGCTTGTTGTCTTGCTTGCTTTTTTTGGTGGTTTGCAATTGTTCTGCTTGGGTATTATTGGCGAATATTTAGGACAAATTTTCAACGAAGTTAAAGCAAGACCTCGTTATATTAAAGAAAAAGAACTTATTTAAGGGTTATGGAAAATTTTGAAACAGAAACACATACAAAAGAACTCGATTTGATGTTTGAACGACTTTCAAAAGAAGCTGTTCAGCGGGTTGAAAATGTTGATATGTTTCGTGATTTCAAGACTCAATTCAGGTTTTTGAGAAAAAATCTATCACCTTTATTAAGAAAAACGTTGAAAAAAGATTTTAAACAGGTCCTGATTGTAACTGTGCAAGAACCGCCTGTTGATTATATTTTGGCGTTTAGAAAACAATATCCCGATAAAGATATTAAAGTGCTTGTACCCGTAAATAATCTTGAAAATTTAGAAAAAACAAATATCAGTTTTGATTTCTTTTTGCAAAACAAAATTAATGAAGCAAGGTTGTATAAATTTCCGAGAAATATTGAGAACGTGGAGGTTTTTGGATTATTTTCCACTGCTTTTTCAAGTCTTGAAGGTAATGATTTCTCTAAACTTCAATTCTTAGCACCGTTTATTAAAGCGGTTAGAATTTGTGCAAAAAAACTCAAACCCGATATAATTCATGCAGATAAAATTCCCTTCTTTTTGGGCGCGGAGTTTGAAAGTAAATTGCCTTATCCGATTAGAGTTTTGCAAATTGTTGATGATTTTTATACTTTGGAAAGTGAAAAAATCGAACCATTTTGGGTGGCAATTAATCTCGTTAATCTTAAGGGCATGAAAAAACTTTGTCGTGATAAAATTATTCAAAAATGTATGGCATCGCTTTTTAATTTGCACAGTACAAAGAATTTTCGCCAAATGCGCGATTGCTTGGATTTTATTTATAAAAATTATGTGAAATTCAGAGAAAATATTAACAGAGAAGAAGAACTTGATGAAAATATTTTGTTTAAAAGAATGAATTCAAGGATACTTAAAATTTTTCCTGAATTACGTTTTGAAAATTTTAGTTATTATGACAAAATGTATTTTACGCTCAAAAAAACAGATTTTTGGGCAGTGATTTCAGAAAGTTATTACAAAGAAATTTTTGAAAATCATTCTATTTGTATTGATTTAAAAACAAGAATTAATCAAACTAAGTCAAAAAGCGGGTTTGTAAATTTAGGCATTGGAGAAATTAAAACAAAACTCTATCAGCCTTTTGATGTTAATAATTTCAGGGAATTAAGGCGGCGAAATAAAATGTATTTATTGAAAGAATTTTCGGCGCAAAGGGTTAAGACAAAATTTGTTGATATTAGTCTTTTGAAGTCAGAAGATTGTGAAATTAGAGGTTATCTTGATTCGTTTTATGAAGCTCCGCTTATATTTGCGACATTTAACGAAGATATTTTCAGAGATGGGATTGATATTGCGTTTAGTTCGATTTTGAAACTTTTTGAATTAAGAAAAAATATTCAGGTGATTGTTAATATTCCAAACGGTTTAAGTAACAATTACATCAAATCTTGGGTCGAATTCTTGGAGAGAAATTCAGATTTGAACGGCAGATGGTTGTTTATAAACAGTAAAATTAATTTTGAACAGTTTTATGCAGCGTCTGATATAAATCTTTTGCCAAAGCGTATTAACAGTTCGGATATTGAATATTTGCATGGTATGGAATTAGGCTGTATTCCTGTTGCTGCAAGAGTTGGAATTTTAAATGACACTGTTGCGGATATTTTTGACGATATGGTTTTGGGATGTGGATTTAAGACAAAAAAGTCACTTTTGAATAATGAGAACGTAGAAGAAGATTATCTTGCGATATTAAATAAGGCGTTAAATTTGTATACTAATAACCCTGCGAGTTGGAATTTGTTAATCAAAAATGCGATGAATTATGATGCGCGTTGGAGTTTTGAAATCATAGAAAAATATAATAATATTTATGAGATGCTTTGATTATGTTTTGTCGGTAGACTAAAGTCTGCTCTACGGCTGTGTACATATTCATATAAACGTATGATTGCAAATAACCTCTCATTGAATATAATTAATATGTGTATTGGGAGAGGATTTGATGAACAGACGTTGGTACGATTCAAATGAGCATACGCAAAGGGCTTTGTCTTTGCTAAAAGATATGGATGAAGTTAAAAGAAGAGCTTTATCACGCGATTTAGCAAATGTTGTGAAACAGATTAAGGAAATGCACGAAGAAGACGAAGAACAAGATGTAAGCATTGGTATCGATAGAGTATTAGGGCTTTATAAAATTTCAAATTCAAGACGTTGGTATGACAAAGTAAGTATTTTATCTTATGCATTAAAAACAATGTCAACGCTTCCAAAAGAAGATTTTTATAACATAATGGAAGGCATAACAGCTTCTGTTTCTGCATAAAATTTTTGTTACAACTCCTTTATATTTATTGAAATAAAATTTTGTAAATGTTACACTTATTCTCAGAAGAGAAATAAGGAGTAAAATATTTATGGTCTGTTTAACATCAAAAAAAGCTGACGCTAAACTTGTGTCAGAAGCTTTAAAAGCACTTGGCAAAGATAATTTTGCACTAATTATTCACGGAAGTAGCTTCCCTTCAAAAGATGGTGAAGATACAGGCTTCGGCACTTTCAATTCGGCTGCCGGGCACGAATTAATCGACTATGCTCATGGGATTTTTAATGCACTTCAACTTGGACCAGCCGGTAAAACAAAGAGTTCAGACTCTTCGCCTTATACAGGTACAATTTTTTCAGGCAATCCTTTGTTTATTGACCTAAAACAATTGACTGAAAAGAAATGGGACAATATTCTTTCTCAAGAAACATTTGAAAAAGTTGTTGCAGGTAATCCTAACCAAAATCAAGGCAAAACAGCTTATTCATATATTATGAAGGCTCAAAATGAAGCACTTAAAGAAGCTTGGAATAATTTTAAACAAATTCACGGCGGACTATTTGGTTCTTCATTGAAGAAAGATTTTGAAAAATTCAAAAAAGAAAATGCTTTTTGGTTGGATAATGACTCATTATATGAAGCACTTTCTTTAGAAAATGATAATGATTTTTGGTACACATGGAAAAACGAATCCGACAAAAACTTGATGAATCCAAAATCAGAAGAAGAAAAGAAAGCTGCAGAAACTAGAATTGCAGATATCAGAAAAAAATACGAAGATGAAATAGAATTCTACAAGTTCTGTCAATTCGTTTTAGAAATCCAAAACGAAGAAACGAAGAAATTTGCTTTATCAAAAGGTATTAAAATGATTGCTGATCGCCAAGTTGCATTTTCAGATAGAGATGCTTGGGCTTATCAATCATTATTCTTAGAAGGTTGGTACTTAGGTTGCCCTCCTGATTATTTCTCAAAAGACGGTCAAGCTTGGGGCTTCCCTGTAATGGATCCTGACAAAATGTTTAATGCTGACGGTTCTTTGGGCGAAGGCGGCATCTTGATGAAAAATCTTTACAGAAAGATGTTCAAAGAAAACCCTGGTGGTGTAAGAATTGACCACATCGTTGGATTGATTGATCCTTGGGTTTATAAAGTTGGTAGAAAACCAATGTGTGAAGAAGGCGCAGGAAGATTATATTCTTCTCCTGAACATCCTGAACTTTCAAGATATGCAATTGCAAGAAATGAAGATTTAGATTGGACATTAGAAGCCGATAAAGAAAAAAGAGTTAAAACTCTATCAGAAGAACAAATTAAACTTTACGGCAGATTAATTGAAAAAATCGTTATTGCAGCAGCAAAAGAATGTGGCATGGACAAAAACGCAATTGTTTGTGAAGATTTAGGTACTTTAACAAATCCTGTTGACGCAGTAATGAAGAAATACGAACTTCAAGGTATGAGATTAACTCAGTTTGTAGTTCCTGAAAAACCTGAACATCCATACAGATGTAAAAACATTACTGAACACGTTTGGAACATGGTTGGTACTCACGACAATTTACCGATTTCTATGTGGGCTGAAAGCATGATTAACACTCACGAAGGTTATTTGCACGCTAAAAACCTTGTAGAAGATTTATTTGCTGAAGCTGAAAACAAAGATGATATCATTGTTAGACTTACTCAAGATAAAGAATATTTGAGATTTGTTAAATTAACAGAAATCTTCGCTTCAAAAGCAAGAAATGTTCAAATGTTCTTCACTGATTATTTCCAAATCAATGATGTATATAATAGACCAGGAACATCAGGCGATCAAAACTGGTCACTTAGACTTCCAAACAATTATCAAGAACTTCAACCAATTGATTTGCACGCATTATTAAAAGCTGCAATTATTGCAAGAGGTAAAGAATTTGCGTCAAAACACGCAAGCTTGATTGAAAAATTGGGTTAGTTTGATTTTAGAAATTTTATGTGGTGGAAATGCAAAGCATTTCCACCACATATTTTTATTATCAAAACAAAGCTAATTTTTTTTAGCAAAATATATTTATAGGGTTGAAAATTGTAAAAAGTCGGTTATAATAAAAGAGTAGGGAGAGGTCGAAAGACCTCTTGCACAATCCCTACATGAAGCTTGCGATAGTAAGTATCAAATGCCCTAGTACTATTAGGGCATTTTTTACTATTGCAAGCTTTTCTTGTTTTGTCATGGCGTCCTCCTTTCTCTACACCTTTGCACAATGGAAGTTTGTCGTGTATGAGTAAAGGTTTCCACCATCTAGGAATTGCCCTACATGCTGATTGTACCATAAATTTGCCTAAATTAATAACTAAAACGGGGATTCCCATAATTGAAAAATTTAAGGAAAATAAAAATATTAATTTCCATGTTTAAAGTTGAATTGTAACAATTTTAAAATTAATGTAACAATAATCTAAAGTTTTTGAAATTCATGCCGATATATGTATTATGGACGGAAGAATTGATGGACAATTTACAATAAAAAAAGGTGGTATAACTCAAGGAATTGCAAAAGAGTTAGGCTTATCTTCTGCTGAATGTAAGCAAATGGGAAGTGTTTGGAATCAAGTTCTTTCAGAGCTTAACAATTCTGAAAATTACACTATTGAGAACAATGGTAAAAATAATCAAGATAACAATTTAACTGTTCAAGTAGGTGCTGTTGTTAAATTTACAAAAGATTGTTGGCAAAAAATTGTTGATACTGTAAATAATGCTCTTAACAAAAATATTACAACGAAATACACACCTTCAAGTTATGATGATATGCCTTCGCAAGATTTTGCAAATACAAAAGATGCTAGAGGTTTATATCTTGATAAATTAAACTTGACAGAAGAACAATTATTAAGTTTAACAATTGACAGCACAACAGTTTTATCAGAAGAACAACAAGCAATTTTAGATAAAGTAAAAGAAAATACTATGAACCCTGGATTAAATATTCGTTCTTTACATGAACAAGGAATTACAGGTAAAGGCGTTCGAATTGCGATTATAGATTCTGATATTAGTGATAATCCCGAATTTAAAGACAGGGTTATTTCTCAAACAAACTTTGCTCAAAATAAAGACGGTGTTTACCATGGCAATGTTGTTTCATCTGTTGCAGTAGGAAAAGAATGTGGTGTCGCGCCGGACGCGGAATTGGCTTTTTATAGCGCAAATACACTTACGGAGCATGCGAAAGCCATAGAGAGCATAATTGCTAAAAATGAGGAATATAAGCAAAAAGGAGAACCTGTAATATCTGTAATTTCAATAAGTTGTGGGTTTGATGTCGACAAAGAAGATAAGGATAAAAATTATGAAAATTTAAAAAGTGTGATTGCAAAAGCTAAAGAAGCAGGTATCGCAGTTATAACAAATGACCCCGAACAAGAATATAAGCATTTCGCAGGAGCGGACAGAAATCCAAAGGCTGACCCTAATGATAAAAATTCATATCGGATGGATAGATTCAGACGTGATGGTGAATGGTGGAATAAAAAAGACGATGAAGAAAAAGACCAAATGATATTTATACCTACAGAACATAGAACTGTCGCTGATGAATACGATGGTTATCGATATGAAGGTAATTTTGGCGGTGATTCTTGGGGCGCACCATATATAGCAGGTGTTTTTGCGTTAGCAAAACAAGTAAAACCTGATGTAACTTATGAACAGTTCTATGACATTATGCAAAAAACAGCTGATAAGATGAATAATTATGATACAGGAACTTATGCAGGCAAATTAATAAATCCTAAAGGAATTATAGAATATTTGCAAAATATGAATTAATAAAAACTATCAGTCGTTCGAAATTAAGTTTTGGTTTTAGGAACCTTTCACACGCCTCTATTAAAGGCTTCTATTGGGCTTGTGGTATATTTCAATTGTCTGATTTCTGCCGAATATTTCATTTGAGAAAGTCACTTATAAAAAGTTTAATTGTCCTTAATTTTAAATGTAAAAATATTTTTTCCCAAAACATCTTTAGAAAAATTTTCGGCAAATTTTATAAAGTTTTCTGTTTGCGAATGTTGTGGAAGCCCAAAAACATATTCAATATCGGGGTGTTCTAACATATTCTGTTTAACAGCATCACATATGTTTTTAGATGATGATACTGTCGTTTTATTCGCCTTTTTTATTAAAAACTTTAAGATTCTTATATATAAATCTTCATCTTTATTCATGCTAATCGTCGTTCCTTTTAATGATTCATTGATAACCTCTGAAAAGAAACTATTGATTTCCATTTTGTGTTTTACCAAAGAAGTACTATATAACAATATACCTGGTTGCTTCATCACCCATTCGACAATAGATTGTATATCTACTTGCTTTATTTTTGCCAATTCATTTGCTTTTTTATAAATATTTTCTGGATTCATATAGAAAAGCTGTGGATTTCCATTACACAATTTTATACATCTTGGTAAATCTAAATGTAATAATTCTGCCAATTTTACAACGTTACCATAAATTGTTTCAGGTTTTTGTACAAATAATTGAGGCCTTTTAACATAGTTGTTTTTCAATGTTTCAATATCTATATTTAATAATTTTGAACCTTGCAATACATTGTTATAAATAGTCTCCGGACTTTGATATATCAGATTAACTTGTTTTTTAGCTAACAAAATATATTTATCAAAATCTATCTCTAATAGCTTTGCAGTTCTTTGCATATTACGTTCTAATATTTTAAAATTTCTTGAAAATAAATATGGTGTTTTCTGATAAAGTTTAACACAATCTTCTTTAGATATCGCTAATAAATTTGCTAATCCTTCTATATTATCATCTAAAGTTTCGTTTTTTCCGTACAATAAACTTGGTCTTAATTTGATTACTTTTAAAAGTTGTTTATCAGAATAATTTATTTTTTTTTGTAGATTATCTACGTTTTTTCTTAAGTTTTGTGGTGACATATATAGTAGCGACGGTTGTTTTTGACATAATTCTATAAAATCATTTTCTGATAAACCAAGTAATTCACTTGACTGTTTGATATTATTTTTTACAGTATTTGTATTTAACGATAACAAAGTAGGAAAGTTTGAAAAAATATGAAGTACATTTTCTTCTGTTGTTCTTAGTATATCTTTATACTCTGACACTCGCTCAACAATTTTATTTATTGATTCCATTTTAGTTAATTTTATTAACAACTTTTCAATGTTTGTATCTTCACTTTTTAGACCAAAAATCTGTTTTAATTTAGTTATTTTGTCTTTTATATCTTGTGGTAAACAATCATTTTCATATTGAATTTTCTTAATCGCTTTTTTAATGTGTTTGTTTACATTTGTTAATGCAATACCCATTGTTTCAGCTATTTGTATATGAGTCTTACCTCTTGACAATTCTTCTAATACAAATTTTTCTTTTTCTGTTAAAAACTCGGCGCTATATAATTTTTCTAATTCTTCTATTGCTTCTTTTTGTTCTTCTGCATCTCCTCTTTTTGAATCAATGTCTTTTTGTATAATATCAGTATAATATAAAGTTCTTCCTTTACCTGTTACTATCTTTCTATCTATACTTGCACGACCGAATTCTGTTTTTCTAGCATCTTTTTTCTTCTTAAAACCATTCAATTGTTCTAAAATATAGTTTAAAGGTTCTTCTACATTAACCGATTCTATAACACTTTCAAAAAACTTTAGAAATAAATCTTGTATGCAATCCTGCTTATTATGAGTCGTTTTGGCAATATGATTACCTTCTTTTATAATTTTCTCTTTAAAAATAGATAACAATTCTAATGTTAACGGTTCACGTTTTAATGGATTTGAATACATATATTTTGTTAAAATGTTTTGGGCATTAACCGTTTCTTGTTTATTTAAATAGATAGCTTTTGTATTTATATTGTATTTATTTGTCTGTATTCTCATTTGTTATCAATTAATTTATTTTGACCTACATTATTATACAAGTATCGTAAATTAAAAATTTGCTAAAATTAATATAACAAAAACTTAAAGTTTTTCAAATTCATGCCGATTTTATTGTTGCAATTTTTAATTGAAAAATCTAAGTATTTTTCTTATAATTTTGCTATGAAGAGATTACTAATTTTAGCATTTATATTAAATTGTACCGCAACGTTTGCAGCAGAAGATTTATCAAAGCAAGCGACAGCTTTTTACAGTGACAACAACTATCAAAAAACAATGGATTTGATTCTTCAAATCGCGGAAGATGAACGTTCGGCACAAGATTGGCTTTTGTTAGGTAACGTTTTGGAAGATAAAGGCGAAAAAGATAATGCTGTTTTTATGTACCAAAAGGCGATTGTGACCGATCATAAATACTATAAAGCTTATTACAATTTAGCAAATTATTACGCCGAAAATAACCAATATAATATGGCTGTAGCAAATTATAAAAAAGCAGCTTCATACAGCAAAGAGAATTCTTATATTTTTTATAATTTAGCTTGTGCATACATAAAAATGGGTAATTTGAAAAAAGCCAAAACCAATTTGAATAAAGCAATCATGATAAAGTCAGATGTACCCGAATATCATTACAATTTGGCTTATGTTTATGAACAACTCGGCAAAGAAAAACTGGCAAAAACTTATCTCGATAATTATAATAAGTTGACACCAAGTCTGTAGTATTATTTTTTCAAGCTTAACAAATTTTCGCCCAACAGCTTATTTCCGACTTCAACAACTCTTTTTGCCAAATCAACATAAACTCTTCTTGAAAAATGGTTGATACAAGTTGTGTAGTCTTCGTCATTTTTGATAAAATCTGTGAGTTCAATGAATTCTACTTTATTTTTAAACTCCTTTTTTATTGCAGAATTTAAAATTTTATGACGTTCTGCCATATTTTCATATCCTGCTTGAACTTTATTTGTTGAGATTTCGCTTCCTAAAATCAAAACTAACTTAGCTTTCAAGTTATTTAAAATGTAATTAATATTTTTTATAA
>ERZ1034878.761-NODE-761-length-13496-cov-11.059296_pt1 | contig 13496 bp, 14 predicted proteins | sample MGYA00520593_ERZ1034878 | MGnify/ENA primary metagenome ERZ1034878 (study PRJEB33766, sample SAMN09781724) | gut metagenome | biome: gut microbiome | host: Homo sapiens | place: Madagascar | study: EMG produced TPA metagenomics assembly of the PRJNA485056 data...
CAAGTATATTATATACAATTTCTTCTAAAAAGTCAAATTTTTGATAAGAAATTTCATAAAGAGAAATTTTAAAATGCTTACAAATTCTTCTTTTCTCTTCGTCTCTTTTTTGAACCTTTTGAAGATTTTCTGGTGTATTCCAAGTATTTGTACGATTATATGCTCGATAATGTTGTTCGCTATTATACTCTATCAAGCATTTGAGGTTATTTTTTTATCAAAAATAGCAAAATCGAAATAAGGATGCTTACCAGTATCTTGAAAAATAAAATCTGAACGATAATATTGAGTTTGAAAATTGATATTTTTAGATTGCAAAATTGAAGTAATTTTTGCTTCGCCTTTAGAGGTCAAGCAACCGCACGAAGCAACTGCTCCTTTCTTCAAGTTCGCAGCTTCAGCTATATGATAATTACCACACTTACATTGGCATTTCCAATAAGTCCCATTCTTTACATTCTCTGGACGTGGGACTCTTTCTATTGCCGTTAGCAATCCAAAAGTTTGGCCTGCCAAATCTATAAGATTTGATTTACCAACTTACCTCATTCGTTCTTGCGCATGAATTCTATCACCGCAAGTAGAAGCCATTCCTTTCCGTAAAGTGTCCCCAGCCACAATAGTAGTTTTACCACATTCACATTGACAAAGCCAAGTTGCCTTACCACAAGAGTTACTACCAGCACGTTCTAAAACAATCAATTTTCCATAAATATTACCTGTTTCATCTTTTACTTTTGACACTTCTAATTCCTCCCGAAAAGAATTTTTATGATAGCTTATGTTCGGGCATATTACTCAATGGGTAATTACTCCATTGCTACCTATCATAAATATTATATCAAAAATTTCACTCAAAGTCAAATTTTCAATATCAATTTTGGAAAAGAATAATTTCTTTCTTTCCTTATCTTGTATATATATTATACCGCAGATTTTGAAAAAAGTCAAATTTTGACCAGACCAATTACTTCATTTTTACCGGACAACTTCAATGTCTTGACACCTTGTGCTGCTCGACTTTGAAGCGGCAGATCATCTACCTTTATACGGAGCCGTGCGCTTGTAGATATGACAACAAGTTCACGCTCATTCTGTAAGGCAACAAAATCTATAATTCCTTCGGGCATTGCTTTGATACCTTTCGTATAACGCCCCTGAATAGGCAACTCATCAGCAGAAAGTCGCTTAGCAAGCCCATCTTTTGACACAACAACTACTTCTTTCTCAGACGTGATAACATGGGCACTCGATACTTCGTCGTCAAGACCCAATTTAATACCGCGCACACCCTTTGTAGCACGTCCAATTGCATTTATTGAGTCAGTCTCAATTATAAGAAACTGGCCTTTTTTTGTGGAAAGTGCAAGATTTTCCTCGTTTATTAACAATACATTGACTAATTTATCGCCAGTAGCAAACTCAATCGCTTTTATGCCGCTAGAACGATTAGTATTATATTCTTTGAGTTCAGTCTTTTTAACGAAACCTTGCTTTGTGATAAATATAGCATAACGCGCGCTTGTAGTTTTGTTATAAGATGTAAGTGTAAGAACCTTGTCATTATCTGTAAAATCAAGATAGGTCTTCTTTTCGTTCTCAAAAGAAGATAAAGGCCGTGCATACATCTGCCCCTTCTGTGTAAAAAACAGAAGCACATCACCCGTCATACAAGAAGTTGAGTATGTGATATATTCGCCATCCGCTAGCTTCATTTTATTACCAACCGTATTACGACTTTGGGAATAAAGAGAAGAAATCTCATTGATATAAATCTCATTCTGATTTGTCAGACTTACCTGATATTTTTTTACTTCAACAGGTTCATCATTTTCATCTGCTGACAAATTCAAAATCTGTGTGCGGCGGTCATCTCCAAATTTCTCGGCAACTTCACGCCATCCCTTTTTGATCTCTTCTTTGAACAGCTCCTCATTATTGAGAATTTTTTCAATAGACTCCGCTTTAGAAACCAAATCAGTCCTTTCATTTTCCAGTTTTTGGACTTCTAAGTGCGCCAAACGGCTTAATTTCATATCCAATACTGCTTTGGCTTGTGCTTCATCGAGCAAAAAAATCTGTCGCAATGCAACAGAGGCTGCACTAGCTGATGCGGAACTGTGAATTGTTTGAACAATCTCCTCAATATGTGCCATACAAATCAGCAGACCATCAATAATGTGAATACGGGATTTGATTTTATTAAGATCAAATTCAAAAGCACGACGATAGACAACACGCTCATGGTCGATATGAGATTGAAGCATCTCCTTCCAACCAAATACACGAGGAAAACGGCCATTATCTAGCATTGTGAAGTTGATACCATAATGGTACTGAAGAAATGTATTTTTGAACAGGTACTTTAATACTTTATCAGGATTTGCTTTCTTTGTTAAGTAAATTTTAATTAGCGGAGTAGAACCGGTAAGATCATTAAATCTTTCGATGCCGGGGTTATCCTCTCCATTTACAATTTCCTCAAGTTGACCGCAAATTGTATTGGTGTAAACTCCATATGGAATTTCAGTTATAGTAAAACATTTTTCCTTAGAGTCATACTTAGCCACACTGCGCAACTTACAAGCGAATCCTTGACCATTCTCCATAGATTTCTTTACATCATCTTCGTTATAAAGAATAGCGCCAGTAGCAAAATCGGGGGCGCAATAGATTTCATCAAAACCACAATCTGGATTGTCAATAAGATAAATAAGCGCATTGTTCAATTCACGCAGGTTATATTGAGGAATAGAGCAGGCCATACCCGTTGCAATACCGCTACTACCATTTACGATGTTGTAATACCCCTTAGTAGGAAGTACAGATGGATACAACTCATTATCGGCATAATTATCACGCCAATCATCAATAGTATCTTTATCAATGTCAGCAAATAGATATGCAGCAAGCTTAGAGAGCCTTGTCTCTGTATAACGAGGAGCGGCCCAGTTACCAGATGATAACAAAGTTCCACCATTGCCTTTTACTTCTACAAGTGGATATCTCATAGCAAAAGCTTGACCAGCACGCATTATAATACCTTCACAAGAACTGTCACCATGAATATAAAAATGTTTCATAGCATCACCAATCGCCGCCATCGTTTTTTGAAAGGGCTTGGCTGCCACATATTTATATTTATCCATACAGTAAAAGATTTGACGCGCAGACGGTTTAAGTCCATCACGCACATCAACTAATGCTCGCGATTGAATAACTGCAGCTGCATATTGCGCGAAACTTTGCTTTATTATGTCGGTCATATTATTGCTGTTCACTAAATATTTCCTCCAATCTATCTTTAATAATCTCTTCATAAGTAATATAATATAACTTTATATTGTGTTCTTGGCAATAATTATATTTAATTTTATCTCGCTTTCGGCAATCTTTTAGAGCTTCTTCTGTATTCCAACCAGTTCCAATTTTAAAATGAATATTACCTTGAAATTCAATTAAGAAATCAAGCTCTCCACTATCCTTAAATATTGCAAAATCAAATTTATAATAATTGCCTAAAGTTGTGTAAAAATCCTTAAAGAAATATTCAGCTTGATAATTCTTATGATTAGCATTTAACCAACGCGCTATACTTGCATTGCCTTTTGACTTAGTACATCCGCAAGATTCTGTATCACCAAAGCGCAGATATCTATGATTGACAATACATTCATTACCACAATCGCATTTACATAGCCACATTCTATCTCTATGTCCATTATTATGGTCTAGCCAATGACTAAATTTTATTACAGTTAACTTACCAAACCGTTGTCTGGACAGGTCGCCACCGTCACGCTCCATATTACGTGCTATTAGTTTTTCTACACCAAGACAGCCGCAAGATTGCGTATGCTCATTTCGCAAATTTTCCAGCAACCTCAACCTTCTTATCGCATTTACAATAGCATAGCCACATTGCGCGGTTGTTTTGGCCCGGCCCGTTCAAGGACAGTAAGATAACCATATATCTTTCCAGTTTCATCAATTGCTTTTCCCACTGTTTCAAACCTCCATTCCATTTATATATAAGCAAAATGGAACTTATGGAATATAGAAAGTTCAATCTATTTGTTCTTTTTATTATATTATATTAAAAATTTAAAGAAAAATCAAATTTATACAACTTTAAATTGAGTTGTTTCGAGCATTAAATCCTCAATACAAAGAGTGTCTAACTTTGTATAGGGAATGCGAATTAACGGAATATTATTATCTTTACACCATTGATTTTTATAAGTATCATGCTCTCGAATTTTTTCAAAATGCTCTTTTATATTCCATCCACTATTTTTATATTCAAAATGCTGAATACCATCAAATTCAATTAAGTATTTTTCATCAACATAAAAATCAAATCTTGCTAATGCTTTTGTGTCATCAAAGCGACAGGATTCAAAAGTTTTTTGACTTTTGTAAATAATATCAGCATTCTCTAAAAGATTACCAATTACTTCTTCGCCCTTTGAAAGTAAACATCCACAAGATAATACTTTTCCATAATTAAGATTTCCGGGAGTAGCATAATGAGTTCTACCACAATCACATTTACATTCCCACAAAATCCCACCATTTTTATCACGCCGCTCTGTAGGCTTTATCGCAACTAATCTGCCAAATCTCTTACCAGTAATGTCTACAGTGATTTTACACCCGCAAGATTTTGTTATGCCATTTCTAAGATTACGCCCTATTACTACACAAGTATTACCACATTCACATTTACAATTCCAATAAGTATGATTTGAATAAGAATTTTTAAAATTAGATTTAGATATAACTGTTAATTTTCCAAAAACCATTCCCGTCATATCTTTTTCTGATTCACGACAAGAAGCACTGCCACAACTAGACACTTCACCACATCTTAACGATGTGCCCCTCACATTAACAACTTTCCCACAATCACATTGGCACTCCCAAATTACTTGACGATTTGGACCTCGTTCAGATAAAGGTCTTTTTGCTATTAGAGTTCCAAATCTTTGATTGGTAATGTCTTTAAAATTGCATCTTATAATACCATTTTCCCTATTTTCTTCATACGCCTGTAAAGTTAATTCTTGATGCTTACACCCACAAGAGCGAGTTTTTCCAGACTTTAAATTATCTCCATAAACTTCTCTTCGTGTTCCACACTCACATTCACAAAGCCAAACTACTTTACCACTACGATTTTTAACTCTGTATAAAACAGTCCAAGCTCCAAACTTTTGTCCTCTTAAATCCTGAGCTTTTCCAACAGGAATCTCATCTTCATGCATTTTATTCAACCTCTACTAAAATTATTATATTGTTATTTTCATTATTGAAACTAACATTTTTAACAATTTTATTATAATAAGGCTCTAATTTATCTAGGGGTCTTCCAATTTTAGGGTTATTATCCATAATAATACGCCAACAATATTCTCTTTCCTCAATTGAGGCAAAGAAATATATGCCCTCTAAATTGCAGAGAGAAATAAATTGCTCTAAATTAATCATGTACCCAGATTATCCTTTTCTTTATTTTCCTCAATTAACTTTTTAAAATATTTATACCAATAGCAGGACTTATCTGGTAGACAAGTCCTGCACATAGCAGTTTTACAATTACAGAATTCGAACAAAGGGCATTTATTCCATTTACTAGTCATTCTCTGATCTCCGAAAAGTCTACATTCTGTATAATAAAGTCACGTCTTGGACTTACTTCACTTCCCATTAAAGAATAAAGTAAATCCATTGCTTCTTCATCATATTCCATTACATCCAAACGCTGATATTCGGGATCAAACATAGATTTACGTGCCTGATTGGGTTCAAGAGAACCGAGGCCCTTATTACGCTGAACTTCGCCCTTCACCTTGGTTTTATTTGCCTCATATTCTGCATCAGTAAAGAAATAAGACTCAGTTTTTCCATTATTAACAATCCACAAAGGAGAGCGCAACCAACACAGTCTGCCCTCGCGAATAAACTGAGGAGCAATATGCGCCAAAGCCGCCATAATAAGCAGGCCAATATGATAGCCGTCACTATCAGCATCGGTACAGATAGCAAGCTTGCCATACCGAAGTTTTTTTGCATCATACTTTTCGGGTACAATGTTCATAGCACTTAATAGCAATTTAATTTCTTCATTCTCATAAACCTTCTCATCAGGATTAGATAAAGCATTGATAATTTTGCCTCGAATGGCCATAATACCATACTTAGTATAATCACGACCCTGCGCCAAGCCTCCTAGTGCAGAATCACCCTCAGCAATCAACAGAGTGGAGTCTTCTCCCAAAAATTCCGCGTCTTTCAATTTATCACTTGAAAAGACTTTTCGCTTTTGATTTTTTTCAACTTCTTTTGAAGCATTTAGAACCTGCTGCCGCGCACGTTCGGCCATCATTTCAGCTTTCTTTTCTTTAGCCAAAAGTTCAACAACTTTATCAAATTCGTCCTTATGCTTTCTTACAAACTCTTTTATTGCTTCGGTAAAAACTGTTTGTGTATAACCTCGAAGTTCGGGATTCTGAATACGAGATTTAGTTTGATTCTGATAAATTGGATGAGGATGCCGCACATTTACAATATATACAAGTCCTTTACGTATCATGTCGGCATTATAATCACCTTTAGATAAAGAATTAATAGTGCGCGTAAAAGCTGTTTTTGCACCCGTGCTAGGTGTTCCTCCATCTATATTAAGTGCACCATTGGAGAAAATATATTCAGTTTCTTTTCCACTCGTCCATTGGGCGAAAACCTCAACTTCAACCTCATCATCAAACTCTTTATATCCATAAATATAAGACTTATGAAGTGGCTTGCTAATATTATCTTTTGCAAAATCTTTCAGCCCATTTAGTGAATAAAAAGTTTCACTTTTACCTTTATAAGTAAAAACAAAATAAACCTTTGGAATAAAGTAAGATGTAAGTCGAAGTTCTTCTCTAATTCGCTCACACTGAAAGGCTGGTTGGTCTTTTTCAATGTTCAATACCTCTTTATTAGGAGTAAATCTAAAAGTAGAACCAGTGGTTGATATATCTCGAACTTTCTGGCTTCTAGGGGAAGCAGGAATACCATCATTAAATTTCAAATAATATTCTACGCCTTCTCTTCGACTCCATACTTCAAATGTGCTTGAGCAAACGCAAACCGCAGATGTTCCAATTCCATGGCAACCGCGTACCTTCTTGTAATTTATCGTATCGAACTTACCTGAGCTGTGTGCGGAACTGAAAAGCTCAATAAGAACTTCCTCGCAGTCCTTATTTGGCCCCCTAGGGACTCCTGCCCCACTGTCTACGCACATCAAAGTATTGCAATCATCAGAAAGAGTAATTTCAATTTTATTTCCTCGGCCCATCATTGCTTCATCGCAAGCATTATTCAAGACTTCAAGAAAACAATTGAACGCCGCATCTTGTGCGGTTGCACCTAAGTACATACCCGGAGTTGAGCGGCAGGCTGTTCTGAAGTCTCTTATTTGGATAGAATTGGCATCATAACTCATTTTTTTACCTCATCATTCTAATTCTAAATCTTCCCATATAACATCTCGTCCTCTTTGATAATAAATGCATAAAAGAGGAATATTATTTTTCTTACAGTATTCTTCTTTCATTTTATCGTGTTTTATCAATTCATCACTAAAAAATCCATTAGAGGGCTGAGTATGTTGTTCCCCTTGAAATTCAATTAATTTTATTAGTTCTCTATTATTATTAAAAATGGCGAAATCAAAGCGAAGCGGCAACTGATCTTTCAAATCATCAAAAATATATTCTTTTTTATATAAAACTCCGTGTTTTTTCAAAAGCATTTCTATTTGAAATTCTCCTTTCGATCGCATACAACCACAAGATGTAGTGTCTCCAATAGCAAGATAAGTATGTTGAACGCGGCAATAATTTCCACAATCGCATAGACACTTATATATCCGATTTCTTTTTCCATTTGGTCTTACAATAAATCCATCTTCAGACAGTACTTGTAATTTTCCAATTTTTTGGCCAACTAAAGAACCACCGCGTTTTAGATTCGACTCAACAGCTCTTTGCTTTTGATAACATCCGCAAGATTTTGTGTTGCCACTTCTAAGGTGCTTCCCTAGAACAACGACCTCATTGCCGCATCTACAGCGGCATCTCCAGCGTGCCCTTCCATCTTTAGAATTTTCAGCTCTTCCTATTACTTCCAAATAGCCATATTGATTGCCTATTTCATTTATTACAGTGCTTCCCATTTATAGCTATTTCATCTCCAATCTCATTTTCTTTTCTTTATTATAACAAAAATTGAGGAAGAAATCAAATTTCTTCCTCTGTATCTATTCTATTATTCATTTCCTATTTCAACTCTCATTAGTTCATTATTCCCAAAAGGAATTCCACTAAAAGAAATATTTGTTGTTAGTCCTTCTTCAAATGTCTCTCTTAGTATCGTCAAATTACCTCGTCCTCCAGTAATATCATTTGTCGAATAAGACTGTTCAATTGTTGTTAACTTTGGTTTTACAAATTGTGTAATATAACAATTAAAACCTTTATATTTTGTCTTTATCTTTAAATAAAAAGGCTTTTCATTTTCAAAATCAATACAACTCATATCAAAATAAGTAGTCCCGCAATATGGGCACTTATTTAGTTCGGGTTCGATTGGAGCCGCGCAATTAGGACAATTTATCTTCAAGGCTTTTTTCCTCCCAATTTGGTGGAACAAAATTCGTCGCAAAATCCCAAACCCATTTACCACGCCACACAAGAAAAAAGGTAGTGCCGCACGTGTTGTCAACATAAGTATCCAAAATGGGTTCGATTTTTTGCGTCTTTACATTTTTTGCTTTGAACATTTATTCCACCACCTTTTACTTTTATTATATTATATCAAAATTTCTTTTCAAAATCAAATTTGTAGAGTTTCGGTTATATTGGCCTACTTATATAAGTCAAAGGAGGGATGATATCTATGGCTGATACCAAAAAAGCCCCTGAGTGCCGTAATAGAATTATGGCATATGTTATGAATAAACGCATTAACTATCGTGTATTAGAAACTCTGTTGGACAACCTTGAAGTAGCTATTATTGCTGATAATAAAACCGAAAAAACACCAATTCAACCAGAAGGCCCTTCAGAGGGATAAATTATGCGCCAGTCTTTTAATAAGACTGGCGTTTTTTATTTATCTTCAGAACTCCATTTGTTAAGAGTTTTTTGATCGACTCGCAGAATATACAAATCATCGTCCTCCCCATTTTTCTGAATGAGAAGTGTATTGATACCAAATCTATTCAAATGCGGCATAAACAAATATAGCCCTTCCAAAGTAGTGCCGCAGAAGTTCATATTACGCAGATTATGATAAATAAACTGGCGTGCTGCTTCGTTTTCTCTTTCCCAATCTATTCTTTCTATCATTCCCAACTCCTAAATTTTTGTTCTTGTTCTTTTTTGACGCGACGGCGTTTTACCCATAAAAGAAAGTCCTGAGCACGTGTAATAGCGACATAAGCAAGACGTCCTTCCTCGACCATATCAAGCGGCGCTCTGCGGGTATAATAATTCGGCTCAGGAATCGTTGCGCCAATTACTACAACTTTCTTTTGTTGAAGTCCCTTTGATGAATGTATTGTGAGGACTTTGACAGTATTCTGCTTCATTTTTTCTTGGAGTTGACCAAGATTTACTTCTTTTTGCTTGAAAGTATCGCAAAAAATGCCGCGACTTTCAAGATAAGATTTGACAGTTTCAAGCTGCGCATTAGTGCGAGTCAATACAAACCATTCGCCAAATTTGCCATCTTGAAGTATATAATTTGCAACTGTTTCCAAATTGTAAAGAATTGTAATCTTTTTTCCCATTTCATCGCGCATTAGAGTAGAATTGTCATAATAACCACAATTCATCCGTTCAATGGCCCATTTTGCGAATTCGTGAATAACACGCGCATTACGGAAATTTTCAGATAGTTTATAAGTTGCTACTCCATCAGCCTGACTCAAATTTACAATAAGGTCAGGATTACTACCCGCAAATGCATAGATTGTTTGCTTTTCATCTCCTAATATTGTAAATCGTTTTGGATTTACCATTTCCAGAATAAACTCAAACTGATGATTATTACTATCTTGTGCTTCATCAAGTAGCAAATGATCGACAGGAAAGTTATTTACACAACGTGGGTTTTGTTTTACTAAATTGAATAGTTCATCAAAGTCTTCGCTTTCAATTGTTTCTCTAGTTGCAATTTGTTCAGTGTGAAGTAAAAAGTTTGCAAATGAATGAACAGTGCCGCAAAATCCAATCTGTAAAGGCTCAAGACGATTTATAATTTCTTGCGCCGCATTATTTGTAAATGTAATAGCCACAATATGTGAGGGCAATGTTCCCTGAGATACAAGCCACTTTATGCGTTCAATAAGGCAAAAAGTCTTTGAAGTGCCTGCACTAGACATTACAACAACCTTGTCTTCTGGCGCAGTTATTATTCTATGTTGCTGTTCTGTTATTTTTATTTCGTCCATTATCCTACTCTCTCATTTAATCCAAATTTTTTTGTGTCATAAAATTCAGTCCAATATTTTTCGCGTTCAGTCAGCTTATCTTTTGAAACTTTTTCCAGTAATTCAAAAGTAAAATTTTCAATCCCATCTTCTTCCATTATAGTATGAAGGCGCGAATGACTGATAGTGCCACAATGATAGGCAGATTTAGCGTGTTGAACCCAACGGTCACGTATATTTGTAGATTTACCTATATAAATCTCGCCTGTTTTTTCGCGCGTAATTTTATAGATGCCACTTGGTTGTTCTCCATTTAGGACGCGGCGTGTCATTTCAAGGACAGGTTTAGCACAATAAGTGTCATATATCATTTTATCTATATCAATACGGCGATTAAGTTTAGGGGCTATTTCGCGCAAGACTTGTATGTCACTTAACGCCTCAGGAGACAAATTGACTTTGAAGAAGGTCTGTTCTTCAATCTTTTTCTTTTCACGGCGTATATCTTCATTTAAAACTTCGCGGCGTTCGCGCAAAGCATCAAGAGTTTTTTGAACAATATCACATTGATATTGCGCATCTTGTGTTTCTTGGTTTATTTGTTCTATTCGAGCGTTATATTGAAGTTCAACTTCATCAAGCTCTTGTCGATATTTCTCCCTTGCTTCTAAAACATTGCGCGCCGCTTCGTCTATAATTTCTTTTTCTTTTTGTAAAACTAAATTTTTTTTATAATAGTGAATGTATATAAAATTAGCAATTATTAGAACGACCACTAAGACTATACCCATTATAATTCCTCCTATATTTTCTACTATATATAAGTATAGCATAAAAAAGGCTGGAAGTCAAATTTTTGGCTTCCAGCTTATACCTTATGGGTTGGGTTCATCCTCTAATACTTGCCAACACGACATTCTTGTATAATATTTGTCTATATAACTATTACCTTTGAGTTTTTTATAGTCTTTATAAAGAGTATCCAATTGTTCTTTTACAGACATAGGAAAAATTCTTACATCTCGATAGGCGTGATATATATCCATTATATTCGCGCGCAAGATATTCTTTTGGCTAACGGCTAGTAAATTTATTTGTTCGCTTTGTCGAGCATTGGTTTCTTCAATTCCATTTAAGCGTTCATCAATCCCGTCAAGCCGAGTATCAATATTACCCAACTGTTTTTGTATAGGGGCGAGTTTCTTTTCAATTTCTTCTCCGACTTCTCCTGCTCGTCTCTGTTTTATTTTACTCCAAAGGCCTTGAAAGAAGCCAAATTTTTTACAAATTTTTTCAAACCCATCAGCGACAAGGTAAATAGCTATAACTACGCCACCGATAAGTTCTGGTGAAAGTTCCATTCGCTCACCTCCTTGTCTTATAGAAGTAGCAATTAGAGCATTTATTATACAGAATTTTGATGCTCTCTCCAAACTTCATCATTATGCCAACGAGATTTCGCGCGATATTTATCTTGAAATAGTTCATGCGCGTTAGTAAGCGAATAGATATCCCAAAATGGTATAATATATAAGGGAATACAATTAGCTAGTGCATAACTAATTTTTCGGCGATCATGTTCTTGTTGTTTCAGTAAGCCGCTGCGACCGCCAAAGACTTCATAGTAATGTTGCTGACCATTTACTTCAATAAGACCGCGCGGCGTTGAAAAATCATAACGGAACCGACCGCCGCGTAAATCCGTGTAAGATACTTCTTTTTGATAACTAATATAAGATTTTTGAAGTAAGTCACTTATAAAATTCTCATAATGACTAGCCATTATATTTCCTCTATCTGACGCCACAAACACTCAGATTTATCTTTGTCATCGCGGAAACGCACAAATTTAGGATGTCGCAACATTTTATCATCTGTCAGCTGCATCGCACTTACTTCAATAACATGGCCAGCATAAGATTCAGGATGAGACTTTATTTCTTCAGTAAGACCACTAAGAAAACCAATAGGATGAATTTTGCCATTATTATACACTGCAATTTCAAGACTACCAGCCATTCCATAAAAGAATGATTTTGTAACAGGTTCATATTGTGCGCCTTTTGAAAATTCTTTGTAAAAATTACCTTTCTTAAATTCATTGGTCTTAGTATCAAGCCAGTATTCCCACGTTTCAATCTCTTTACCAATATAAGTGCGGGTTGGTTTTGTATAACGTCCAGTAAAGAAGCAATCAATTGTGTCTTCAAGCTCTTTTTTTATTTTGAGAGAAATTTTAGTTGAACGCTTGCCCGGCTGGTAGATGCCATTCTCATTTAGAATAACACCACCCTCGCCGCCAGTCGCAAGAGTATCAGCTATCATATTCCATAATTCCTGCCCCCAATAAAATCTTGCGGCGGTTGCATAGAGATAATGATTATCTTTCACTATATCATCAATATGTGCTAAATAAGACATACGAACTTTTGCAGGCTGATTTATAAGAGATGTATTATCCCAAGCTAATACATCAAAAGCATAAAAATGAAGCTTATCATCTTTCTGGCGTGCAATTGCCTTGTCAGTAAGAGCGCCCATTACTTTAGTAACCTCGCTAGAACCTTCATGCGTCGGAAAATAAATTTCACCAAGAATACAAGTTCCAATCGGCAAGGCATCAAAAAGTGATTGAAGTTGCGGAACGTGGTCGAGCTTATCAGCAAAATCGCCACTTACGCCACGAGAGCGGCTAAGTAGCATCATATTGTTATCTTCGTCTTTTACAAATTTAGAGAAGTAACCATCCATTTTTCGAGCACCCATCCATTCACCAGAAAATACACGCTTACGTGCCTCTTCTTTTGGATCGCCTTTATAGGACTTTGGATGAGCATAATAACGCATCGGCTCCATCTCTTTGAAATTAAATCCATCTATATAGCCAAGCATTTTGCGGCCTCCTATCTTTTCTCTTTTAGAAACATTCTTTTTGTTTATTTTTCTTGAAGTAATTTTTTCTTTTCTTAACTTATAAGTATTACTTATAAGTAAGACACATATATAT
>ERZ1034878.765-NODE-765-length-13462-cov-12.032073_pt1 | contig 13462 bp, 15 predicted proteins | sample MGYA00520593_ERZ1034878 | MGnify/ENA primary metagenome ERZ1034878 (study PRJEB33766, sample SAMN09781724) | gut metagenome | biome: gut microbiome | host: Homo sapiens | place: Madagascar | study: EMG produced TPA metagenomics assembly of the PRJNA485056 data...
ATACTACATCTGCGTATATTTTAGCATAATTATGTATTTTTGTATAGTAGATATTTATTTTTTGATACATATACGAATCAAAAAATAAACCCTCGCCGTATCTCGGTTTGGGCTTATTGCTTTTATTGCTCTTTTAAAATTTGTTCTGCAATTTTTTTATTTTCGACAGTAACTACTTTTTTTATTGCAGATTGCTTCCTTGCTTCTGCTCGAATGGATTTAACTTTTTCAACCCAACCTACCGACCTTCCAAACTCTGGTGCTAATTTATCTGCCTTTTTCGCTTTCAGACCAACAAAAAGTCTATCAAATATATTTAATTTACCAGCTTTTTTAACAATTTTGTTTGAAAGCAGATCAAACAAAGCTCCATCAATCAATTGAGGATCTCCGATTTTGGCTAATTTTTGCACAAAGCTTTGTAACTGTTCCAGATGTGAATAATTCAGCTTGCTTAAATCTGTCATTCCATAATTCATATCATTTAGCTCAACGCCTTTTGGCATAGAATAAACAGGTTCAAAAATATCAATTAATCCATCACAGGGAATACCTGTATCTGTTGAGCAGTTAGAAAAACTTATAAAATGAAGTTTTGTATCTGTGGCTGTATTTTTAATAATTGATTCTCTACCATTTGTTGTCAAAACAGTTTTAGGGTGAAACCGATTCATTACTTCTTTTATTAATTCTTTTGTGTTTTCACCAATAGACTTAATTCTTCTTATCTCAGCAGGTTCTATTTTTTCAACATTATGATTAAACATGTCCACAACCTGCTTTATGGAATTTTGAGTTGCAGCATCAATTAATTTTATAAATGACTTATCTACACAACCATTAAAAGAAATTTGAGCACCTCTTTTGTTATCATTATGTGGCGCAGCATTAATTGCACTTATATTCACTTTATTCTCCTTTGATAACTTATTACCTTGCAGCCCTTCTTCCTAAATAAGTGGGGCGAAAGTATCGCCCCATCAAAAATATTATATATTAATATTGCAACATAGAAACGATTTTTGGAGAATCAACAAGTTTATCTCTTCCGTTTAGTGCTGTTAATTCGATTAAAAATGCTGTGCCAACAAGGTTTGCACCGGCTTTTTTTACAAGCTTGCAAGCAGCTTCTGCGGTTCCGCCTGTTGCAAGCAAATCATCTACAACAAGAACATTTGCACCTTGCGGGAAAGCGTCTTGGTGAATTTCTATTTTATCAGTACCATATTCAAGTGCATATTCTTGAGAATAAGTTGCAGCCGGCAATTTGTTAGGTTTTCTAACCGGAACAAATCCAATTCCCATCTTGTATGCCATTGGCATGCCCAAAATAAATCCGCGACTTTCAATACCAGCAATATAATCGATTTTTGCATCTTTAAATTGTTCGCAAAGATAATCAACGATTACTTTTAATGTTTCAGCGTCTTTCAAAGCTGTTGTTATATCCCTAAAAATAATTCCTTCTTTTGGAAAATCTTTTATATCTCTGATTTTACTTTTTACATCAATGATTGTTTGTGTAGCCATTTATTTTTCTCCTTTTTTGCTATTTATATTAAAGTTAATCTTATCTGAAATTTTCAAATCCCCATAAAATGCCTTTTCTGCAAGGATTTGTTTAAGTTTTTCTCGATATTTTTCAGTGTATTCTTTTGTATATTCTTTGGTTTTTTCAAGTTCTTTTCTGATGAAATCTTTTATACTTGCCTCTTCCTCTTGGACAAGACCGTGAGCGGTTTTACCCCAGTTCATATCTTTTTTCATGAACAATATCTTAAAGCAGATATAAAGAACGAGCGGAAACCATATTACAAGAAGGTAAACTGATGTTTGTAGTGCCTCAAACGTTGCATCTAGCCTTGGCATGTAATCGTATCGTCTTAGAGCATATCTTGCAGCGGAGAAAAAGCCAAATCCGATTAAGCACCCGATAAAAATTGAAGAATAGAGCATGTGCGGTGGTGCTTGTTTTGCAACAACTTTAAAACCACGAATCAGGATTTCCATTAAAAACCAACCGGGCATTATGAATTCTGAAATGTACGCCATCATATCCAAACCTGCACGAAGTGACATGTCGCGAGAACAAAGTGCAGCTCCTGAGTATTCTAAATAGCGTCTGATTGTACCTTCCAGCCATCTTCTTCTTTGTCTGTAAAGTGGTCTTAGGTATATAATGCCTTCTTCGTAAACCACTGCGTCGGGACAAAATCTGATATCCCAACCTTTAATATGCATTCTTGTTGACATGTCTAAATCATCAACAATTGTGTAATTATTCCAGCCGCCGATATCTTCAATCGCTTGACGCTTTAAAAGTTCTCCGTTTCCACGAAGTTCAACTGCTCCTTTTACAGAATCTCTTCCGACTTGAAAATAAGTATCTAGCGTGTATTCGTTGTTTTGACATCTTGTCAAAATATTTACGTTTTTGTTGCGGATAACTTTTCTTGCCTGAACTCCGCCAACATCTTTTGGTTCAAGATGCGGAATAAGTTTTGATAAAAAATCCGGTTCAACTGTTGCATCTGCGTCAAATACAAGAATTGCTTCACCCTTAGCAATTTTGAAAGCGTCGTTTAAAACTGCGGATTTTCCTGGAAATGCGTCTTTCGGGCGGATTAAAGCAGTAACCTTTTCATACTTTGCTTCCAAGTCTTTTATGACTGATGCTGTATTATCAGAACTTCTGTCATCAATTACGATGATTTCAAAATTTTCGTAATCCATGCTCAAAATATTTTGAACAGTATTTCCGATAACAGATTCTTCATCATGTGCCGGAATTAAAACAGAAACAAACGGCTTATAATTTTCATTTATAACCTGTGGATATTTTTGTAATTTTCTTTTTTGTAGTTTATATGAAAGATTCATGAACAATACGTAAACGGCCATTAGCACACATAAAATTGCAAGTCCCCACACCGTATTAAAGTAGCTCTGAAAGATGTATATAAAAACTCCAAGCCCAAAAACAATGGTAAATAATAAAATTCGTTCTTTCATTTGCATACTCCCATTTAACTACCTAAACATTATATCAAAACCATGAAAATTTGCCCAAAATAAGTAAAAAATCATTACTTTTTGTAAAACAAATTCCTTCATTTGTACGTTTTGTATGTAAAAAAGTGTTAAAAAACGTTAAAAGGCTTGATTTTCAAAAAGGATTGGTTATAATAGTTTTTGTACAAAAAGAAGAAGGAGTTTTGTGATGAACAAAGAAGAATTAGTACAAGAAATCGCTAAAAAAGCAAGTGTTACTCAAAAAGAAGCTGCTGAAGTTTTGGGAGCTTTGATTGAAACAGTTCAAAAAACAGTTGCAAAAGGTAAAAAAGTTACATTGGTAGGCTTTGGTACTTTTGAAGCTAGAAAAAGAGCTGCTAGAATCGGTCGTAACCCACAAACTGGTAAAGAATTGAAAATTGCTGCTACAACAGTTCCAGCATTCTCAGCAGGTAAAAAATTCAAAGATGCTGTAAACAAATAGTTCTTTGGACTTAAAAATTTTAGAAAATGCACTTCGAAAGAGGTGCATTTTTTGTTTGTTGGTTGAAATGTTTATGAAAATAGGGTAAAATGGGTTTATAAGAATAGAAAAGTTGCTCAGGCACAGTCTGACAATATGGATAGGAAGCCAATACTATGAAAAAAGATTGTATTATGCAAGAATTGTTAAAAATGAAAAGCCACTTAATTGGCGGGTGGAATGGCACGCTCCCCGAGTTAGCAACTCGTCCACAATTTCGCAATGCCGACCTACATAAGAAATCCGCCTTTACTTTGGCGGAAGTCTTAATCACCCTCGGTATTATCGGTGTTGTTGCTGCGCTGACAATTCCTAATATTATTAAACATTATCAAAATGAAGTCACTGTTACTAAACTTCAAAAAGCTTATTCAACGCTAAACCAAGCCTTTCGTCAATCTGAAAATGATAACGGGTCTTCCGAATTTTGGCAAGAAACAGATGAAATCGGAGTAAAAGCATATTTTGAAAAATATTGGAAACCTTATTTTGTGGAACCAAAATTATGTGAAACATATAAAGAGTGTAACTATAATAGTGAACAGCCATATTTTCAATTAAATGGGGGTAAGGCAGCTCTTGGATTATCGGTAACAAGAGTTTTTTTTGAAACTGCTGATGGAGTTTTTTATTTGTTTACGGATAGTTCGTCTGACTCTTCTGGTCAGATAGTTCCTTTAAAAAATATTTATATTGATATAAATGGTGCTAAAGCTCCAAATAAATTCGGAGAAGATGTTTTTGTTTTCAAACGAATAAATGGTGTTGGCATTAAACCAGAAGGATATTATTCGTCAACCCCATGTCGCAATCGAAATAGCTCTGGAGTTGATTGTGCTGCTCGAATTATGGCTGATGGGTGGAAGATTAAGTATTAATAAAAAAGGTGGGATATTCCCACCTTATCTGATAAAGTTTGTCAAGATTTTGTCCTCTGTTTGAGGGTGCTCTATTCCTGATTTTTTGCCGGCTTCAATACATTTTAAAAGCCATGCCATATTATTTCCGAGCACACGCATGATTTGTAGACCTTCCAAGTCTTTTCTGACATCGTCAGATGAATTTTGTCTGCCGTGCACCATACACCAATAATTTGAAGAAACAACCGGCATTTGATTTATAGTAAAATGTTTTGTGATAGCATCAAGTGAAGCCGTTGTGCCGGCACGTCTTGCAGAAACTATTGCAGCTGCCGGTTTGAATGCGAAGTATTTGCTTCCTGCATAAAAAATTCTATCCATTACTGACAAAAGTCTCCCTGCCGGGTGTGCATAATAAACAGGTGAACCGAAAACAAAGCCGTCTGCGGTTTTAGCTTTTTCGATAATTTCGTTTACTACGTCTCCTTTGAATATACAGCCTTCGCTTTTTCTGCATGCTCCACAACCACCACAATCTTTTATTTCTTTATTTCCGATTTGGATAATTTCTGTTTCAATACCGTTTTTGTTAAGTGCACAGGCAACTTCTTCAAGTGCTGTAAAAGTACAACCATGTTCATTTGAACTTCCGTTTATAAGTAAAACTTTCATAACAAACCTCCTTGAATTTATTGTATATCAAAAATAAATTATTCTGCCCCCCTCACCCGCATTTCTATTGCTCACGATTGTTCGCAAAGAACTGCTCCCTCTCCCACCTAGGGGACGAGGGGTAGACTTCGTAATTTAATTAGTCATACAAAAAGCAATTTGAGTATATCAAATTGCTTTCTATAATTTAGGAAAAGCCGGCATTAAGATTTAATTTATTATGTTTATTTGTCAAGAAGCAATTTATGGCCGGCATAGAAATCTGTATATTTTATGCTGTTTTGATTACAATATCTCTCGATTTCTGCGGAGATTTCATCAAAATATTGCGAATTCTTTTTGTTATAAATGTCATCATATATTGTTTTATAGATTGGAAAATTCTTTTCTATAAAATTGAACATGTTTGTTTTGAAACTCGTTCTGAGATTTAGTTTGTCGAACCAATACTCATCTACGTAATCTTTTGTTGTTTCAATAATCTGTTTGAAATCAGTTATTTCAGGAATTATTGGGGCAACAAAAACAACTGTCCTTATTCCATTTTCTCGCAAAATTTTTAATGTTTCAAGTCTTTCTGCAACAGTTGATGATTTTAATTCTAAATTTTTTCTAATACTTTCGTCTAATATGCTCAAAGATATGACTATTTCTACATCTTTCATTTTTTTGAATAAATCAATATCTCTTAACACAAGTTTAGATTTCGTAACAACAGAGATGTGAGTTTCTGCACAAACGAGCTGTTCCATGATTTTTCTAGTGATTTTGTATGTTTCTTCATACTTGTTATAAGGATCAGTAACTGTTCCAATCATGAGCTTTTTGTGCTTTAGCTTGAAAATATTAATCCTTTTTCGAGTTTGTTTGACGTCAAGAAATTCGCCCCAAGGTTCGGAGTGTTTGCTAAATCCTACCATATAAGCAGCGTAGCAATACAGGCACTTGTTTGGACAGCCGACGTATGGGTTTATTACATAGTCGATTGTTTCTAGTTTTGTCTTGGTAAGATAATCTTTAACCCTTTTTTGCTCATCTATTTGCATAAATTGATATTACACGTTCATCAATTTTATGTCAATAGCACTGATATCTTATTCGAGAATATTGATATCTTTTTCTATTACACTCGGAACCTGTGAAGATATAATTGTTTCAAGATATTTATCGTTATTTTGACGAATATTTTCGGCAATAGTTTTTATTTCATTATCGTTACTAAAGAAATTTTTTACGGCATATTTAACTACAATCATACCTTTGTTTGGAGCTTTTTCAAATTTATAAATATCGTATTCAAAATATTTTTTATTATTTTCGCAACCGTTTACAAGAAAACTGATGGCAGCTTTATTGCATTTTTTGTTTTCAATAAGTTTTAAAAGTACACTGTTATCGGTACTTTCCACTGTTTTGTCAAAGTTTTCAACGAATTTAAGCGGATTGTTTTCTTCCGGATAATAGTAAACACCAATCATTTTAATCCAATTCCCGACATGTTCGGAACCGCGAAAATATTCGTTTCCATAGCCCTTCGTCTGTGGGGCGATTGCGCTGTATTTGAGTTTGTAAACTTCGTTGTCAAAGTGGATTTCTTCTGCACAACAGCACAAGTTTGGAACTAAAAAAGCTAAAATCATAAAAATAAATTTCTTCATATCATGATTAAACCTCATTCATGCTGAAATGAAATTAGTCCAAAGTAGTGTCATGTGGGTAATTTTTTAGAGTCGTCATTCTGAAAGCTTAGAAAATTATCCTGAGTGTCTAACGAGGGATAAATTTTCTTGCTATTCAGAATCTCTTTACTTATTACTCTAAATATCAAACAACTTGTGAAGTCTTGTGACAATATCATCTTCGTCCAAGTCTTGCGTAATTTTATTCAAGTCAATCGCCATTTGATAGTAGTTTGCAGCATCATTGATAAATCCCATTTCTTGTGACGCTCTACCGGCATTGAAGTATGCCAAAGTATAGCTGGGATTAAGTTCTATTGCTGTTTCAAAATATTCTAAAGCTTCTTCTGCATCGCACAATCCGTCTAAATATAAAATTCCAAGATTGTTTTGCGCGTATTCGTTTTCAGGGTTAAGATCAACTGCTTTGTGGAATGAAACAAGTGCTTCTTCCAAGTAGTCCTTTTCCCATAGTGCAATTCCGGCTTTTGCATAGGCTCTGTAATCCTCAGGTTTAAGCATAATTGCATCACAATACGCTCTAATTGCGTTTTCTAAATCGTAAGCTGCCATGTGCACATCGCCAAGTGCCAAGTGCAAACCGTAGTTGTTTGGATCAAGAATTATTCCTGCTTGATATGTTGACACGGCAGCGTCAATGTTCCCTTTTACCTCAGCATAAATACTTCCTAAAGCCTCGCAAACAATAGATGTCCATTCTTTGTCCGGATTGATGGAAATTGCTTTTTGGTAATGTTCAATTGCTTCATCATATAATTGTGCTTTTGAGTACGCATAAGCAAGTGAATTGTTGTAGAATGGGTTTTCAGGATCTCTTTCTACTGCAAGTTTAAACGCACTCACTGAATTAATTTTATCCTCTTTTTTAAGATAAAGATGTCCTAATTCATAGTAAATTTGAGGGGTATCAATGTCAAATTCCAAAAGTTTTTCATAACAATCGATTGTCTCGTCAGTGTTTTCAGGGAAATATGTTTGTAAAACCGTTGCAAGTTTTACTAAAACTTCTCTGTTAAGCGGATTTGCTTCCAAAACCTTTCGGTAGCAGTCAAGAGTCAATTCGGTTTCATTGTTTTTAAGAGCCAAATCTCCCATTTTGTCATAGAAAATTTCACTATGATTTGTGGCTGTAATTGCTTGTTTATAAACATTTTCTGCACTTGGATAAAGTTTGAATTTTTCTAAGAATTTTCCGATTGTGTTATAAGTAAACACTGAAAAATCGTCAGACATGTTTTTATAAAACATTTTTATTGATGGTCTATCCCATGCCAACATTATGCTACCTGATAAAAAGTAGTATAAAAACCCGATATAATCACATGCTGTCCCATTTTTACTGTTGATTTTCTGCAAAATAGATTGAGAAAGAATTAATCTTGGGCGTCCGGATTTCAAATTATCCATCTTGATTGCGGATTTAAATTCTTGTTCAGCTGATTTAAAATCTTGAGCAAGTTTCATGAAAAATCCGGTGTAAAGGTGCGCATTGATGTTCTTTGGAGCTAGAGAAACAGCTGTTTTGCACTGTTCAATTGCGGTGTCAAGGCTAATTTGTCCTTGTTCCCACATAAGAGTTGCTAAACGATAATACGCTTCGGGCATTGAAGGGTCGTATTTTACTGCGTCAATATAGTACTCAATTGCATCTTGCAAATCAGTATTTTGCTGGCGAATTAAATACTTTTCATGTGCAACTCTGGCTTTTTCCAGTGATTCTTTCGCTTTTTCTATATTTGCCGATTTAATCGGTTGTAGTAACATTTGTTCTGACATCAATGAGCTCCAATAAGATGTTCTTATATTCTATTTACATTTCTTAACACGATATAAATTATATTAATCTTTAGTAAAAATAATTTATATCATCTATTTGGGGGATATATGAGTTTAAAATTAAACTTAAATTTTAGCTTGAATTGCCCTTGTAGATTATCTTTATGGGTAATGTTTTTGGCTTTAAGATAAATTATTTTTTTATTGAGGTGAGGATTATGAATAAACTTTTTTATATTTTATTTTGCGTGTCAATATTTTCTGCAACAGGTGCAAATGCAGGGATTTTGTCTGATTTCTTTGGCGGAAACAGCTATAACAACGGGTATTATTACCCGCCAAATGTAAGATATACAACTAATGGTTTCTATGGACAAAGACCTTATTACAATAATTATTATTATAATAACGGTTATCCTCAGCCTCATTATAATGTTCCGTACAACGTAAATCAAAGCTATTATAATTCGCCATGCCCATGCGATTATTATAGGCAACCTGTGATTTATCGAACTAAGATAAATCGAAAAAGTTCTGCCACTCAGTCAGAAAAACTTGTTGCAAACCAGTTTTCCGGTATTGAAAGGTTAGAAAGTCAGGTTTTGTTGCAAACTTATGAATATGATTCTGCAAAAAATAGAATAGAAAGACTGGAGCAAAGACTTTTTGGTGCGTCGCAAGAAGGTGATTTAGCACAGAGATTTGAAACATTGAAGCATGTCGCAAAAAATTATAAAGCCTTTAATCCAAATCAGGGCATGCAAAATAGTTATGCACAAAATAATTATAGTCGACCGATCTTTACAGGTGGCTCTGGTGCCGGTTGGAAAAGTACGTTACTCGGAAATTTCAAAAATCAATTTATGGGAACTCCAACAGGAATTACGCCGGCTATGGATCCTGCTTATATGGATTGGTTTGAGGCAGAAAGAGCTCTTGCCGGCAATGGGGAAGAAGTCGGAGTTCAAACAAACCGCGGATATTATTACTCAAATACCAATAGAGGCTCGAGAACCGGAGTTACAATATTAGATTGACTTTTTGCTAAAAATAGTTAAATCATACATATAGATGATTGTGCCACGTCAAAAATAAGTGATAATACATGCAGAAGAGTGGTATAATATGCCTTTCAGATACAGATTACAGAAAGTTCTGGATTTCAGAATTCGTAAGAAAGAAGAACAGCTTACAGTCGTTCAAAAGGCTCAACAGGCGGTTTATGAAGCCGAAGAGAATATTAGAAAAAACGAACAAGAAATTCAGGCAACAAAACAGAATATGCGTTCGGCAGATCCTATGATGTATGAAGCTTATGACAACTATTTGCGGCATCTTTGGGAAAAGGCTGAGCAACTTGAAGCAATCAGAGTTGAGTTACAGAAAAAACTCGATGAAGAGAAGGTTAAACTTATAAAACTCGAGCAGGGCGTCAAAGTTCTTGAAAAACACAAAGAAAAGAATCGTGAAGCCTTTATAGCGGAAGAAAAAGCCGCAGAACTAAAACAGTATTCCGAACTGGGTGTTACAAGATACTTCCGCCAAAGCCAAGAAAGAGCCGAGGAAGAAGAACAAATCTTGAAACAACTGGAACAAATAGATGGAGGTAGTAAAAAATGAATGTAAGTACATCTTCAGCCGCAACTGTCGCAGCTGCCAGTGCATCAGATGTAAGCTCAACTCAATCAAAATCGAAAACAAACAGTAGCTCAAAATCTGAAAAATCTTTTGAAGATGAGATGAAAACTGCTTCCAATACTGAAAAAACTGAAGAAGCAAAAGATTCAAAAGAATCTGAAAAATCATCAAAAGATGATAAAAAAGTTTCAGAAAAAGAAAAAACATCTCAAAAAGATTCAAATAAAGAAGCTAATAAACTTGCAGAAGAATTGAAAACTCCTGATGATATTGTTCCAGACGATGTTTATTCTGGCGGAATTAATTTTACGGATTTTAAATATCATAATGAAAGTCAGTCTTTGTTGACACAAAATATTCAAGATTTGTTGAATACAAAAAACTTGATGTCTACTGTAAATTCAGCTCAAACTGTCGATTATGATGCTATAAATATGTCGGATTCTGATGCGACATTCTTTGCGAATTTAGTCCAAAATACTGATATGTCTATGCAAAGTATTGCTTCTCAAATTCAAACGCAAATGGCAGATGGTAATCAAAATATTCAACAAAATGTGAAAGTTTCGTCTGTTTTGATGGAAAAACTTTCTGAATCAATGAAAACAAATCAGCCGTTCAGAATAGATTTTGACAAAGATGTTTCTGTCATTATAAAAGTAAATAAAGACGGAAGTCTTGCTGCTAACTTTATCCCTGGGGATAAGGCTGTGGAGCAGTATTTGCGTAACAATATTTCGTTTTTAAGACAACGTTTTGATGAACAAAATTTGTCTTATAGCCAATTGAGTTATAGCAATTCTCGTCAACAGCAGCAGCAAAGACGCCAAGGTAAGGAGAAACAGTAATGAATGATTCTTTTGTTACAGCACTGAATACTCAAAAATCGACTACAAACTGGATTGATGTTATTGCTCACAACATGACAAACGTCTATACCCCGGGGTTTAGAGAACAACAGGTTAACTTTAAGACCTTCTTAGGTGGTGCGATTTCTGAGGATTACGATAAAAAATTAGACCAAGGTAAATCAACCCCTGGTACTTCTAAAGAAAACTTGTTCTTAGAAGGTAAGGGCTTTTTCTTAGTAAAAGATGCAACAGGAAAAAGCATTTACACAAGACTAGGAGAATTCAAGTTCGACAATGAAGGCGTTTATCGAGACAGAAGCGGAAACACAGTTCAAGGTTATATTTTGAACGACAAGGGCGAAATCATGCAGGGGACAAAATCAGTAACATCTGACTTGTACGAAGAAACTGCTATGAAGGGCGGTGCACTTGATATTCCGACAACAAATATAAAATTATGGATTGATCCGAATAACGGTAAATATCTAGGCAAATATGACGATTACGAAATTAAAAATGATGGTACAATCTATGGAAAAGCTGATAACGGAAAGCGTTCTGTGCCATTGTATCGTATAACTACAAGAAATTTTAATAACGCTGCGGCTCTTTATGAGTTCAAAGATGGGCAGTTCTTAGAAACTGAAGAGTCAGGCAAACCGCTTATCGGTGTTGGCGAAATTCGTTCAGGTCTTTTGGAAATGTCAAACGCTGATTTTAAAGGAAATATTTCATACTACCAAATGGCAAAATTGCAGATGGACGTTGCAAACAAGCTGATTTCAACTCAAAAAGAACTTCTGCAAGAAACATTGAGATTGGTAGGAAGTTAGACTTCATATTAAACTCCAGATTCCAAAGAGATTTAATCTCTTTGGAACTTTTTTTATGGGAATAGAAAGTTTTGTAATCAAATTACTTGACACTAGGGTTTGTTCAGCCTAACATTTGTGGTATGAAAATTTTACCGATTAATAATTATAACGCTAACTATCAGCATAGCCAGTTTAATAATGGCATGACGATTCCAGGTTTCACTGCGAAGAAAATTATTCCGACAAAAGAGCAGCATAACGAGTTAAGAGTCTTTCTTCACCATATTTATGAGTATAAGAAGGGCTTAAGAAGTTTGATTTTAACCACCGAAAAGAAATCAAATGAGTTGTATATTACCCAGAAACTTAAGCAGGAAAAAATTCCTTATTTTATTACGCCGGCGGGTGAAAAGTCTATAAATGTATTCTTTGGAAATGAGGATTGTATAAAGGTCGTTTCTACATTTGATAAGAAAGTAAGTCGTTTATCTCCGGAAAAAGATTTTATGCTAGGAATTTTACTTGGTTATGACAAAATTCTGCAATGTAAGAGGTATATGCAAAGGTTAGGAAAAGCAACAGTCAAAGCCACTAAAAACATAAATGAAAAACTTTCTTGAAAAGCTTCTGAAAATATGTTATAATGCGTATATAATAATAAAGACGTAGGTTAGGCGCTGTCTGACAGTATTGACAAGGAGTCAGAGTATGAAAAAAGATTGTATTATGCAAAAATTGTTAAAAATGAAAAGCCACCTAATTGGCGGGTGGAGCGTCACAGTCCTCGGGGGGGGGCAATCGCGGCGTAGCACGTGATATAGTACGCAAAATCGAGTTAGCCACTCATTCGCAATTTCGCAATACCGACCTACATAAGAAAGTCGCTTTTACTCTCGCCGAAGTTCTAATCACCCTCGGCATAATCGGTGTTGTGGCTGCACTAACTCTCCCGACACTTATTCAGGGCTACAAAAAGCAAGAAGCTAGCACTAGATTAAAAAAGTTTTATAGTACGATGACTCAAGCGATTGCGACTGCAGAAGCAGACTCAGGTACTAAGGCTTATGATTGGGACGCATTGTTGTGGCCTACTTATGATCCTGCAAATTCTTATAAGCTAACCTCAGTTTATTATAATAAGTATATTGCTCCATATATAAAGACTTTGAAGGTTGAAGATGGGGTTTATGACCCGAAAAATAATATTAATAGTAAAATGAAAATCTATTTTTCAGATGGTTCTACTGCAGAGCTTAATGATGGTTTATGTGTAGATGTTTATTATGATATAAATGGACCTAAGGAACCAAATCAGACAGGAAAAGATATATTTTTGTTTTATATAGCAACAGCAAAGTCACATGCCAACAATCGTCAGCATGAACTTTATCAAAATCAGTCTTTTTCAGTTGGTTATCTTCCACTTTATAACACTGAAACAAAAGCACTAAATGCTTGTAAAACAAATGCTTCTTTTTGTGCAACATTCTTGATGTATCATAATTTTGAATTTCCAAAAAATTATCCTTATAGGTTATGAGTAATAGCTGGAAGATAAATTATTTGTAATTTGTAAAATTCCTGATTAATATTATGTAAAGATATTGGTAATTAA
>ERZ1034878.767-NODE-767-length-13460-cov-8.744498_pt1 | contig 13460 bp, 16 predicted proteins | sample MGYA00520593_ERZ1034878 | MGnify/ENA primary metagenome ERZ1034878 (study PRJEB33766, sample SAMN09781724) | gut metagenome | biome: gut microbiome | host: Homo sapiens | place: Madagascar | study: EMG produced TPA metagenomics assembly of the PRJNA485056 data set...
CATTAAAGCGTCTTTTTATTGTTTAATATCAATTAATATCTTGCTAAATACTTATCAATTTCCCATTGAGAAACATAAGTTCTGAAAGAATCCCATTCAATTTCTTTTGCTGTTTTAAATTCATCCACAATATGTTCTCCAAGAGCTGTTTTTGCAATAATTGATTTATCCATGCATATTAATGCTTCTTGTAAACTTCCGGGCAAAGATTCTATTCTCATTTTCTTTCTTTCTCTGTCAGAAAGTTTATAAATATTAGCTTCTACAGGTTTTGGCGGTTCAATTTTATTTCTTACGCCATCCAGGCAAGCTGCCAAAATTGTAGCAAAAGCTAGATATGGGTTACAGCTTGGGTCAGGTGAACGAAGTTCTACACGCGTTGACATGCCGCGTTTTGCAGGAACTCTTAGTAATGCGCTTCTGTTAGCTAAAGACCAAGCCATATAAACAGGTGCTTCATAGCCCGGCACTAAACGTTTATAGCTGTTTACTGTTGGGTTAAGAATTGCCGTAATACTCTTAATATGTTTTAAAAGTCCGCCAATAGCATATCTTGCAGTATCAGACAATTGATATTCAGCTTTTTCATCATAAAAAGCATTTTTGCCGTCTTTGAATAATGAAATATTACAGTGCATACCTGAACCGTTAATTCCAAACACAGGTTTTGGCATAAATGTTGCGTGCAAACCATACTGAGCTGCAATCGCCTTTACTGCTACTCTGAATGTTGCAACGTTGTCAGCAGTTGTTAAAATATCTGAATATTTAAAATCTACTTCGTGTTGACCGTCTGCTACTTCGTGGTGAGAAGCTTCGATATCAAAATCCATTTCTTGCAATGTGCTTACGATATCAGAACGAACTGCTTCACCCAAATCATCAGGTCCTACATCGTAGTAACCTGCTCTATCGTGAGTTTTTGTTGTAATTTTACCTTCGTCATCTTTTTCGAATAAGAAAAATTCAGCTTCAGGTCCGACATTCATAGAGAAACCAAGTTTTTTAGCTTCTGCCATAAGTCTTTTTAAGTTGCATCTTGGGCAACCTTCAAACGGTGTGCCGTCAGCGTTGTGAATATCACAAATTAATCTTGCAGAATTTTTGCCATCGTGTTCTTGCCAAGGCAAAATTTGGAAAGTGTTTTTGTCAGGAAAGAAAAACATATCAGAAGTTTCAATGTTTCTAAATCCCTTAATAGAAGAACCATCTAACATAATTTCGTTATTAAGAATTCTGTCTATATGTTCGGATGGAATAGCCATATTTTTAACTTGACCGTTAATGTCTACGAATTGTAATTTAATGAACTGAACATTGTATTCAGTAATCAGTCTTTTGATGTCAGCATCTGTGTAGCTTGCGCCACTAAGTGGTTGGTGTTGAAAATCCATACGAATCCTCCATTCTTCTTAATAATTGTATCCTCTACACTCAAATTTATGTTATAACTTTATATTATTTTTTCTAATTGGTCAATAGTTTTGATATTAAGAATTTATAAAAGATTGTAGAGTATTTATTTTATTTTGTTGTATAAACAACAGAAATGTTGTAAAACATGGTTTATAATAAAAATGTTGAAACGAAAGAACAAAAAGGAGATAAAAATGGCAACACAACAAGAAGAAAATTTAATCAATTTATTAGACGGTTATGTGGAAAAAGGCGGACACCATTTGAATGTAAACGTTTTTAACAGAGAAACTTTACTTGATGCACAAAAACACCCTGAAAATTATCCACAATTAACAGTTCGAGTTTCAGGCTATGCCGTAAATTTCATTAAACTTACAAAAGAACAGCAAGATGATGTAATCTCCAGAACATTCCATTCATCACTTGCAAAATAAAACATGTCGTCTCGATGAGGAGTTAATTTTCATCCCAAAAAACGGGCTTTAGAATATTCTAAAGCCCATTATTATTTATATCAATTTATGTCTTTTTTCTTTTGTTTCTTTATGCTCTTTTATCATTTTTTCTAACTCGTCAGGCATAACCGTATTTTCTGCAACCAGGTCTTTTTGCAAACCTTTTTTCAAAATTTCAGGTTCTTTTTCTCTAAGCTCTTTATTACCTGCGGTTATATCACGTTTATGGTAAGTAAACGCCAATTTTACGGCATTTTCAGATGGCGAACTCAATTCGTTTTGCTTACGCTGTACATCATAACTCAACCAATCTTTCGGAAGTTTATCAATAGTCGTAAATCGTCCTTTGTCTTCTAAACGTTTATCGACTTGGCTTTCCAAAACTTTTTGAACATAAGCTTTTTGGCTTGTAAATCTACAAGGAATAACAATTTCTGAACCGATAACTTCTTCAGGGTCGCGTTTTTCATATTTTTTAAACAAATCCGCAGCAACTTGAAGATGACCTAATTCTAAATCAAGGAAAAGCTCCCATGTTTTTTTGATACGTTCGTCAGGTTCATCCTCCATACAAGTATAGTAGTTACAAACCTCTGTAAATTCGTGTATAAGAAGTTTTTCCCACATTGTTTCTGTCGGGTCAATCAACGATTCATACATTGTTACATGTTCTTCTTCTACGTCTTTAATTTCTGCATAAGTTTCTCTTAAAATAGGATTTCCATACATAAAGCCGTGTTCTGCGTAATAATTGTGTGTTTGTTGTTCGCCTGATAAAAGTGTCAGAATATTAACTTTTGTTTGCGGATGCGCCGTATTTTTATCGTAAGGTTTTCTTATTCTTAAACCATTATTGTTATGATGATGTTGTGTCGGGCGTCCGACTACAACGTCAGTTTTATCCTGAACTATAGCGTTCGGCTTAATTCCTTCAGTCATGTATGCAAATTGACTGTAACGATATAAGTGGTCAAAGTCTTCTAACAAACCGAAGTCAAAAGTTTCGCGAACGTATTCGTCAGGCTCGTTTTGTGCCATCCAAGCCGTTAAATCAACTGCAACCTGTTCATAGCCTAAAGTAGTTTCTAAAACAGACTGATCAGCAGGTCCCATCCAATTGGCGGTAGCTTGTTGAGAATCTTCTATTCTGCTAATTAATGCTATCAATTGTTTTTCGTTATTATTCGGCATAAATCTGTTGAATTGGTGTTTAAAACCCCATGCTTCAACTTCAATACCGTTCATCAAAATTTGTCTTGTTCTTGTATAACAGTCTACTTCTGTTTTATTGTAAGGTTTTCCTGCTATTTGGTGCCAATTTCTGATTTGTTTTTCAATAGGAATACCTTTTTCTTTTAGTGGATTAAAACTCATTTTTTGTCCTTTCTGCAAATTTGTTGCAAAAAGATATTAATGCGGTCAATAAGAAATTTTTATCGCCCGACTCGATAAATAAAATATTGTAGTTGTAGGCTTGTTTTTCAGCCCAACGATAACTCTTTTAAATTACCCACTCAAACAATACTCAAATTTTATCAAACGCGTTTGAATATAATCGGATGATTTGTTCGGAGGATTTATTATGTATCGTTTTATTTTATCTTTACTTCTATTAACTTTTATCAGCCCGATTTCAAGTTTTGCCGCAACAAGAACAGTTGTTACTCAAAGTCCTTATTACTATAACCCTAATTTCAATCATATTCAAACAAGAAGACCTTACGGATATAATCGTCCGCACGCACCAAGACAATATTATAATCCTTGTCACAACTGTTCAAATTTTTCAGATATAAATGCTTTAGAAAAATACACAATGAATAGAAATTTTACGCGAGAAAGCGATATGCAACGTTTAGAACGGTTGGAAATGCAAACATTCGGAGCATTACAAAACGGTGATATTAACACAAGATACGAAAATGTAAGAAGTGCAATCCTTGCTCGCCCAAAACAAAATTACAGAACAAGTCTTTTAAGAAATATCGGGGATTATTTTGCAGGGCAAACAACGGGATACACGCCTTCTATCGGCTCTTCTAATCCTTTTATCAATTCATTCTCTCAAGGAAATTATCCGACAAACTACGGCAACACATCATTTACAGAATTTAGTGGCCCGTTTGGTACAAGAGGATATAACCTGAATAATTTCAGCACGGGTTCAAACGCAGGAATTAGAATTTTGGATTAACGCAAACCTTTTTCAGGGTGCGCAGAATTTGACTTAACGATTTCATAGTATTCGTTTTTATCAATATTCACGCCCATATTTTTGGTGTCAATTGTAAATTTCTTTTTCTTTTTAGGTTTATACGGATTAACGAACAATTTCATTTCCTTCCCCAACTTGAACTATAGTTGGTTTGTGAGTTTTGATTTCTTCAGGAGTTAAATCTGCATAAGTTACGATAATAATTTTATCACCCGGTTGAGCTTTTCTTGCAGCGGCACCGTTTAAACAAAAACATTTTGAACCGCGTTTACCTTTTATTACATAGGTTTGAAATCTTTCACCATTATTGATGTTTAAAATTTCAACTTTTTCCCATTCCATTATGCCTGAAAGTTCCAAAAATTCTTCGTCTATAGTAATTGAGCCAACATAATTTAAATTTGCATCCGTAACAGTTGCTCTATGTATTTTAGAATTCAAAAATTGTCTTAACATATCTACCTCGCATAGACCATATTAACACGAAAATAATAATCATGAAAATTGACACTAAAGAAATCAAATTATGCTAAACTGTTGTTATGTTAGATATTGATACCGGCGAACAAGTCGAAGCTCTTTATAAAATGATTGAAGTAAAGGGTGGAAAAAGAACAGAAAAATTTAAAACGACAGATTTGAAGCGTGCCTTGAAGTTCCACAAATGGTATGTTGCAAGGTATAAACAAGGTTTGTTGATGGAAATTTGCCGTCAGAAAAAACAATACAACTGGAAAGAAAAGACAGTAAATTATACGTTTGAATAACTATGACCAATCAAAAATACATAGCATTAATAGATTGTGACAGCTTTTTTGTGTCTTGCGAAAGGAAACTCAATCCCGAACTTAAGGGGTTACCCGTATCTGTTGTTTCAGGCGAGCGCGGATGTGTTATTGCACGTTCAAGAGAGGCTAAAATGCTAGGAATACCAATGGGTATCCCACTTTTTCAGGCGGTAGAAAAATATCCTGAAGGGATTTATATTACAGCAAATCACTATGCGTATACAAAGATTTCCGGCATGGTAATGAAAATATTGAAAGAATACAGCCCAAATGTTCAGGTTTATTCGATTGATGAGGCATTCGTTGATTTTACCGGACTTACAAAATTATATAAGAAAAATTATTTTAAGCTTGCTTATGAATTGCAACAAAGAATTTTAAAAGAAGTTGATATTCCTGTATCTATTGGCATAGCACGCACAAAAACAATTGCGAAGTTAGCTTCTGATAAATCAAAAAATACAAGCACGCATATTTCTTTAGTTGGAAAATGTAAGTTGACAGAGCTTTTAAAACATACTGATATTCAAGAAGTTTGGGGAATTGGCAGAAAACTTGGCGTAAAACTTTGGGGGCTTGGGGTTAGAACGGCTTACGATTATGTTCAAAAAGATGATGCTTGGATAAAATCAAGATTTGGTAAAAACGGACTTGCAATTAAATCCGAGCTTTTGGGATTTATGGTTTCTCCGATTTCCAATGAAGTTGAACTTCCAAAATCCATAAGTGATACTAAATCATTTTTGGAATTCTCTTCTGATTTGAATTTTTTGAAAAATGAGCTTTCTATCCATATCCATGATGTTTGCACAAGGTTGAGAAAAATTAATTGTAAAGCTTCGACTATTGGCGTTATTTTAAAAACAAAAGATTTTAAAACGCTTTATTCTAAAATTTCTTTGAGAGTTCCTGTAAATTTTGAATTTGAAATATCAAAAAATGCGTTTCCGATTTTGGAAAATATGTATTCTTCAAATGTTTTGTACAGAAGTGTTGGAATTGTGCTTGAGGATTTTAATTTGTGTTCAGAAGAACAGTTGATTTTGTTTGATACTGATATAAAAAGAGAGCAGAAAGAAAAATTGGGCAAAAGTTTGGACAAGCTTGAGCAAAAATTCGGTCGCAATATTGTGCGAACAGGGTTTGTGAATAAAGAGGTGCCGTTTTCACAAGGATTTTTGACAAGCCCGAAGGAAGTTTAAATTAAAGTTGAAAATGTCGGTTGGGCATACCTGCCCAACATTAACTTTACTTATCCTTCAACTCTTCAAACTTAGCAGCCATTGTCGGATTGTTTTTTGTTAGACGCTTAATACTTAAATCTTCTGCCTTGCTGTTCGCCAGTCGCAAGTTGTTCTCAGAAGACAATAATGCTTCTTTTGTTTTCTGTAAATGGTCTATTGTTTTATCAATTTCTTCTATCGCTTTTTGAAATTTTTCGCTTGCGAGTCTGAAATTTCTTGAAAATTTGTCTTTAAAATCATTCATTTCCGCTTCAAAATTTGAAACATCGACATTTTGAGCCTTAATAATTTCAAGCTCACGTTTATATTCAAGCGAATTACTTGCAGCGTTTCTCAAAAGCGTAATTATCGGGATAAAAAACTGTGGTCTTATGACGTACATTTTAGGATAACGGTGTGACATATCGACTATACCTGAATTGTACAATTCGCTTTCAGGCTCAAGCAGTGATACCAAAACCGCGTATTCGCAATTTTTTTCACGTCTGTCTTTATCCAATTCTTTTAAGAAATCTTCATTCTTTTTCTTTGTAGAAGTCGTGTCCATTTCGTTTTTCATCTCAAACATAATAGAAATGAATTCAATTCCTTCCGCATTTTTGTCGCGATAAATGTAATCGCCTTTACTACCCGTTTTTGCGTCATTGTCTTTTTCAAAATACGCATTTTTAAATCCTGTCGCGCGTAATTGGTTAAATTCGATTTCGCAATGTTGTTCTAAACTTTCGCCGACCATTTTGGTTGATAATTTTGATTTAAAATCTTTGTAGCGCGCAATTTCTTCTTCTTTGAAGCGTAATTTTTCTTCGTATTGCTCTTTTAAAGATTGTTCTTTGAGTTGACATTCTTTTTCTGTAAGGGCTTTTTCGCCTTTAAGAGTAGCAATATGACTATCTTTTTCAGAAAGCTCTGTATTAAGTTTGGTGATGAGTTTATTTATTTCAAGTTCTTTATCTTTATCAAAAGTTGCAAGTTTGTTTTTAAGTTCTGCAATTTCTTTATCTTTTTTTACTTCAACTTCGCTTAATTCGTTTTCTTTTTTGTTCAATTTTTCGTTGAACATTTTTTCAGCTTCCAATTTAGCAAGCTGAATTGCACTTTCTTTTTCTGATTCAAATTGTGCTTCGCGATTTTGAATTTCTTTAGAAAATTCTTTATCTCTAACTTGTTTAACTATTGCAGAATAACCTGATTCATCTACCTGAAAAATTTCACCACACTTAGGACACTTAATTTCTTGCATTATACACCTGCCTATTGATTTCTTTAATATTTAAATAGAACGAAGGATTATGACTTAATTGCACCCAGTTTTAATAACTAGCGTAGAGATTGTTTAGCCCTTCGTTTTAATTCAGCTTGACTTAAGAAATATTATTCCAATCCTTGTGATTTGAAGCAGGATTGTCAGCTGAATTTTATTAACAAAGTACAGGAGAATTCTAACATGGAAAATGCAAATTGGGTAGATGTAGATACGCACATGTAAGAGCAAAATAGAAATTTCCTCTTTTTATTAGAGATTTCTTATTAAAGTTTTATCGTTAAAACTTATGTCAATAATAATCAATTCCAAATTTTGGAAGGTTTGATTTGTTATGCTATAAATTGCAGTGGTCAATTGAGATTTAGAATGTCTAAATATTAAGATAATTACACTTATTATTAGATAACTTCCTTACAAAAATCCTTTGTGTAGTATAACATAAGTTATTTAATAAAACACATTTTTATTTTTGCCATACAGCCCAAGGTGCATCAAGATTTTGCCACATTTCTGTCAATTCGTTTTTGTCTTTTAAAGTATCCATGGCTTTCCAAAAACCACTATGTTTATAGGCGTTTAATTGTCCGTCAGTGGCTAATTTTTCTAAAGGTTCTCTTTCTAAAATGCATTTTGAATCATTTGTCAAATAGTCAAAAATTTGAGGCTCGCAAACAAAAAAACCACCATTAATCCAAGAGCCGTCGCCTTGAGGTTTTTCTTTAAATGATGTAATGGTCATATCTTTACGAATGTTTAGTGCTCCAAATCTTCCGCTAGGTTGTATTGCCGTAAGCGTCATTAACTTTTTAGAGTCCTTGTGTACTTTAATAAGTTCTTTTATATTGACATCTGCAACGCCATCACCATAGGTCAATAAGAAAGGTTCGTCTTTTAAGTATTCTTTCGCTTTATATACTCTTCCACCAGTCATTGTTTCAAATCCAGTATAAAGCATTGTTACTTTCCATGGTTCAACCCTTTGTTCATGAATTTCTACTGAATTCTTTTTCATATCAATTGTTATGTCAGAATATCTTGTATAATAATTGATGAAATAATCTTTTATTACATGAGATTTGTAACCGGTCAAAATTATAAAATCATTAAATCCGTAATATGAATACAATTTCATTATGTGCCAAAGAATAGGTCTTCCACCAATTTGAACCATGGGTTTTGGTGTTAAATAAGTTTCTTCTGATAATCTTGTTCCTAATCCACCAGCTAAAATTACAACTTTCATAAACTATATCCTTTAAAAACTTTTACAATCCTCTATTTATTATGTTATCAAAAATATATTTTTTATGGTAGTATTAGCGAAAAGGTGAAGTTATATGTTTTCAATTTATAATGATAAAAGGGTGTTTTTAACAGGTCATACCGGTTTCAAAGGAAGCTGGCTTGCTTTATGGCTTACCAAATTGGGTGCAAAAGTTTGTGGATATTCGCTTGCACCAAACACAAAACCTTCAATGTTTGAAGAATTGAATATTAAAAATAGAATTTCAAAGTCCATTATTGGTGACATTTTGGATTATGAAAAACTTCAAGCAGAAATGAAAACTTTTGAGCCTGATATAGTTTTTCATCTTGCAGCGCAACCGCTCGTAAGATTGTCTTATGCAGAGCCAATTTTAACTTATAAGACAAATGTTATAGGTTCGTTGAATGTTTTGGAAGCCGCTAGACACACTCCGTCTGTTAAAGCTTTTGTAAATATTACAACGGATAAATGCTACGAAAATAAAGAAGTAAATCGCGGTTATAAAGAAGACGAACCAATGGGTGGTTATGATATGTATTCTTCATCTAAAGGATGTGTTGAAATTATGTCATCATCTTTCAGACGCTCGTTTTTGCAAGAAGAAGGTACTTATGCAATGGCAACGGCTCGTGCTGGAAATGTAATTGGCGGCGGTGATTGGGCATTAGATAGATTAATTCCTGATTGTGTAAGATTTATTAATGACGGAGAAAAAATCGAGATTAGAAATCCTGTTGCAGTCCGTCCTTGGCAACACGTTTTAGAACCTCTTTCAGGGTATTTGCTTTTAGGTGAAAAACTTTTGGAAGAAGGTAAGAAGTTTGCAGAAGGTTTTAATTTCGGACCTAATGAAGATAGCGTTTTAAGAGTTGCAGAAGTTGCTCAGAAGGTTTGCGAATATTATGGCAAAGGTGAAACCGTAGTTCATAAACGTGATGACTTGCATGAAGCAAATTTATTGATGTTGAATATCGAGAAAGCTGAGCAAGTTTTGGGTTGGATTCCAACTTATACAGCTGAGGAAGCGGTTAAAAAATCAGTTGAATGGTATAAACATTTTTATAGCCAAGACGCTGATATGTACGATTTTACAATGAAACAAATTAAAGAATACGAGGAGAGTATAGAGTGGAACAAGAGTTGCGCAATAAAGTAAAAGAAGCAGCAAAAGAATACTATAAGGAAGTTTTTGGCAAAAAACGAGAATTTGATTATATTCCGCCAAGCGGAAAGCTTTTGGGCGAAGAAGAATTGTTGAATATGATTGATGCATCGCTTGATATGTGGCTTACAGCAGGAAGATTTAATAAAGAATTTGAACAAAAATTTGCAAAATATATGGGTGTAAGATATGCTCTTTCTACAAATTCAGGTTCAAGTGCTAATTTGCTTGCTTTTTCAGCTTTAACTTCTCATAAACTCGGTGAAAGAAGATTAAAAAAAGGTGATGAAGTAATTTCAGTTGCAGCAGGATTTCCAACAACAATAAATCCTATTATTCAAAATGGAATGATTCCTGTTTTTGTAGATTGCGAAATCGGGACTTATAATATTGATGCAGACAAAATCGAGGAAGCAATTACACCTAAAACTAAGGCTATTTTCTTGGCTCACACATTGGGTAATAGCTATGATTTAGATAAAATTATGGCATTAGCTGAAAAATATAATTTATGGGTTATAGAAGATTCTTGTGACGCTTTAGGCGGAGAATATAAAGGTAAAAAAATCGGTACAATTGGTCATATAGGAACATTTAGTTTTTATCCTGCTCATCATTTAACGATGGGTGAAGGGGGAGCTGTAATTACAAATGACCCTCAACTTTATAAAATAATTATGTCATTTAGAGATTGGGGAAGAGATTGTTGTTGCCCTCCTGGAAAAGACGGAGTTTGCGGTAAGAGGTTTACACAGCAGTTGGGTAATTTGCCTTATGGATATGACCATAAATATACATATTCACACGTTGGATATAATTTGAAGATTACAGATTGGCAAGCGGCTTTAGGTTGTTCTCAAATCGAAAAATTAGACGGATTTTTGGCTATAAGAAAACGTAATGCAGAACTTTTGACAAAACTTCTTTCTGATTTGCAAGACTACTTGATTTTGCCAGTTGTAAAAGAAGGTGTTAAACCGTCTTGGTTCGGGTATTTAATTTCAGTTAAAGAAGAAGCGCCGTTTACAAAACAACAATTGGTTGAATATTTAGAAAGCCATAAAATTGGTACACGTCAATTGTTTGCTGGTAATATCTTAAGACAACCTATGATTGTTGATAATGATATTGATTTTAGAATTGCATCCGGTAAATTGATGAATTCAAAAGACTTGACAGAAAAAGATTACAAACTTTTACCAAATACAGAATTTATCATGAACAATACCTTCTGGGTAGGTACATTCCCAGCTTTGGGCGAAGAAGAAATCACAAGAATTGCAGGTACCATTAAAGAATTTATTGAGGCAAATAAATAATGAAATTTACAGAACTTGAAATTGTAGGTGCATATTTAATAGAACTTGAAGAATTTAAAGATGAAAGAGGTACTTTTGCTCGTCAATTCTGCAAAGAAGAATTAAAAAAATATAATATTGATTTTGATATCAAGCAATGTAACTTGTCTAAAAATACAAGAAAGGGGACTTTAAGAGGCATGCACTATCAAGCTATGCCATATCCAGAAATAAAACTTGTATCTTGTATGAAAGGCAGAATTTATGATACAATTCTTGATTTGAGAAAAGATAGCAAAACATATTTAAAATGGATTGGCATTGAGCTTTCTCCAGAGAATAGAAGAATGTTATATATTCCACCAGAAGTTGCACACGGATTTCAAACGTTGGAGGATGAAACGTATGTATATTATCAACTAGGAGAATTCTTTAAACCAGAATATTATAAGGGTGTAAGATACAATGATTCTGCTTTCGGAATAGATTTTCCAATAAAAGAAAATATAATTATTTCTGAAAAAGATAAAAATTATCAAGATTGGGAAGTATAATTTTATTCTTTCCAAGTTATGTTATTTCTGATTAATTTTGCTGGAACTCCAGCATAAATAGCATTTTCTATGTTAAATTCTTTATTTACTAGTGAATTTGCTCCAACTATTGAATTTTTAGGTATTGTCGCACTATGAATAAGTTTTACGTCAGAGCCAATCCAACAATGTTCGCCTATTTTTATTTGATATTCACAATCATTTATTGTTTTCTCATCGTTTAAGTTTATAATATCGTGTCCGTCGTGAGGAATAATTTGAACACCCCAAGATAGCATAGAGTTTTTTTCAATAGTAATTGAAGATTTTTTATGAGGCAGTCTTGCGTACAAATTTTGTATTGAGGTGTTTTCCTTTATCTTAACAACGCAATTATCAGTTAATATATCAATGTTTCCCCAATTTAAATAACAATTTTTGCCGATAAAGATTTCACAATTATTAACTGGGTGATTGAAAAGTCCAAAATTAAAAGTAAAATTTGAAAAAGTAGAACCTTTTTCAATAATAACTTTATTATTGTTCCCATAAAAATGAATTTGCAACCCGCTTAAATAACTTTCTTTATTTTTTATTGTGTTATTTTTTCCATAATTTTTTACACTGGAATTTTTGCAATGCTTATTCTTGAATTTAACTTTAAACAGCTTAAAATCTAAAATTTTGTGGTTTTCAGTTGTAGTGATGAACATAAAATACTTTACCTTTCGCGTACGAGAACACATGTTCCCATATTAGAACAATAATTAAAAATATGCAAGCACAAAAAGAAATACTCCAACATATTTTAGGCAAAGTGATAAAAAAATATCGTGCAGCTAAATCTATAAATCAACTTTCAAATGAAATTGAGCTTTCAAAATCCATTTGGTCTGATTTAGAAAGAGGAAAGAAAGATGTACAATTTACAACTTTTTGGAGAATTGCCGAAGCTTTAAATGTGGCACCTCATAAGTTATTAAAGGATATTGAAATTGAACTTGGTGCAGAATTTTCTTTTATAGAAAATTGATAATTAAATAATTTTGCTCATTTTGTATAATATTTGAATTTTGTCGTTTGATAGTTTTTCAATATTGTTTAGTAATTTTTGTTTTAAATTTTTTAAGTCTAAAACTTCATCATTTGTTTCAAACTCAAATAATTCTTTTGGTGAACAATTAAATACCTCTAATAAATTTGAAAGTGTTTCGGGATTTGGAAAGCTGATTCCAAGTTCGATAAGTGAAATTTGTCTTTGAGTTCGGTTTATTTTTTCAGCAAGATTTTCTTGAGTTAATTTTTTCTTAACTCTAAATTCTTTTATTTTTAGTCCAAGTTGTTTTTTTAATTCTTTGTCATTCATATCAAATCTAATGATATTATACTTGTTATTTAAGCTTTTTAAATAACACGGCATATTGTAAATAATCATGTTTTATGACATGATATATTATGTTTATGATGTTGTATTTCTATTTTTACATATTTACACAACAAAAATAATATATTAGAAGGTGAAACGTATAAAAAATAAGGGAAATGAATTATGGATATTGCAATATTACTTATTATTTTTAATAGACTTGATACATTAAAAAAAGTATTTTCACAAATAAAAAAAGTTAAACCTAAAAGATTATATATAGGGGCAGATGGTCCAAGAGCTTCCCATAAGGATGATGCAGAAAAAGTTGAAGAAGTACGTAAGTGGATTGTTGATAATATTGATTGGGAATGTGAAGTTCATAAATTATTTAGAGAAAAAAATCTAGGAATAGAAAAAGCTTTACCTGAAGCTGTTTCATGGAT